>JACCDR010785517.1_pt1 | contig 43509 bp, 59 predicted proteins | sample 7446431 | NCBI WGS metagenome assembly JACCDR01 (sample SAMN15323443, study PRJNA562643) | freshwater metagenome | isolation source: river surface water | place: USA:Blue River Watershed | collected 2017-08-17
GAGGAAGTGGAGGAGGTGCCGCAAACACTACTACTGCGGGGACTGCTGGTGGAGCAGGTACGGCTAGTGTCACAAATGTTTTTGGGGTATCTGTCACTTCTGCCGGATCTGCGGGGGCAGCGGGATCTACTACTACAACAGGAACTAGCGTTACTTATAATGGTGCTATTGCAACAGGAGGGGCAGGAGGGGCCGGGATAACTAATACTAATATAGAGGCAAATGGAGGAAATATAACCGGAGCAGGTATACAACCTACAGAATCATATTTAAATCAATCCCCTAGAATAGCAGGGAGATGTTTTGTAGGGCACTCAACCATGGGAACGGTCTTTTATGGGGGTACCGGCGGAGGCTCTAAAACTAACTCCTCATTACCCGCAGGTATAAATGCAGGCCATGGGGAGTATGGCTCCGGCGGCGGCGGAGGTGGTGCAGACAATGATACCATAAACAGTGCTGGCCGTGGAGGAAATGGTGGACCAGGTTTAATATTTATTACGGAGATTTAATTTAATGGCGCAAAATATCAATAAATACTCAGACTCAGAACTTCAACTTTTTGCAGATAACGGAGAATACCAGAAAGTACTAGCTTTATTACCCAATTTGTCTATAGAAGACATAGACTATCAAAACAATTATGGAAATACTGCGTTATATTTAGCTGCTAATCATAGACATATATTAATTGCTCAAGCATTATTAGCTGCGGGAGCAAACCCTAATCTCAAAAATAGCGAAGGAAAGTCGGCAGCAATTGCAGCAAAACTACAAGATGCAGAAGCTATCGTTTCTTTATTACCTGCTATATCAGAAGAAGACTTAATTAAATTTAATTTATTAGGAGAGGTATAAATTAAATGTTAGCAAATATAATAGCAAGCGTAATAAGCGGAGTAAGTAGCATATTTGGTTTTGCTACTAAAGTAAAGGAAAAACAAGCAGAGACAATAGTATCAGGTATTGACGCAGTCAAGACATTGATAGAAACTAAAGCTGAAAGTGAGGCGTCGGCAGCTATTGTAGTTGCAGCAGAAGCTCAGTCAGAGTCGGTATTGGCACGTAACTGGCGCCCCTTGACAATGCTTATATTTGTTGGTTTAATAGTAGCTAGGTTCTTTGGATTTGTTCCTGACCATATGTCCCCAACTGAATATGAACGTCTTTGGGATTTAATGGAAATTGGTATGGCAGGATATATAGGTTCTCGTACAATCGAGAAAATAGTGTCTCAGATGAGTCTGGGATCAGTCTTAAAACGTTACATTGAAAACAGCTTGATAAAGGGGAAATAATATGTTAGAGTTAGTGTTAGGTGTTGTAATAGGTCTTTTATTATACAAATATAAAGATCTACTTTTATCCTATGTACCGTTCCTTAACCACGATAAAAAGTAATTACATACGCACTTAATGTAAAAGTGGGATTACTATATGAAAACCTGGCTAGCCTCAGTATTATTTACAGTATTACTGTTACTCATAATAACGATAGCAGTACCTATCTACAGTATAATACTGATGCTAGGCCTGGCTTTATTTTTCATTAGGGTATTTCACGTAATTATACACATCATGATAACGGGTGTTTTAGGAAAATATAGATGAGCATAAATTCAAGAAGAAACAGAACAAATAAGAAACACCATAGATTTATAGACGATATAACAGGTCAACAAGGTTACTCAAATAGAGCAGTATTTAACCACAAAGGTCAAATGGTATTGCCGGAGAATCTAGATGAACCAACAACATTAAATACACAATTAAATTTTAATAGTAATGAAGGGTACATTGACCCTAAACTAGTAAGGCCTAGAATACCCGCAGGTAATGGTTTTACGAAAGACCCATATGGCTTTGAGTCACCAATATTTGAAAACATCCCAGTAAGCAATGGAATTATTGCGGCATCCCTGGACCCTGATATAGTATTGGCGCAATTAGAAAGCTTAAAGACATGGGAAGAGATGGAAGTATTATGGGATGCTGGGCTTGGACAGTATGTCAGCCCTTACTGGAATCCTCTTATTAATTTAAATAGTAATATATACGATGGAGTAACTGTATTCGGTGACTCTGTTTTCGTAAATTACATAACAGACACAGGCGGTAACTAACAGATGCCAACTTCAGGAGATACAGTATTTAATCTAACTACCCAAGAGATTATCCAAGAAGCATTAGAATTACTAGGAGTAGTAGGACCTTCAGAGTCAGTACAGAGCGAGGATTATATCTCATGCTTAAGATCTTTAAACATGTTAGTGAAATCTTGGCAACAAGCTGGACTATTCGTGACACACGAGGAAGCAGCAACTCTTTTTATAACTCCCGGACAACTGAAATATCAATTGGGAGGCAGCGGACCTGCTCGTACAGCGTTAGATTCTACACTAATAGAAACCAAGCTTTCAAATGATTATATAGCTACAAATACTACATTAGATATTAATTCTACATCAGGAATGACAGCTACAGACCCTGTTGGAGTAGTATTAGATGACGGTAGCGTACACTGGACTACAGTTTCAAGTGTAACAGATTCAAATACATTTGTACTTGCGTCAGGACTGCCTTCCGCAGCTTCCTCTGGTAATTATGTATTTAGTTATTCTTCTTCAATGGGAAGACCTTTAGATATAACAACAATACATTTACGTAAGACAGGTGGTACTGACAGTGAATTGTCAATAGTACTAAGCGATAAGAAACTAATGCCCTTAAGTAAAGAAATATACTTAAACATATATAATAAAGGGATTGAGAGTGAGGCCTTTCAGTACTATGCAGAGAAAAAGAATACGCACATAGACTTATACGTATATCCTACAGGAACCACTGTAAACGATAGGTTAAAAATAACATATAAGCGTGTAATCGAAGACTTCACTAATGCAGCAGATATAGCTGATTTACCTTCTAACTGGAATGCGTGTCTGGCATACAATCTAGCAGCCTACGTAGCCCCTAAATATGGAAAAGAACAGAAGGCAGCACAGGCAGTAGCCCCACTAGCAAATACGCTATTAAAGGCTGCTATGGCCGATATACAAGAGAAGACCCCCTTTAAGATTATACCAAGGACATAAACATGGCAGATCGTAAAGTAGTACCTTTTCTGGTACCCACATTCCAGCAGAAAGGTCTAAAAATAATAGGTCAACAGAAGTTAACTAACTGCTATTTCCATATGACTCCTGGATTACCGGACGGTAGAGGACAGATGTCGGTACTGTCGTGTCCTGGTACTATCTCAAGAGTTACAACTAGTGGTAGTTTAGTTAGGGCATGTATATCTTATAATAATGTAGGATATGCGGTAATAGACAACAAGATATTTAAAATAACTTCTGGATTAGTAGCCTCAGACTTGGGTACAACACTTTCAGGGTCTACTGGTGAGGCTAGCATTGCGGCGACTGGTACTGAAGTAGTAGTGTGCGCTAATTCAAAAATATATAGGATTAATACTCTTACTGATGTAGTAACTGATATAACATCAGTACTTACAACCATAAATGCATTAAATATACCTATATGGGTATTATCGCAGAACTCTAGATTTATATATATAACCAGCAATGCTAACACTGTGCATATATCAGACCTACTCAATGCCAATTCTATAACCTCTATTAATGGCTACCAGCCAAACACAATAGCAGGTACTATTAGCGCAGGAGCAGTTACTCCATGGTTTCAATATTACTTCAATGAAAATGCAGTAGAAGTATATAGAGACACAGGGGCAGAAATAGGTCCTTTTAGTAGAGTAGATGGTGGTGCAATACCTGTTGGGATAGCTGCCGATAAGTCCGTTCAATCTATAATGAATAAAGTATACTACTTAGGGCGTACTGAGTCGGGATTATTAGGAGTAATTGAAATAAATGGACTAGACTATAAGGTAGTAAGTACCCCAGACTTTGTAGAGACTATAAAAGGATACGATTCTTTTAGTGATGCCATTAGCTGGACAGATACACACAATGGACATTTATTTTATAATATAACATTTCCTACTGTTGACACGACTATTGCATACGCGTATAATGATAGCGTTACATGGTCCTATGACATAACAACTAATATGTGGTTCATCCGAACTAACTTTGAGACATCTACTGGTAGATCAATGAGACATATAGCTAATTGCAATATGTTCTTAGGCGGAAAGCAATTAGTAGGTAGTTATAGAGACGGCGATTTCTATGAAATAGATACTTCATTATACGATGATAGCGGTACTGAGTTAAGACGAGAAATAATAACGGGTACTTTAGTAGATAGGGACATGCTGTTTTCTATATACAATATAGAGATAGATATAGAAAGAGGTATAGGAGATAACTCTAATATAGTAATAGAAGTATCAAAAGACAGAGCTAATACATTCCCCTTATCCTTTATAAGGGAATTACCTAATGCCGGAGAATATAACAAAAGAGTACGTGTAGCTAGTTTGGGTTCTGCGAGAAGCTTTGCCTTAAAACTAACAATGACAGACTCTATTCCATGGGCGCTAACAGGTATAACAGCTGAGCTAGAAGGCTCAATAGAGTAACAATACAAGGCGATATAAATATATGGCGACCGTAGGTTATTATACACCCCCGCGAAACCCAAGTGATAGTCCTAAAGAGCTAAAGTCTTGGGTCGATAATGTGCACTATAATACCTCTGATAAAAATCATCAGACTATTACTAGTGCCTCCCCAGTTAGTTTGGACTCTAGATTTGTTAGATTGAGATCTTCTGGTTCAGGATATGCAGTAACACTAGCTGCCCCTACAGTACCTGGTATATATAAGACGATACAGAAGACTTCTAATAATGCGGATAATATAACAATGTCATTAACTAACTGTTTTGGACAACCTTCAGGAACAACAGTCACATGGAATAGCCAGAATGACATAATAGTATTAGTAAGCGTTGACAATAGTAAATGGTATATTGTTTCATATAATGGCGTAGCTTTTAGTTAATAACATATAACGAGTAAAAAGAGAGGGGATTAGATGACAGATCAATTCAGTGCGTACCCAGATAGAGATATATTTGAACTTCAGTCGGCGCTTAATGCCGCTGCTCAAGCTCAAACTGCAGCATTAAATAGTGTACAACAACGTACAGATAAAGTAGTATCCGGTAATATAGATTACTTTAAAGAGTTATCTAAACTAACCGATACTTACTTGGCTCCTTATAGGGAATTAGCTAAGCAAGGAGCTGGTTTCTATTTAGATGCTATTGGGGTTAATGGTACCGCTCGCCAACAGGCAATACTACCACAGGCTAATAACATCTTTAATCAGCAAGGTATTAATTCTACACCATTCCTACAGTCTATTCCTGGATGGTCTATGAATAATGCTCAATACCAAGCATCTAATGTAATGAATACTATGTTTGGGGACTACGAAGAACCAGCTCAATCATGGCAGCAACAAGAGATTTCTCGTAATCAACAGGCTTTATACCAAGCTCAAGAAAGACTAGCTCAAGCACAGAGAAACTCTAATATATCAAACAATGAAGGACTAAGGGCCTCTGCAGTTGCTTCAATACCTAAACTAGAAGCTGAGGTTGCTAAATACAATAAGACTATTGGTGAGTTAAGTAGAGGATTACCTGCACAAGCGCCACAGCAACAACAGCAAATGGGACTACCAGGGCAACCAGCGTTAAATACTCTTGGGGACCAAGCTAACCCATTCTACCAAGGGGGCGTGCAACAATACTCTGCTCAGTCTCAGCGTAATCAACAAATAGCTGCATTAGAGCAACAGCTAAAAGATAATGAAGCGGCTAAACTAAAGAATCGTACTGACTTACAGACTAAATATGACAAAGGAATGGAATTACAGGGCTTAGAGCGACGATTAGCGGGATTACAAGCTTATTTAAATAGTCCTAATGGCATGGGCCCTCAAGGAATAGCCGATACTAAAGCACAGATAGCCGAGCTAACTAAACAAATAGAGGCAACTAGAAGTCTTGGGTTCGACGCTAAAGGATTCCAAGACAACAGGGTATTTAATAATCTAGGCCTAGTTGACAATAACCTAGCAGACGTTAAATTCAATGAAACTGCTGCCGGAATTAATTCACAACTAGAGGCTTTACGAAATGCTAGAGACCCATTACCAGCACAACAACAAGCATTAACATTAAACACGCAAGCACCAAAAGCTGCACCAAATAAACAGTTAATGGACTTTACTAATAGATTTAAAAATACATCTATTGGTAGTTTAATGAATGAAGCTAATGCAGCTACTTCGCAAGCAATGGCCCCTGAGCTAGCGCGGTCAGATAGATTCTTAAACCTCATGGAAAAAGAATTAAATACTGACAGGTCTAACTTTGCAAACGAAGAATTAAATAGACTATTAGACCCAGCAACTGGTGCAGTTAATAACTGGATTAACTCAGATCTAGTTAAGCAAGTGATGGGCACTACCATTGAGTCTGGTACTAATGCAGTACAGAATGCAGCTGCTGCTAGAGGCATGTTAAATAGTGGTCAGACATTAGCAGAGCTACAGAAAGTAGGTACTAATGCAGCAGGTCAATATATAGTACCAATGGCAGGTCAATTAGCTAATAATGTACTCTCACAAGGAGCTCAGTTAGCTAATAGTAGAATGAATAATTACTACAACCTACTAGGGCAAGGTGCTCAATATGCAATGGGTACTCAGTCTCGTAAAGATGCCACTACTAACAGTTTAGTTGGGACGGGAGCTGGATTAGCAGGACAAGGGTTACAGTTTGCTAATAATATAATGAATACTCAAGCTAACATGACATCTGGTCTACAGAATAATTATGGTAACTACGCCAATAATTATTTACAGAACTTAATGGCACAGAGTAATCAATCGGCAAACACACAGGCAGCAATGCAAGTAGGCGGATTAGCTAATCTACTACAAAGTGGACAGAATGCTGTTAATAATACTGCCAATATGTACGCTAACTTAGGTACTAATGTTGCAGGACAAAACATATACGGTAACGATGTTTACGCCAATGCAGAAATGTCAAAAGCTGCAATTGAAGCAAATAGATTACAGCAAATGGCTAAACTAAATAATTTAGAAAGGATGTACGCCCAACAAGATTCGGGCATGCAATGGGGTAATATCGGTGGATTAGCATTATCATTAGGTGCAATGGCATTAGGCGGAGGATTATAACACATGGCTATAGACTTTAACTTAATCAATACCCAAGGTGGTGCAGGACTACCAAACTTTGTACCGGATATTAAAAGGTCCTCTGGAGGGGGCGGCGGTCAATCCGCCTTAGCACAACAACTAGCACTCAATGATGACGCTAGAGCTCAAGAAATGCACGAAGCTAAACTAGCTAAAGAGCTACTGACTACCGATCTTTTAAGTAGAGAGGATAGCCGGGCAGATAAAAGATTAGAATTAGATACTCGTAAAACCGACGCAGGGATAGCTAATGAAACTAACCTAACTAATGCAAATGTTAATAAGATTAATCAAGGTATCTTATTAGACTGGAATAAGTTTGAAGTAGATACGGACATTAAATACAAAGACTATGGATTACGTGAACGCGAACAAAACTTTACAGAAGGATTACGTAATAAACAGTTCGGGCAGCAAGTAAAGGAATCTGAACATAGTATGGGTTTAAAAGATAAAATGTTTAGCCATACTGTTAATATGGACGAAAGGACTTTTCAATTTAATGTAGATAAATACAACAACGAACAAGAGCAGCAAAAGCAATATAAACAACAACTAGCAGAAGCAGTAAACCAAGGTTCGGCTGAGGTAGTAAATACTTTAATACGTAACGGTAATATTGATGGCGCTGCTAAATGGCAAGATACGGTAGTTAATGCATATAAGAATGGCGTTAATATAGCTAACCCAGAGGAAGAAAAGAAAAATAGACAGTTGTTTGCGGTAATGGCCCCTGATGTTTTATCTACCGGTAAGCTATCACAAGAAAATGCTGATAAATGGTTAGACTTGTCTATGGCCCCCGAGCAAGCACAGCAACTTAAACGGTCAGGTAAGTCAATAGAGGCGGCAACTGTATCCTGGTTAGCTGCCAATCAAAACAACTTAGCTCAGGTTGGTTTGAAAGATCCTGGGGCTTTAATAGCTCATCAGAATGGTTGGGGACCTCCTCCTAAACTACCTGATGCCCAAGAAAAAGATAGAAGTGATTTCTTATCTGGTAATTACAATAAAATAAACCAAGCTAAAGAACTAGATAAGCAGTTTGCTTTACTTGACCAGGTACTTGAAATACAAACATTAGCTTCGGGGGCTGCCGACCCTGCAGTAATGGGAGTGCTTACTGATACACTACAAGCATTTAATACTAGTGTAAAAGGTCTAACTGGTTTTGAATCTAAACAAATAGCATCTTTAGATGATGCCTTTGAAACTGCGGAGGCTATTAAAAAGGCTTTAGCACTTAACCTAGCTACCCAACAAGGGGAAGGAAATGACCCTAAAGCTAATGCTAGGATGTTTGCTAATATTCAAGGGGCAATGGATGGCGGTAGAGATTCTATACGGGCATTTAAAGGCTCTTTAGGCATAGACAATACCATAAATAATGGTTATATTACAGCAGCTATTGCTGAGACTAATCCTTCATTGAATGTAGGACAGCTAAGACAAAACCAGTTAATAATTGAGAATGAAATTTCTAAATTAGAAAGGAAGGCAGGAAGGTCTCTTACATTAGACGAAAAGATTAAATATATCAATATGAGAGGACAATAACATACTATGAAAAACATGAGAGATGATAAATTCCTCGATGATTACTTTAATGCAGAAATAAAGCCAACACTGGTAGAACAAGAGCTACAAACAGTAAACTCTGTTCAGGGGCCTTCTATAGAGGCCACCCAGCAGATCTTAAATAAATATGTAACTCCTAAAGAAAATAATCGTGGCATAAACTACTCCCCAGAGGAAATGCAGGCGATGTCGTCTAAGTTAGCTAAATTTAAAGATGCTGCCCAGACCGTTGGTACTGCTATATTTACTGCTCCCGCTGAATTAGCACAAGGGGCAGCAAGACTAGTAGGCGCCACAGACGTAGCTGATTCTATTAAAGGCGGTATAGATAAAGTCAGACAGTTCCAGAAAGATAATACCCCTGGATCTAAGTTTCAATTATCGCCGGAGGCAGAAGACACCGCCTATGGAATAGGGCAAACAGTCACTGCTATACCTTTTACAGGCATGTCTATACCGGCTAACGCAGTAGGCGGAGCAGCTATAGGACTAATGCAGACACAAGAAGGTGATGGCAATAAAGAAGCTTTACGTAATGCTGCCATAGGGGGCACCGTAGGGGGAGTAGTTACAGGTGCTTTTAAAGGTGTAGGTAAACTAGCAGGGGCTATTGACAAAGGTACTGAAGGCCTTCCTTTTGTGGGAGAAGGGTACAAGCTTCTCAAAGAGGGAGTAAGTAATAAATTAGGCTTAGCGGGAACCTCTGCAGATGACCTAGCTAAAATTAATCAGGTACTTAAAAAGGACATAAATGCTACCTATAAAGAGATAGGGGTATCTACTAAAGGTATGACGCCCGAACAAAGGTTAGCGCATGGTAAGTTTATTTCAAACTTTGCAGATGATTATAATACACAAGTAAGTGAAAAGTACGCCTCTGCCTTATCTCAGAAAGCTCCGGATTCTATAGCTGCTTTCATACAAAGCAAAGTCCCCACTAAAACAGACGCAGCTGTAAGAAAGATACTACAAGAATCCGATAACTCTTTAGATGTTACTGCATTACAAAATCCAGAAAGCTTATTATATTATCAACAGTATCAAAAGGCGTTAAAGAGCCCTAAGATAGAAGATACAGGATTAGCCAAAGACATAATAAAGGAAATGCGTAAAGTGAGCCCAGAGTTTAGTGAAGCTACTGATATGTATAAGACACATAAAGTATTAGCTAAAAACATAAACTCTAATTTCTATAGTGCGGTACAGAACGATAAAACGTTAATACCTTCTGCCGTAGAATTAATACAACAAGGGGGTAATGGTGAGGAAGCTATAAGACAATTGTTTACAAATGGATTTAGAGAGCAATTAGTAAAGAATAGTAATAAACCTGCTTTACTACAGCTATCTGACTCATTAGGCAGTAATCCTCTACAGCAACAAAATACAATTGAGTTCTTACGTACAACTGGACTTACTAATGTTGCGGATAAGTATCAAGGACTAGTAAGTCTTGTAAATACTGCAAAAGCAGCTGCTAATACTAAATCAGCTAATACTAAATACTTAGGAGCAGCGGTCTCAGAAATAGATCCTAATGTATTTCAAGAGGGAGTTGCTACCTTACTTAACTCTAGCTCTAAGTGGTCTGATGAGTTCTCTACTATAATGAATCAGAAACAAGATGCACTAGTAAGGTCTGAAAAACTTTTAAATTTAATAAAGAGAGCGGGTTCAGTGGCTAAAACTGCTACTGCGGCAAAAACTGCCAGAAATGTGGTATCTGTTGAGAACGCAGATATGCAATCACGGACCGGTGCTTTTATAAACAACTATAACCCCGAGGATAATGAATAATGGCATACGTACTATTTCCTGTACTTCAATTTGCAGATAACAGTGGTAGTCCTTTAGCAAGCGGTAACGTGCTTACATATACAGGGGGGACTACTACCCCCCTAGCTTCTTATACTAACAGTACAGGCACTGTAGCAGCCAATCCAGTGGCCCTTAATGCCTCTGGTAGGCCTAATAATGGTACTGGCATATGGCTAGATTCAGCAAGTACTTACAAATTTGTAATAAGGGACAGTAATAATAATGAAATACAAACAATAGACAACTATTCTCCCGCAGGAAGTGATATAAATCAAATAGCAACTAATGTACAGTTCGTTACTTTAGCTTCTACTAGTTCCTTGGCCGCTGAGAGAGTATTAACAGCAGGAAGCGGTATATCACTTACTGACGCCGGAGCAGGTAGTACAATAACAGCTGCAGTCAATATTAACGGGCTAACTGAAGATACTTCCCCTGATTTAGCCGCAGATTATGTGCCCACTTACGATGCGTCTGCAACTGCTAATAAGAAAGCATTATTAAATAATATACTAAAACCACTTCCTATAATTTCAGGTAAGCTCTATGGATGCGGTGACAATAGAAATAACGCATGTTATCTTGCAAACTCAGGTACTCCCGGCGCCATTACTATAGATACAGTTTATTATATACCTATAATATTTTCTAAGGCAGTAACTACTAGTGCTATAGTATGTCATGTCAGTACAGAACACGTCGGAAGTAACTTAAGATTAGGTCTATATGCAGCTAGTACCACTACACTACTTCCTACTGGGTCAGCTATAGCAGACAGCGGTAATATATCTACTACAGGTACAGGGCAAAAGTCATTTAGTACAACTCAAAACTTAGCCGCGCATACCTTATATTACCTTGCTTTTAATACGGCGTCGTCAACCATAAGGACTTTACAATTGTCCAGTGGGTGGACTAATGCTTTATATATACCTGTAGAAACATCTCTAGCTAATACTCCTAGAAATACTTTTGCCTTTTCGCAGGCATCTGCGTTCGGAGCATTTCCGACAGTATCAAGCCCCACGAATATTACTAGTACATCTACAAACATACCTTTCTTAGGGGTGATAGTAGCATAAAATAATATATATAAACACAGATAAGGCAACATAATGGAAATAATTCAAATACTAGCAGATATTATACTGGCATTGGTATTATTGTATTTAGGAGTAGTAGAAAAGAGAATAAGTAGTATGCAAGATAAATTAGAAAAGAAGATGGATAGAGATGTAATAAGGGAACTATTAGATTTAGAAGTAAAGGCGGTTAATAACGAGCAATCAAACCTAAAAGAAGATCTACATAGGATAGAAGCCAAGGTAGATAAACTTTTAGATAAGCTTACTCGTGTTAAGGTAGATTAATCTTCGTCGACATCATCTTCAACATATAATGGCTTTAAGGCAATAACACCAAAGCCTAATCCCCTCAAAAATGTAGTGTAGGTATCTAGATATTCTTCTAAGGTACCTTCACTCATTTCTCTATGAAGTGTTACGTTAGATGTAACAATCATAGAATAGTTATTTTCTGGGTATTTTTGCTTAATTGTTAATACTGGAACTTTATTTACTTTCATACTTACTTACCTTCTGTATTATCATTACCATTACGTGTAAAATAACCCCCTAAAAAGGCCCTATCTAAAGTAGTATCCTTTATGTACTTCTTCTTTAGTTTATCTTCTTTTTGGGCTTGTATACCCCTAAAGAATAACAATATAACTACTGTCCAGATTAAAATATTCATGACTATTTACCTCCTCTATTTCTTTGCTTTTCTAATGCCTTAAGTTGTTCAATACGTTCATTTAAAGATACATCTGAAGAATCTACTATAACATAAGCTCTCCATAAAGCAAATACTACAAGAACTAACATGATTACCAAAGAACTGACTACTAAGTACCATAACATAATATATATACCTCATCTTTATTTACTATAAGTTAATTATACAACATGTATTGTTATAATGTCAAGCTTATTTTAATATCATTAGTATCTATAGATGTCGTTTAAAAGTTAACATCTAAAGACATACACCTAACTTTAGTAAAAATAGTTTTGTACTATAAAAGCTATTGACAAGTAATAACAGATATGATTTAATTAGTTTATGGATACATGAGTAGGGCACGTCACAACGTAAGGGGGTGATCTCGTATCTCTCTAAGAGTCTCTAGAGCAGGAATATGAGGCGCAAAAGACAAGGAAGTCCTACTACTATACATATATACACAGGTACCAGTACCACTAGGCCCGGGGTTGTATTCCGGAAAGCCAAGCACTACGCCTTCTCTGTGGGCTACGATGGGTGTGTGGAGATTGCTGAGGAGTTAACAGGGCAGGACTGATCCATATGAGAGACCACACTTTTGTGTGGGTTAGTTCTGATTATGAGTTAATTGTGTTGAATGTACGTATTGGTCTACTAACTACCAAACTCCTTCTTCCTGGGGAGTAAGTACCTGCCGCCGATGCAGACACTAAAATCGGCACTTCCTTTGCCTTCTATATCTTCCTTTTATATATTAGTTCTAATTTTCTCTAAAGCAGATTCAATAATTTGATGTACTCTTTTATCGGATATTTCGTATAAAGTAGCTATTTCAGCTAAACTATATTCTTTAATATATTTGTACTCTACTATATCCCTATCTCTTCCTGACAGTTTATTTAATAGCTTTACTGCATCTAATGAATCTGTATTAAGCTCTTCAGTACCGCCTAGTACGCTAATTAGGTCATTGGCGTCAGTCCCGCCTGAGGTAGGGTCTAAGTACACATGACTATTTACAAGCTTATCATATTTTCTTTTAACGTCAGCTAGCTCATGTACTATTACCTTAGAGGCATAAGTAGCAAAAGATGCTTTAGCTGGATTATAATTTCTATATGCTTTCATTAACGCTCCTTCCGCTATTGCTATTAAATCTTCATTAGGTATACCATACTTTCTCCATTTACTTATTATTTTTATTATAAGTCCTCTATGTTTAGAGATATCACTATCTTTAATCGTTACCATGTATCCTCTCCTGACCTACGGCACCATCGCACCACGGACAATCACACCCTATCCTATAAAAAGCTGATCTACCTTCTTTTTGTAAAAGGGTGTGGTCTTTTAGTTCATCATATTTACTTACAGCTTCTGCTAATCTATCTAATAATATAAATTCTTTACTTCCTGGTTTTGCGTCCATTACTTTTTCTATTATAGTTATTGCAGTATTATACTCATCTTCAGTTAATATATTATTACTTCGTATATCATCAAACCCTAACCATTCATCATCGTCCGCTAGATCAAAAGCTAATGGCCTTCCTTTGCCGTCTTTAGCTTCTTGTATACCTATTTCAATGGTACGTGTAACGTCGTCCTGATTTCTACTTGTCAGGAAGGCTTCACTTTCTTTGTCTATTTCATTAGTTTGTTTCATTAAGTTCCCCTGCGCTTTACAATATATTTGATAACCTATCACTTATAATCTCTAACTTATCTTCTACCTTTTTAAGGTCTTCTTCGGCTAACCCTATAAAAGAAGCCCTTTCTTTGGCAGGAACTTGTTCTATTATCTCTTTATAAAAGATATAAAACAATACTAATTTTAACCTTTTTTTACGTAGGCCTTTTTTAATTCCTAGTTCTTTAGCTCGTAAGTTTAAATTATCCCAAAACTTAACGGCATTGTAAGATACCTTAGCAAATTCTTTACCGGTAGGTCCTCCTACTCTACATATGACCTCCATAAGCTTTGTATGTTTAAAATGGTCTCTACTGTTAAGTTTACGGAACTTACTGGCATTACGTTTAAGTTTCATGTTTATCTACCCCTATGTCGCGGTACTTAATTATTCGTGTTCATATTCAGTCAGTACATATATATTGTCGTACAGTTCATTATAGAATATTGACAGGGAAAAGCAAGGGCATTTATTCTTTATTACTGTTTTATATGCTTTTATTAAAGTATCAAATAAATCTTTACGTTCACATAATAACACATCTGGAGAGGCGGTAATAGGAAGAGCCCCTAATAATGTATTGGTATTGTATATACCATATTCTATTGGCTTGTATTTAAAGCGTTTATGGGCCTCCATAACTACACTGTAGATACTAAAGACCTTGGCACTACCGGCATTATCTAATGTAACACCTTCATGCCTACAGGCAAGCTCAGTGTGCCCCATTACTTCGAGAGGGCACTTAAGTTCAGTTTTGGATTTTATTCTCTTGAGATTTAGTATAGTAGCCATTATGAACCACCATTACATATATAATCCATAGGGGAAGGAAGGGTTGAAATAGTTTTTAAATATGTATCTGCATGTCTAGTTTCCTTAGATAATATTGTTACTGCTTCTTCTTTTTCTTGTACTTTATGTGCCCTATCATCTAACTCTTTTCTATTTGATTTTATAAAATGTACGGCCATTGCAATATTACATAAGGCATTCTCTAAGTGATGACAGGATACGGTAGTCCCATCAGGACATTTCTCTATATTTAAATCCTCTCCGCCTATGTACTTATAAATATGACGTAAGGCAGGAGCTAAGCAGGCCTCATTAATACTAAGCCCCTTTTTCCAGTTATCTTTTGGATAACCTTTCTTCATACCCAATACTAAGGCATTAGAAATACCTTCTAACATTTCATAGGTAAGTAAATGAAATGGGGACTTACCTGAAGTATCCCTCACTCCCCCATTACTATATTCTTTCATTGTAATATACCTCGCCTGTGATTACTTAGTTTTTAGTTCTTGTTTTAACTCTTTGAAATATTCTATAATGTCATTAATGGCGTCCTCGTCGTCTTCAATTAATTCAGCTAGCACTACAGCTAGATAATTAACTAATCGACATATCCTTATACTATTAGCCATAATGAAATTAGGTCCTTCTTCTTCTATCATCCATTCAAAACTAACAGTATCTTTCTCCATTATGTCAATAGCTTTAAAATGTATTGCAAACTCACGCGGAAAATATGCCAAATCTTTCTCCGCGATAAGCTTCTGTAAATCAACAATCTTGTTATTCATATTACTTTAAACTCCCCTCGACACTAGTCTTTTTGTTAACAGTAGCTTTACCAGCATACCCATGATGATCTAGGCAGAAATAGTTTTGGTATTTAGTTCCGCCTCTGTCTATGTGACTTCCGTTTTTCCTTAAGTTTTTACTTCCGCACACTTTACACTGTGTATTAATTGATGACCTGTTAAATTTAGGCTCAAAGTGCTTAAGGCTATAGTTCCATATTTTACGCGTATCTTCTACGTCCTTCATGTTATATAAAGCCATTTTTTTAGTAGCTTCCTTGCCTTCCTTTTTAATAGAAGTTAAAGTTTTGCCATGGTATACATCGGCAGCAGCTTTAGCGGCATCATCTCCATATTTAATTGATATTGCCATTATTTCGTTATACTTTTTAATTGCTTGCCAATCACCAAATTCCATTTTATCTTTACCGCCTAGTCCTAAAAGTTCGGATATAGCGTCTAATGATTGAGATGGTAAATAAAAATACTTTCTAAATTGTCTTTCAAGGTCATCAGCTTTATGTAGCCATTCTGGCATACCTGGAAGATCATATAGTAATCTTTGGGTATTTATATGTTTATTATCAAATCTAGCATTGTTTTTACCTATAACAACATCAGATGATTTAATAATATCATCAAACTCTATAATCATCTTTTTATTATCATATCCTGCAGGTGCAACAAGGGATTTAACTGGTCCATTATTTATAGCATAAGATATGGTAAGAATAGGCGTGTATAAAGTATGTTTATGTAATTGATTATGTCTAACTACTTGTTCCCCTAAAGAAAATATATCTGCCGATAATAACCCTGTTTCTATATCATAGAATAATGTATTAAACTCTGACATTATTTTTCAACTCCTATGATAGCTGGCATAACTCCAGTAGTTGTGTAGACATTACAATAATGTTCTATTGATTTAGCCCTTTCTAATGAATCTGGGTGAGTTCCATCAGGTCCTTGAAACCCACTATACTCACGAGCAAATATATATTCGAATTTAACTGCTTTATGGCAATCAAAGCCGGCATCAACCATTATTCTAATACCTTCCCAGTCTGCCTGTCTTTCATTATTTCTACTAATCTTATTGTTAAATAAAGGAGAGGCAGATGACATCAAATGTTTATGTAATACATGTCCTAATTCATGGCCAAATATATAAGCTACTTGGTGTTTATATAAATCAGGATATTGTCCTATTAGGTTTAATCCTCCTGTTGTTATAGTAACACTAAATAAACTTGCCCATGCGTTGTAGTCAGGGTCTACTTGGACATACAAAGGACGTTTAAACTCTAATCCTGATGCCTTATGAATTTTATTATAGATAAGTTGTGTCTGGGCATCTGGAGTTAAATTTACTGGATCCTTTTCTTGTGCTGGTTCGTGGGCATGAGAAATAGGCATACCTGCTATCAATAAAGCCAACGCGCCCAGTAATAAAATTATATATTTATTTTTCATAGTAACTTACTCCCAACATATATTATTGCTAATACTGCAGGAAGCAGTATAAGGAACCCCATAAAAGCATCAAAGTTTTTCATTATATATATTACTCCAGTAGCCAGTTAACATTTATTAATTTGCCGCTATACAAGAATCCATATTTATCACACCAATCTGCATATGTGGTACTACTTCCTTTATATAACCTAGCTCTAGGATACATAAATACAAACCTAATGTCAAGTTCGGGGTGTTGTTTCTTTATTAGAATATGTTTTGACCTATCTGCACTAGTGAACTCTCCTTTACCTTCTATTAAAATCTCTTTGCCTGAGGCTGTGATAACTACAAAGTCAGGAGTATAGGTAGTATTGACTGCTGGTTTATGATATTTAATTTTCTTTGTCTCGTACCCATACTTTGCTTTTAGGCTCTCTAATTGAGAAATTAAAGTACCTTCAAAAGCAGACCTAGTAATTACTCCAGTCTTTGTCTTAACCCTCTTGTACTTTTTTATCATACCAGTCCTTATATTCTGCTGTTTCTTCTTCGAGGTCTAGTTCTTGTAACATAACCGTAGATCTGTTTTTAATAAAATCTAACTCATCAGGAGTTAATTTAGTTAAGAATTTAAATAACTTAACTTTATTGTCACTGTCTTGTGCTATGATAGTCATTTTTTATGTCCTCCCATTTGTAATAAAGTCATAACTTCATCAAAAGCCTTTAGTCCTTCTTCAAGGCTTCCATATTGCTCACTATATAGATCTATTATCTTATCGTATAGTGTCTTACCTTCGCAAACTTTGTGTGGGCTAAAGTCATATTTTTTAAATAGTTCATATACTTTAGCAGGTCCCCATCTACGTAGTCCAGGTATATTATCACTAACATCGCCTAATAAAGCCTGAGCTAGATGAAACAGACGACCTACCCCAAACAACACTAGTTTATTACCGGCCTGTTTTTCTAACATTATAAATCCGGCATAATCATCGTCTACAAAGTATACTGGCCTTTTTTCTCCATTTTCAAAATGCCATCCTGGTACTTGCCTTAAATCTTTATCAGCAGATACTACAACAACCCGCGGATAGTGCTTTCTAGCTAAATCTGCTATTGTATCATCTGCTTCTTGGCCTTCTATACACAGTGCATTATGCTTTTCTAGTAATACTTTACGTATATAATCATAATGTACTGGTTTCTCTGCTACCCTGTTACCTTTATATGGTTTTAAAGTAGCTACTCCAAATCTAAAATTACTCTTTCCAGTAGGTGATAAAATTATAACAGGAGCCTCTATGTCTACGAATAGTTTTCTTATATGTTCTTCTATTTGTATAAGAGATTCTTTAACATGATTACTCACTGTTGCCTTACTTTTAATGTCCTCGAGACTGAACCCTAATCGATATACGATAGGGTCAGCGTCGATCAAGACCTTATAAGGAGTACCCATAATTAAAATGGGCTCGTGTCGTCGTCATTGGCTTCTTCGTCGTCGATGACAGTAAATTCAGCAGTACTATCTACTTCAAAGCCACCTTCGACTTCTTTAAAAGATAATCCATTTTTATTAAATTGTACTAGGTTAACTACCTGTATGCCCGAAAGTCTTATTGCTCTTTCAGGTTCCCCTGTTTCCTCTAATATAGTAACTTCACCGTCTTTGTCTTTTAATGGGTATGTAAACATTTTTACTATAGCTTCTGACCCATTTCCTATAAGAACATTTTTAGGAATTGGTCTGCATTTAGCATCTACTACTGGTAACTCAGCCACTACACCTTTGGCATTAGTTTTAGGGCGTTTAATCTGAATACGTAAGCCGCCTTCTTTTTTATTGGAAAGTCTGTCTTGTATTTTCTTAGTCTTTGGGTTAAACACCGTACTAGAAATACTATGCTCATGCATTAGTTTTCTAAATGCTTCTTGTCTTTCTTTAGTATCTAATACTAATGTAACTGAGAACTCTCCTTTAGGATTAAATTGAGTATCTGCTTCGTGTACTTTAGCGTATTCAATTTTAGTTCTAAACTCAACGTCTCTGAAATCCGAAGTTTTCTTTTGCTGCTTTTTAATTGCCATGTTTTATATATCCTCGTTGTCGTTTGTAGAATCGATGTATACAGTATCAGGCGTCCCTTGCTCTAATTTATTTTTATTAAATAAAGCTTTAAGTTTTTCATTAGGTTCTGATGGATTCTCTAACATCTTCAGTAATATTAAAGCATCTTCTGAACTTAGTTCTGTGTAGAAGTCTTCGCCTTCCTGCATTTAATGAACTCCTCTATAGACACACAACCTCCCCAGGACTTACCTACGGTTAATTCGCCGACAGAAGGTACTCTTAGGTTAATGGCGGTTTCCATAATTGCCTTAGCTTGTAAGGCTTCTTCGACAGAATTAACTTCTAGATTAATTTCATCGTGCACACTAGCTATTATTTTAAATCCAGCCCGATATAATTCTATCATAGCTTTCATTATTTGTCCAGCACTTCCTCCTTGAATTAACATATTTAATGCTTTATATTCAAAAGTACGCTCTCTTCCATTTTCTTTAATTGGTTTAGGTAATCTTAATTTACGTCCATCTATTGTAGTTATGTACTTCTTTGCTTTTAGGGAAGCCTTAGCTGAGTCTGATAGTTTCTTTAGGTAAGGTAATTTACCATGAAAAGACTCAAGAAATACATCAGCCTGGTCTTCAGTCATCCCTAAAGCCTTTGCTAGCTTACCTCTGCCCATTCCGTATGAAATACCTAATAACAATGTCTTAGCTTGATTTCTTGTTACTCCCGCTAAATCGGCAGTCATTTGATGTAAATCAAGATTAGGATTTTTATTATATTCCACTTCAAGTAAAGACGCTCCTTCTGCGTTTATTATAGAAGCGTAATGTACTGTCATTCTTGGCTCTTGTGCACTAAAGTCAATAGATGCCCATAATTTATCATTAGGAACTTTATATGAACTACGTATTAATTTACCTTCTTCCTTTTTCTTTGGTGATGGTATTTGCTGAAAGTTTGGTTTATTACATGTAAATCTACCTGTTTCAGCGCCCAGTAAGTTAAAACTAGGATATATCTTACCTTTATATTTCTCTGGGAGTATTGACTGTATTTCTAGTATCGCATCACAGAAACATCCAACTAGTTTTTGTATTCCTCTATACTCTACGATTGCTTTACAATACTCATTGTCTTGCTCTTCTAACCATTTTCCCGTTAAGCTTATATTACCTTTTTCAGTTTTCGGTAATTTTTTAAATGTTTTTAATAAAAGAAAAGAGACATCGTTAGTTGACATTGGGTTAAAAAATTCATCTCCGGCATGATCTGCTAGCCGTTGTCGTATTTGCTCTGCTTTTTTATTTAATCTAGTCTTTAAATCATAAAGAGATTCTACATCTACTTCTATGCCGCGTAGCCTACTCTCTATAAGTATTTTTAATAAAATACTAAAATCATCTAAATGAGCTTTCGAAACTTTATCGATTAAAAATTTATATAGCTCTGCTAATAACTTTACATCTTGTTTACAGTAATCTTGGACTGTTATTTTATCTGTATCATACACTAAACGCATATTTTTATATGCAAAATTTACAGCTTTAGTTTTTGACAACTTAGTTGTAGGATCTTTACAATTAATTAATTTATTAGCTAATACAATATCACCTAAACTACCGGCTGTTTTTTGTAATTTAGTATATTTTTTACCTAGTGCCTCTAAACTATAACCAGTATCTTCGATATTATTATATAACTTAGCTAAAAGTACAGTATCTATTAAAGTTTTATTTTTAAATACTTCTTCTGGGTTGTCGTATAAAGAATAAAGAATACCTACATCATATTGGGCATTATGGGCTACAATAACATCTGCCCAAGCTACTAAATCTTTTATATCTTCAATTTTCTCAGTTATTTTAACGGGCTCTGCTAGACCTTGTTGGTACCCACAGCAAAGTATTTCACACTTGCCATATGCCCAACCAGGACCGGCTAATTCTATATGCGGGTCATTTGTTTCAAAGTCTATAAATAATATATTATTACTCATGTCTTTCTATATCCTCAAATACATCATTAACTACGTATATCCTACCGCTATCATAGTCGTACTTAAAACTATCGCATAGAACTTCTTGTTCGCGCCCATACCTAGTCTTAAGTAGTCTTACTTGCCTTATTGATTTAAGTGCCTCATCTACTAAATTACCTTCTATTCCAATAATATTGTCGGATAACTGCGCTAAAGATCCTGATCCCCTAAGAGCACTTCTATTAACTTTTCTTCCTTCTTCCCATTGTTGTCCATTACTACTGGGGTTAGATAAATGAGAGACGCAAATAAAACCTACATTAGAAGTGTTTATAAGTTCTCTTATTTTAGTTACTAAAATATCTATATCTTTTCGTTCCCCGTCTTTACTTGACTCTGTCCCTGAGACTGCAATAGATATATGGTCTAACATAATAAAATCTACTTTCTCAGATAAAGCAAAGTACTCTAATACACTTAATAACTCTTTAGTGTTAAGACTACCAAAATGATCGTAAGTAATATACTTATCAAATACCTTTCTGTATTCATCTCTTTGTTCTGAACTAAGTAATGCAGGGTTATGTGTATACTTTTTATCGTTAAAATACATTCCTGCATATGAATATAATGTCTTACGTTTATCTTCTTCAAGTTTTATATCGACAACTTTAAGTCCTTTAGTGATTATCATATCATACACTATATTAGACACAAAAGTACTTTTACTTAATCCGCTTCCTCCAGCTACCATTGTAAGCTCACCTTTACGTAATCCCCCTAAAGCAGCATCTAGTAAAGGAAAAGGTAATGTTATACCAGGGGTCGGCACATAGTCAAAAAAAGTATTGTCTAGTTCTGACATTCTTACAATACCTTTTGGTACTATTGCTTCGGCCTTAAGTACCGACCATTTCAATTCTTCTTGTTTACCTGCAATTAACATATCGCAAGCATCTTTCTCAGTTAATTTAACAATTTTTATTTTATTTTTACTGAATAGTGGTATGGCCTTTTCTTTAGCTTTTTCTCCACTTTCGTCATTGTCAAAACATATAGTAACGTTATCATATTGTACTAATTTCTCATAGTGCTCTTTTATGAAAGAGACAGCACTAGATGCGCCAGTAGGGAGAGAGGTAACATGATTGCTGCTGCGAGTAGCACCATTACCAAGACTCTGCCAAACGGCCATTGCATCTTCTTCTCCTTCAGTAATAATAATATTCTTTCGTGATGCGTCATGTAAGTGTTCTCCAAACATTGGTAATTGGTCTTTAGTGTGATTAATCCACAAATACTTTTTATCTGGGGTTTTTAATTTACTACATTTACCATAACTAAACTCTAATGCATAATCTAATTTACCGCTTTGTTCATTATTTTTAAATACGGAGACGTCTTTTAACATAGATACATTAAAAGCTTTTACAGTTTCCTTATCTAAATTCTTTTTAGATATACTAAAATCTTTATTTAAAGTCCCTGGTTCTATAGTGTATATGGTTTTAGTGCTATTACTTTGTAATTCTCCGCTCAATTCAAATCTCCTCTCACATCTAAAACACCACATATGATCTTCATAAATACCTACATTGTTTTTATGTTTACCTTCTTCACTACATTCTGGGCATTTTGTTCGTGTTGACATCTCGCACCTGCTCTAAATACCAAATGAGTACCTCATTCCACTACCCTTACGTATTTAAATCTTAGTCCAGTTACTTTTTCATTATCGTCTAGTAGATTAGCTAAACTTGCAGTAAATGCAGGTATCTCTTCGACGCCTTTTAGATTTAGCGCTATAACTACTTTATATTCATCCTCAAAAGATACAGTAAAATCTTGCTCAGTGTCTTTAAGTAATTCTTCTAAGGCATCTAAATCTACGTTTCCGTACGGTTCTTTATTACTTCTTAATATTTCTGTATGTAACTCTAGTGTTAATACTTTTTTAGATATTAGCATGTTAGTTTCTCCTATTACTTCAATACAATTATTTGGTACCATTATTGTTCTTACTGCCGGGTCTTTACCATCAGCTAAAGTCCAACTATGATACATCCCAGCAGAATCCCAAAATATTTTAAAATGATCTTTAAAATTCTTACGGTATAAGCTATCTACAACTTTTACTAAAGAATATTTATTATTCTTAAACAACCTGGTCCCCCACAACATTGTTTGTCCGGGGGCGAACCAACACTTTCCTATGTTGGACCAGACCTCTGTATTACTAAATATACGTACTTTTTCTTTACCTCTAAATCTCATCAACTTCCTCCTCTCCTATGTACTCGGCTGCCTCCGATGCTATAGTTTCTTCTGTAGTAATGTCACTATTCTTAAAGGTCAAGATAAACCCATCAAGTAAGTAAGATAAAGTAACATATTGTTTAACGGTATACTCAGGGGCGTCAAACATTAAATCCCCTAACTCTTTATACAATATATTTCTAATTGCACGTGCTCCAGTGTTATGTTTTAATGCTCGTGCCGCTATTTCATTTAAAGCAGACTCATCTACAGTTAAAATTACATCATCCATTTCAAGTAACTGCTTTATCTGTGAAAGCTCTGAATCTTCTGGTTCAGTTATTATCTTTTTCATCAGGTCTAAAGTTAATGATTTTGTATGAGTAATTACTGAAAATCTTCCTATAAACTCAGGAATCATACCATATTCAATCAAATCTTCAGGCAGTAATTGCTCTATTGCCTCATCATAAACTGCTTTATCGGCCTTTGAGTTTACTTTAGCATTAAAGCCCATACCACAATCTTTAGATAATCTTTTATTTATAATATCGGGTAAATCTACGAAAGCCCCAGACGATATAAATAAAATGTCTTTAGTATTTATGTCAATTATATCAGAACCCGCTGAAGACCTACCTCTGTCTCCTTTGCTGCTAATCTGTATATTGCTGCTTTCTAGGGTCTTTAAGAGCATTCTTTGAGTATCTGCCCCTCCAATATCTTTACCTCTATTTCCAGCTGTTTTCCTTAATTTATCTATTTCATCGAGTACTACTATACCTCTTTGTGTTTTCTGAACATCATTTCCTGATGCTGCATATAAAGCAGATATAATATCAGTAGCATCTTCTCCGACATAACCTGAGACAGTTAACTGTGTGCAGTCATAGATAATGTAAGGCACATCCATTATCTTTGCTAAATTTTCTACTAATGCAGTTTTACCTGTACCAGTTGGTCCTACTAAAAGAACATTAGCTTTCTTAAAATTCATTTTTGAGCTTACTTTTTTCATGTGATTATAAGCAGCTAAAGATAATGTCCTTTTAGCGTCATATTGTCCTACAATAAAATTATCAAGGTATTTATTGATATCTCTAGGAGTAACAGAAGGAGCTACTTCTAAAGTATCTACAGGAATAAGCTCTGATAATTCTGCCATTTCATCTATGGCTTGGGTGCCGGAGGCTTTTACAACCTCTAATAAATGGCCATGCATAGTATTTATGCAATCTTGGCATAAATATATATTTTCTTGTATCTCTACTAGCACAGTGGTATCTAGGGAGCTTATGCCACATGCTATGCATGATTTATCGTTAGTGGTAGTAATAACAATAAGGTTATCATTGTCGCCACCGCTATTATTAATAATATCATTGTGGTTATTTTCATTAGTCATTATGTTTCCCCTTACTTATCCACTTATAGACGCCAATACTTTCAAATATGAAAAATCCTATATTCACTATAACAAGGGCCCAGTTGTTTGTCAAGTACCCAACAGTTCCCCAAAGAACACTAGCAAGAGTCCACAACAATAGACTTATCCATACTGTATTGTTTCTACCTAAAGTCATTAGAAAAGCTGCGGTAAGACTTACCGAGACAGCTGTTATTTCAAGTAATAGCAACAACATTATGACTATTCTCCGTTTATGTAATGATTATTATTATTATGATGCGGTTAGTAAAATTGTAAGCGTATAAAGTATCACACCTTTAAATGTATGTCAAGATATTTATTTACGTATATATCCGACGAAAGGTACTTGACACGCTTTAATATTTGTGATGTAATACTACTTTCTTTTTACTCTTTTTCTTTTAGAACCATATATATATACATGTTCTTATAAGGATGGGGCAGGACAGTATGCACGATGTTATTTCTAAACTAGAGCAGGATCCTAAATACGACAATCTTGATTCTTTTTTACTCGAACACACTAAATCTGCTATAGAATATGCATTTATAATGTATAAAACTTATAAAAACAACCCTAATTATTCTAATATCTATTCTAATGATGGTTATAACTCCCTCACTAAAAGGTTACGTCAACTAAGATCATCTTATTATGCAGGTAAGCCTGAAGTAAGTGATTTTGAGTATGATATGTTAGAAAAATCATTAGAGATATATGAATATTATAACCCTGAAGTTATATCAAAAGACTCAATATCACAAACAGTAGGAGCAAGCAATGACGACATACAAAGTAATACAATCTAAAGTAAAATTTAATGTATCAGGTACTCACAATCCAAAAACTATTATACTACACCACACGGCGGGGGGTCGAGTAGGGTCAGAGGGATATTTAAAACAAAAAGGATTAGGATATCATGCCATGATAGAGAAAGATGGTACTATTTATAGATATAATGATATTAATGAAGTAGTAAGTCATGCTTCTAGGGCTAATGTAGGATATGTTGGTATTAGTTTTATTGCTGGAGGTCCTTTAGGGCCAGTGACAGATGCTCAAATACAAGCTGCAATACAACTTATCAATGAAATGAAAGATGAGGCGGATAGTTTAGTTAAGGTAAGTGATCATGCTACTATAGATGTTCTTGTAGCTAAAAGAGGATGGAAATCAGATCCACAATATCAAGGAGAGAAAGTAGAACAGAATGACTATAGTATCAAATATAAGATTCTAGATAGAATAAGCTTTGAGACTAAATTAGATACTATCAAAATACCTGGTAAATAATATTACTACTTTATGTGATTACTGGATAATAATTATCCTACTTATTGTTAATAACAAGTAAGGTAACTATTATCCAACTAACATTTTAAATGTTATCTTTTCTCAACAACGCTATCAACTAATCCATAGTCTCTAGCTTCATATGCACCCATAAAATAATCCCTTTCAGTATCGTGCTTTATCTTTTCTAATGGTTGTCCGCTATGTAAAGATAACAGATTATTTAAGTCATCTTTTATTCTCTGCATTTCTGCGGCATGAATCATAATATCAGTGGCTTGTCCTCTAAAACCGCCAAGAGGCTGGTGAATCATGATTCTAGAGTGAGGTAAGGAATATCTCTTCCCCTTTGCTCCAGCATTCAATAAAAAAGCTCCCATACTCGCCGCCTGACCAAGACATAATGTACTTACTTCCGGTTTAATAAATTGCATAGTGTCATATATACTCATTCCTGCGGTGACAGATCCTCCTGGAGAATTGATATAAAAGTGAATATCCTTATCGGGATTTTCTGATTCTAGAAATAACATTTGTGCTACTACTATATTTGCACTTTCATCATTTACTTCCCCTAGTAAGAATACTACACGCTCTTTAAGTAAACGTGAGTATATGTCATATGAACGTTCACTATTGGCAGTACGTTCAACAACCATTGGGATTAGTGGCATATATGTGTGGTTACCTCTTTCTATATGTTATAACATTAATATTAAACAGGCCATTTACGAGCATCAATTAAAACAGGTAGTATATTAAATTCTGTATTTATACTCGTAACTAAGAACTTATCTTTTTCTAGTTTAATTATAGTTATACTAGATGTTATATCCCCTATTGTTTGTACAAATCTGTCATTTTCTACAATCTCGTCTCCAAATATTAAAGTCTGCCCATATTTTACCCTTATTGAAAAGTCTTTACCTGATAATGTAATACTTGTCATATTATTTGTTAAGGTATGTGCTTGTGTCATGGTGATGTCCTCTTTGTCTTTAATTAATTAATTACTTATTTATAAATACCAAACAATTTATTTAATTCATTGGTAACTTTAAGATTATACTGATTGAGTCTTTTAAGCTCCTCTATACGTAATTGCTCTAGTTGTTCGAAAGCATTAACTGTTTCATGTGTAGTTATTTCATTGTTGTCGGTGGTGTCCTCATAGTAACTTTCACGCCATACTAATAAATCTTCGTCGGATATGTCCTCTTGGTTGTTGTTGCTGTATTTTGTATTCTCATATTCCTTTAGTGATTTCCAATAATCCTCATCGTTTCTAATATCTAGACCATCACATCTACCGCACATATTACCTACCTCTTTTATCACTTATAGTTTAATGTTTCTTTTTTTTAATGAATCTTTATATTTCTATTGTATAACTCGTTAGCAACTAAGTCAAGTCCATTCTCTGCTATTTCGCGTTCTCTTTGTGAGAGTTTTGTAGGATTGTGTAATACAATCATAGTCATAGCATCAAATGTCTTGTATAGGTTCTCTAAGCTAATAGTCTTTAATACTTGTTCGTATTCAGCTAATGCTAGCCTATCATCGAATGTATTATTAGTTTCTTTTCTAGTATAAGCAAAGAATTTACTTTCGCTGTTGTATTTGTTTTTGTAGTAGTTGTCGTCGTTATTACTGTTACTCATGACCAATCACCTCTAGCTATTTTAAACACAATCTCATTATCTCTAATATACTTTGAATATTTATCGATGTCAATAATGTCCTCTTCGTCGTCCTCTTCGTCATCGTAATCATCGTCCTCACCATAAAAGAACATATCAGTCAATACCATTAGTTCATCGAAGTCTACTTTATTGAACAGTTCATTTATCTTAGTATTGGAGCGTTCTCTTCGTATCTCATCTAATTTTATTACGTTACTCATTGTTTCCTGTCTCCTCTCTCTCTCTCTCTTACTACTCTTTCTCACTCACGCCTATTATCTTCTACACTTATCAGTGTGTACCTATAATCTCATAATGTCAAGTACTTACTGTATTCTTTTTGTGCCTATAAGATTATAAAATTATAACAAGCCATTCATTTCATCTTGTTGTGCTTTCACCATGTCATCTATATTTTTATTCTTATTGCTATTATATTCATCTTGATTGCGTTCTCTTCTTTCTAACTTACGTAAGAATAATATAGCACTATGATATAAATAAATAAAGCTTATTAAGGTTAATGTCAATCCAAGTATGAGCCCACTGCCTACAAACAAATGATATGTCTTTAAACCTGCATGTATTACATCTCCTGTCAACCATACCAAGTCACTAACTAAAGCTAACACGCTTCCTACTCCAATTACACCAGCACATAAAGCTGCTTTAGCGAAAGGGCTTCTATGGTGTGTGATGTGATAGTGTAAGCCATGTTCTTCGTTGTTGATTATTGCTTTCATATACTGTTTACCTCGTGTATTTATCTGTCTTTATGATTATATTATCTCCCTAATTATCCTATAAATCAAGGTATTTTATGATGATTGTGTAATATATTTATTTATGTTGTATGTTGTTTGAAAGGGAACTAATGTATGTATTGTTAATACTATATGGCAGGCTATGGATATGTATTGTAAGTCATTGATTAGTATGACTGTTGGTGTGAATGGGGATGAGTATCTTAAGCGCAATAACCTAGATGTGACACAGCGGGATAACCTATATAACACACACACCCTACCCTCGTTATTGTTTATCCGCTAACTGCTACCGTTCGTCAATGTCAAGTCGCATACCTACACGCACACAGCGAAAGATACTGCTGGTCGGATAGCTTACCGTTCGTCGGATAGGGGTCGGGGGGAGGGGGTACAAAAAGTAGGAGAGAGGGGAGAGGGAAAGATATCTGCGCATATCTGAATACATTACTGGAAGATCAAGTGCATATACCCAGAGAACATAGGCATAAAGGTATTTCTAAAATGGAAATAACTAAGGCACATGATAACGTGCACATACCCAGAGAACATACAGGAGGACAGATACTTGCTAAAACAGGAAGTAACGAGCATTGATAGGGGGTAACATGTATATGAAATTACCCTATTTGTAATGATAGTACCCTATTTGCGATAGAGCATAAAGGGATTAAAGGGATGTGGAGGTAAAGTAATGATGGGGATAGATGATTAAAGGCAAATGAAGGCATCAAATAGATGCAATAAGGGGGAGGGGTATACGTATGTAGTGGTGGTGGTATTAGAAGAGGAATTAAGAGGGTTATTTTAAATATAGCAAATATTGGGTGTATCTAACGTGCACATACCCAGAGAACATAGGGTAGAATACTAAGCGTTAACTGACGAGTAGCTAACAAGTAACTAGTTAAGTTAATTTATATATAATACTACTACAACAGTATTATATTAATAATACTTATAAGTTATATATATAATACTATTACAATAGGTATTATATTAATATATATATATAATACTTATAAGTTATATTTTCAGCTACCTATACAGGTATTATAGGTAACTTATAGCTATCTCTCTAGGTAGGTCATAATACTATCCGACGAACGGTATGTATAGAACCAAGAGAACACATATCCCTTAACAGGTATAAACACCAGAATAGGTATTATAGGGTATTAATAGACAAAAGGTATATATTACCTGACAAACGGTATAGATATATATGCTTAAACTCCCCTATAATGTAAGTATAGGCTTTAAGAAAATACTAGTAGTATTATTTATGTTTGTATATATATATATTTATAATTACTATAACACGGAATTAATAATATCATGATTACGACAACTACAACAACAGTAACAAACGATGAAGATAAAAATAAAGAAATAACTACTACCGTCGTAAAGAAGAAAGCAGGTAGACCTAAAGGGTCTGTTAAGAAAACAGGATTCAAAACAGCTAAAGCTGTACTAACACCATTTCTAGATTTATGCTCAAAGGGTTACAGTTTAACTCAGATATCAGCTGAACTTGATGTACCAAAAGATACACTCATTGCTTGGAGTACATCCAAAGGCAAAAACGAACAATCATTTGTTAAGGCTTTCCGACAAGGTCAAACCCTATGGCAAGCTTACCACGAGAATCTCCTACAGAAGATGATAAGCGGAGAAGATGGTAAGAAATATGCTTCAGCTGAAATAAGTGCTCAACAGTTTATACTAAAAACACAATTTAAAGATTCATGGACAGAGAAACAAGACCCAACAAAAATAGAGATTAATAACGTATCTAGGTTGAGTGATGAACAGCTAGAACAGCAGATCCTTCATCTTCTGAGTAAGTCAAACATTAAAAATTATCTAAGCAACTCCGTAGAGAACGCTGATAATAAACTTAAACTTGTGGTAAACAATAAAGATGACAATTAACTTAGAAGCATTAGATAGAGACGCTAAACTTGAGTTGTTTAAATCATTAAAAGAAATAGACGAGAGGCTTAAATATAACAAAGCTAAAAGCTATTTCCCGGAAACTGGGCCATGTTCACGCCATGCAATGAAAAAGCACGTGGACTTTATGAATGCCAGCGCCAATCATTTACAGAGATGTTTCATTGGAGGTAACCGGTCAGGTAAAACCGAGACAATGGCATTTGAAGTATATCTTCATGCTACCGGTAACTACGACGATCATCCATGGTATACCGGCAAGAAGTTTAACCCTGCCGAAGATATCACTATCGTAGTTGCAAGTGATAGCCATGAAAATACCCGTATCAATCACCAAGAGAAATTACTTGGTAAAATGCACGATATAGGTACCGGTTTAATACCAAAACACCTAATAATGGAAATGTCGGGTAAAGCAGGTATCACAGGGGCCGTAGGAGAGGTAAAAATACGCCGTAAAGGCGGAGGAGTATCAACTATACTACTCAAGTCCTACATTCAGGGAAGAGAGGCATTTCAGGGGTTCTATGCTCATTTTATAGGACTCGACGAAGAATGCCCAAAAGATGTCTACGAAGAGTGCTTAATGCGTACTGCAACTACACGAGGACGTATAGGATTATATTTCACTCCATTGAACGGTCTTACAAGTACAGTATTACAATTCCTTCCCGGAGGAAGAGTACCAGAGAACAACATAGTAGAAGCAACTAATGCTTACGTTAGTGCAGTAAAATGGAGCGATGTACCACTAGAGATCGCACCACAAGACTTCCGCGATGAAATGAAGAAAACACTATCATATGATGCTTTCTTAGCCCGTTCTGAAGGGCAGCCATGGGTAGGCTCCGGTAAGGTTTATAATACGCCAGAGAACATAGTGACAATAGAGCCATTTAAGATACCTACATGGTGGTCAAGATGGTATGCATTCGATATAGGATATAACTGTTCTGCGGCAGTATTCTTTGCCTACGACAAGCAAACAGATATCATATATGTTTACGATGAATACTACTCAGCACGTGAATTACCTTCCACTCACGTAGCAGCCATAAGAGGCAAAGGCGGTAATTGGATGCAAGGTCTAATTGACCCATCAGCTTTACAAACAAATAAACATGATGGGCAAAGTAGTTATAAACTATACCGTAATTTAGGGCTAGACATACGACTCGCAGATAACCGAGTTGAAACAGGAATCAATGAAGTAACTAATAGATTATCTACAGGTAGGCTTAAGTTCTTTAATACATGTAAGAACTTGATAAATGAATATAGGTTATATAGATATACTACAAACGAAACTACTATGGAAACTAAAGTAGCTAAAGGCCAAGAAGACCACGCCATGGATGCATTACGTTACGGAGTAATGAATTTAAAAGTTGGCCGAGTCTACGAAGAGGAAATTGAAAATAAAGATAGTAAATATAACTATCGTCTACAAAACTTAATAAATAGCAGAAATCCAACAACAGGTTATTAACACACTAAAGAGAGGGCATTATGTTTAGCTTTAAACGAAAAACAACACAAACCGACTATAATACACTTAATTCGTTTGCAGATATAAAAAATTTATTAGAACAAGAACGTCAAAAACAAAGAACGCAGTTTGAAATAGATAGGTCTACGTACTATACTTTATTTCATTTGTATTCGGCATTAGACCGGATGCCTGTACATCCAAAAACAGATACTGAAAAACGCATCCAGGAATCAGTATTAAGTACAATTAAGTTACTAGAAATAGAATGTGATAAAGTGAGAAAACGGTAATATATATGTACGACAGTAACAACAAGAGCAGTAAAGACGACAAGGAATATGACACAACAGAACTGAATAAAGTTCGTAAATTAAATATTCAAGATATTGCCTTGTCTGTTAATGTCGCTGAGATGTTAGAAAAGCAAGAGCTCGAAGAAATAGGTAAAGTAGTAATAAGGGATTACGAAATAGATAAATGCAGTATGGAGAAATGGCTGCAAGACGCTGATTCGATAATGGAATTAACTAAACTCGAACGAGAAGTTAAGAACACTCCATGGGAAAATGCAGCAAACATTAAATACCCATTAATTACTACAGCTATTATGCAATTCTCATCTCGCTCGGTGGCAGAGATGTCAAAGGCAGGTAAAGTAGCTAAATATAAAGTACTAGGCAAGGATGCACAAGGATTAAAGTCACGTAAAGGATATAGAGTATCTAGTTACATTAACTACCAAGTACAAGAAAAGATGCCTAATTGGTTCTCCGAGAGAGACAAGTTACATAATCAATTAGCGGCATGTGGCACAGCTTTCACAAAGACCTACTACGACCCAGTACAAGAACAAATAGTAAGTCAGTTAATACCATACGACCAAATATTTATTAATAATGGCGTTAAAGATTTAGAATCCGCTACACGTATAACCCAGATGATTTACTTGACCCCGAATGACATAGTAGAACATCAAAGATGTGGCATATTCTTAGACAACTACAAACAACATGACATGCAGATGGATGAAAACGACCCAGAACCTGTATATCATGAATTGTTAGAACAACATACCTGGTTAGATTTAGACAAAGATGGACTAAAGGAACCTTACGTTATCGTATATCATATTGCTCATAAATGTGTTTTACGTATAGCGCCCCGGTTTGACTATCTACCAGACAGAACAGTATTTTATAACAATAAGAATCAAATAAAAAGAATAATAGCAGAGCAGTATTACAGTGATTATCATTTTATACATGCACCTGATGGTTCATTCTTAAGTTTAGGGTTTGGCTCCTTACTCAGTGATACTAACCACACAATTAATACAATCCTAAATCAATTGATTAATGCAGGTACATTAGCTACCAGTCAAACAGGGATCATAAGTAAAGATCTTCGCCTAAAGAAGGAAGACTTGATACTATCACCCGGGGAATGGGCATTAGCCGATGCCGCCACCGGAGAAGACATACGAAATGGAATGGTACAAATTGTATATAAAGAACCTTCAACTGTATTACTAAACTTATTACAAGTATTGATAGATGGTGCAAATAACTTAACATCTACCTCTGAAGTACTAACCGGTACCACAGACGTAACTAATGCATCACCTAATTCAGTAGCTATGTTAATGCAGCAAGGACTAAAGGTATACAGCTCAATTCAGCGACGTATATTCAGGGGATTCCGCAAAGAGCTAAATAAGATTATTTACCTCGACTCTCGTTACTTAGATACCGAGGAGTACTTACGCTTAATTGACCCAGATGAAGCAGAACAACAGGAAATGTTCGACGAATACGGGCAAATAAAAGACTTTAATCTATATGATTTAGATATAGTCCCTATAATAGATATCGAAGACAGTACCCAATTAGAGGCTATGAATAAAGCACAATCCATTATGCAAGCAGGTTTACAGTTTGCACAAATGGGGGCTACTGACCCAACAATGTTGGCGATAACTTACTATAAGGCCTTAGAAGTCGAGAATATAGAGGCATTGGTACCGGCCCCACAGCCACCATCCCAGCCTCCACCCGACCCAGCAATGATAAAAGCACAACAAGACTATGAAATAAGTATAAAAGAATTAGAACTAAAAGAAAAAGAACTAAGACTTAAAGTAATAGAGACTGAAGCTAAAATAAAACAATTAAATGCACAGTCGGTGAAGACATTAACTGAAACTGAATTATCAGCCGATAAGAATGACTTTGATAAAGCTAAAACAAAAATTCAGGGCGATAATGAAAGTAAGAGACTTTTATTGGAAATAGCAAAACTAAGGAGTGAGAAGGAAAATGACCAACGTAAATACGAAATTGAGTCTAGGAAGCTTGATAGCCTGGCAGCAAAGTCCAGTAACACAGGCATACCTAAAGATCCTCAATGACCGCATAGAAAAACTACAACAAGACCTCCTTACCGTACAGTACAATGAAGTACACGGCTTAAGGAGTGCGGACATTAGAGGAAGACTACTAGAGTTAGGGCGTATAAACTCTATACCTAAAATAAAAGGGTTATTACGCGACTACAGTGAAGACTACGACGACGAAGATGAGAAGGGGTTATAAAGTTATGCCAAAAGCAGTAGGTTACCGTATTGTAATTGAAATAGATAAAACTGAAGACAAAATAGGTTCTATTTATTTACCAGAAGCTACTAAATTACTCAACGAAGAATTTGCAGAATCTGGAGTAGTAAAAGAAATAGGACCACTAGCCTTTAAAATGAAAGAATCAAATGAGCCATGGGTAAAAGTTGGTGACAGAGTGTTCTTTAAGGCACGTGGCAATTTGTTTAGATATAAAGATGGCCGTAAAATACGAGTCATTAACGACGAAGACATCATTTGTTTAGCAGATGATTACGATACACCAGAGCATTTAATTTAATTTTATTGACATAGTGAGTACTATATAAAATGACAACAGAAAATGAAGTTAAAACCCTACAACAGTTAGTAGATGAGTCGGCAGCCATTAATAATAATAATACCTCAGCAGAAGTTACTACTACCTCTGCGGCAGAGGAAACACCTACTGAAAGGGAACTATCCCCTATTGAAAAAGAAGCCAAGGAAATGGGTTGGGTACCTCTAGATGAGTTCCAAGGGAACAAAGACAACTGGGCAGAAGCCAAAGAATTTGTAAGGGTTGGAAAGATCCTTAAATCTCGTGATGAGAAGAATAAGAAACTTGAAGAAGAACTCAAAGAATTAAAATCCATAACAGAGACTATGCTAGGCTCAATTAAAAAAACAGAGCAGCAAGCATACGACAGAGCATTAAAAGATTTAGAAGCACGTTTACATAGAGCTAAAGAAATTGGCGATGTAGATGAAGCTTTAGCAATAAACCAACAGCAAATAGAATTACAAAAACAAGTACAGCAGTTACCAGAACTGAAGCAACCTAACGTAAGTCAAACAGATGACTTCAAACAGTTTGCCGCCGAAGAAAGTTGGGTAACAGGCAAAGATAGAATGTCTAAAGCTATGCAGACTGTAGCTACCGACATCTCTAATGAATTTGTTAGACTTAATCCAAATGCTAGTTTAAAAGAAGAATTAGCACACGTAAAAGCAGAGATGAGAAAAGAGTTTCCTCATTATTATGCCTCTAAAGAAGAACCACAGGCACCTACTAAACAAGCAGTTTTGTCTAGTTCGTCTACGAAACCTTCTTCAAGTTCAACTAAACCTAGTTTAGATAGACTAAGTAAAGAAGAAAGAAAAGTTGCAGAATTCCTGAAGAATAAGGGATACGACGTAACACAATACATTGAAGCATTAACTAAGTAATATAGATATAAAGGTAAAGTATATGACAAAAAGAGATGAAACAAGAGATAAAGAACGCCTAAGTAAAAGAAAAACACCTTCTTACGCCGGACCTTTAGCTTTTCCTGAAGAGTTAAAAGACCCAGATTATGTATATGCATGGGGAGTAAAAGACCCACATAGCCCCTGGAGACTTTTAGAAATGGAAAGAAAAGGCTACGAACCAGTAAAACTAGATATAAAAGATCATCCATACAGCGGTATGTTGACTTCTACTGAATTATCTAGACAAGGGTTTGTCACGGTACCAGGAAGAAACGGAGTAGAACATATATTAATGAGACTGCCTCGTACTGTAGCAGAAGAGCTACTAGAAGAAAAGAAAGCTGCGGCAGCTGAAAGAAATAAACAGCTGTACGAAGATGGTACTGACTTATCAGGTACTGTTAGTGGCGAAAAACAATTTGTATTTAAAATTAACACTTAATAATTAATATCATGAGGTTTAAATAATCATGGCTAATCCTAATGCACCTTTTGGTGCTCGTCCAGTCTACATGCGGAACGGTTCCCCAGACGTAATTGTACGTCCTTATTATGTTCGCTCCGACTACGCTACAGCATTATACGTTGGGTCACCTGTATCCCGTATTGCTGGCGACTCTAATTCTACTACCATTAAAGCAGTAGCTAACTCATTTACTGGTGGTGCCGACGAATTCGCTCCAGGTACTTTACAGCGCGTAGAACTAGCAGCAAACGGCGACACTAACGCCATCACCGGTTTTATTGTAGCTATTGGTACTGCAACTCACGCAGGTTCTGCTTTCGGCCCTTCCTACAAACCAGCCTCTAAAGAAGCTGTAGTATTTGTAGCAGACCATCCAGACACTATTTTTGAAATACAAGCTGACAGCACTTTAGCTTCTACTGACATTGGTAAAGTAGCTAACCTAACCGGATCCGGCGGTAATGCCACTGTTACTGGTCTTTCCAGTGTTGTACTAAGCGCATCAAGTGCTGCTACAGGTAACTCAACATATCAATTACGGATTGTTGGCGTCAGTAAAGACCCACTTCGTAACGATTTATCAACCGCATATCCTGTAATGCTTGTACAGATTAACAATCACACTGATGTAGACGTAGCGAAAGCTGGTGTTTAATTCTAATTTTAATTAAAGGTATAAAATAATATGACAATTACAACTCGTAGTCAATTTGGCCGGATGCTTATTCCTGCCATTTCTACTATCATCGGCCAAAGCTATGCTGAATATCCAGAAGCATACAAAGAAATAATGGACGTACGCATGTCCTCAGGAGAAACCGAGGAATTATTAGTTCTCTCTGGTCTTGGCTTATTCCGCCCAGTATCAGAAGGTGGTAATTTTGATGCAGACCGTATGCAACAATTATATTCAATTGGATTCAGACATGCTAAATACGGTAAAATGTTAGCAGTGACCCAAGAAATGATTGACGATGGTAAAGCCGTTAACATTCTTGAAAGACAAGCTAAAGAACTTCGTCGCAACTACATTGAAACTAAAAACAAAGTATGCTTCGACATTCTTAACAATGGTCAATCCGGTACTGGTCCAGACGGCGTATCATTATTTAGCGCTTCTCACCCGACCAGCAACGGTAATGCCTCAAACTTAGCATCAACTCCTTCGGCATTGTCTGAATTAGCTCTCGAACAGATTGTAACGCAATTACGCGACATGCGTAACGACCGCGGTGTTCGTATTAGCGTACGTCCTAAGAAATTAGTAGTACCTTCCGCTGAATGGGCAAATGCTTCACGAATCTTAGATTCAATGGGCCGCCCAGGTTCTATGGATAATGACCTTAACGTATTAAAAGCTAAGTCTATTTTCCCAGACCTTTGCGTAGCAGACCATTTAACTGATACTCAAGACTTCTTTGTAATTACTGATGTACCAGACGGTTTAATCATGTTCGAACGTAAGGCCTTATCGATTGACAGCGAACCAGTATTTGAAAGGGAATTACTCCAATTCAAAGCTTCTGGCCGCTTTGCAGTAGGGTATGGCGACTGGCGTGCTATTATGGCAAACATTGTTCCCTAATTCTAATCCGGACAAGGATGTCCACTTATTTATATAATGAGGAAATAAAACATGAGTAAAACATATGGTACGTTAGACTGTAATGACCTTTATGTAGACGGCGTATTAATTGCCGCAACCCCCGCTGAAATTAATGCGCGTTGCGATGATTCTGCAATGTCTCAGACACTAACAGCAGCAGGCGCAATTAGCCTAACAACAGCAGAAACTAGTCTAGCATTGTCAGGAACTGGAGCAGTTACATTAGCAGCCCCGACCAAACCCGGAGTAGTTAAAACAATTACAATGACTGCAGATAACGGCGACGTAACACTTGCCTTAACTAATGTTGTTGGTGGGTCTGCTGCTACTACTTGTACGTTTAATGATGTAAATGACCATATCATATTAGTATCTAATGTAGCTAGGGCTAAATGGGTTGTTATCAAAGAAGTTGGCGTGGCAATGTCTTAATATATAGGAGACTAGAGTCATGACAGCTCAACAATCAATATCAATATCTCCGATAGCATTGGATGCGGATGGCATATGTGCTTCTCAAACTAAAGCTTCATCAGGGGCTTTAACCCTTGACGGAGCGCTGGCAAATGCCGCATTAGACGTAGCGCGTAAAATATCTGTAAACTCTTCTGCTAATATTGCGGCTAGAGTATTCACAATTGTCGGAACAGATGCTAACGACAGATCAATAACAGACACCGTAACTGGTGTAAACAATAGTACAGTTAGCACTACTAAGTACTTTAAAACAGTAACTAGCGTCTCTGTAGATGCCTCTTTTAGTCCTAATAACGTTATAGTAGGTACTACTGCTTCCTGTGCAACTAGAATAATACAACTTAATTATAAAAATGAGATTGCAGCACAAGTAACAGTAGAGCTAGTGTCTGGTACAGCAACATGGTCAATAGAAGAAACATATAATAATGACCTAAGCGTAAGTACAAATGAAGTAATGATAGCGCCAACAGCACATGCTAGTAAATCAGCTTCATTGACAGCCCCTATAGACTTACATGCACATGGGGTACGGTTAGTAACATCGGCAATATCTAGTCCAACTATCGTAATGAGAGTTGACCAGGCAATATACTAATTACAAGAATATAAAAGATAAATATATATAGATAGATAAAGATAGAGAGGGCTTGTGGGAAATCTAACAGGTAAGTATTGGAAAGATACTTATGACTCTCTCCTACATGTAGAATCTGATGATACTTTAAATGTATCGTTACAGTATATCCAAGACGGATACGGTAATAATACTACAATACGTGTTTCTACTTTGGCTACTGAAATAAACAATCCTTCTCTGATTGGTAGCATAACTCTCGGTTCCCCGTTATCTTTGACTTACGGGGGGCTGGGGGCTTCTTTGTCGGCTCCAGCTGCAGATAGAATATATTTCTACGATTTCAGTGCAAATAGTACTGCGTTTCTTACGTTAGGTACTAACCTAAGTATTACAGGAACAACATTAGACGCTACAGTAAGTGGGGGCGGATTATCTTGGCATGAAGAGACAGGGACTTCCTATACGGCATCAGCCAACGAAGGAATTATAACAAATAATACATCTTTAGTTACTATAACACTACCAACGACTTTTGCAGTTGGCGATACCGTTCAAATAGTAGGTAGAGGTACGGGATTATGGAGAATAGCTCAAAACTCCGGACAACAAATTCACATGAGCGATTTAAGCACTACTTCAGGAGTATCTGGTTATATAGATGCTCTCCATCGAAGAGATTCAATAACACTAATAGGAACAGTGGCTAATACTGAATTTACAGCAGTACACGTAGCAGGCTGTTTAGATATTTACTAATTACGAGGTCATTACTTAAATGGCAAGACAAACAATAATCGGGATACCATTACCGGTACCTGTCACTGAAGGAGGTACGGGCTCTACCACCGCGTCTGATGCACGCACAGCATTAGGGCTAGCAATTGGTACAAATGTACAGGCTTACGACACAGAACTAGCTGCATTAGCTTCTTTAACTTCCGCTGCAGATGCCTTACCTTATTTTACAGGATCCGGTACCGCAGCGGTAACTACCATGACTTCTGCGGCAAGAGACTTATTAGACGATGCCAATGCCGGGACAATGCGCACCACCTTAGGTGCAGCAGCTTCCGGAGCTAATACTGACATAACAAGCATACAGTTAAATAATACTGGCTTGGCAATTAGAGATACTAATGCATCTCATAATTTAATCATAGCCCCCGGCTCAGACTTAACAGCAAATCGAACTTTAACATTAACTACGGGAGATGCAGATAGAACCTTAACTCTATCTGGTAATGCGACTTTATCTGGTGGTTCACATTCTGGTACTAATACAGGTGACCAAAACATATTTCAAACAATATCTGTTTCCGGTCAATCTGATGTTGTTGCAGATACTACTTCCGATACCTTAACTTTAGTAGCTGGTTCCGGCATCAGCATCACTACTAATGCTGGTAGTGACACTATTACTATAACTAATACAGGGTCGTCTTCCTCTACCTCTGAGGTAACCGGGACTTCACAAGCAATGGCAGTAAATACAACATATATTGCTAATAATGCAGGATTAGTTACATTAACATTACCTTCGACCGTCGCCCTAGGTGATTTCATAGAGGTCTTAGGTAAAGGCGCCGGAGGATGGAGAATAGCTCAAAATAGTGGACAAGTAATTCATTTTAGTGACTTAGATACAACTACTGGAGTAAGTGGAAGGATTGACTCTCAAAATAGATATGATTCAATAAGGATGAAGTGCATAACTGCAAACACTGACTTTGTTGTTGTAGATTGTGCCGGTGCTCCTGACGTAACCTAATAGGTATATATAATATGGCAAGACAAACAGTAACGGGGTCGGCATTTCCGATTCCCGTAGCAGATGGCGGCACAGGAGCAACAGACGCATCTACCGCACGTACTAATTTAGGGCTGGTTATAGGTACTAATGTACAAGCACAGGATGTAGAATTACAGGCACTAGCAGGATTAACTTCCGCAGCAGACCAAGTTCCGTATTTTACGGGATCTGGGACTGCGGCATTAACTACAGTTACCAGTGCAGCACGGACAGTACTAGACGATATTAGTACGAGTGCAATGTTAACCACACTTGGTGGCCAACCTGTAGATGCTACGCTCACATCTTTGGCAGCATATAATACTAATGGATTAGTGACTCAAACTGCCTCAGATACATTTACAGGAAGAACCATTACTGGTACAGCAAATCAAATAACTGTAACTAATGGAGATGGAGTAAGTGGAAATCCTACACTTTCACTACCATATAATTTACAGCTTGGTTCCTCGGCTACTGGCCCATCTTCAATAGATTTTTTTGAAGACACTGATTTTGGTACTAATAAAATAATAGTTACAACTCCTGCAGCAGGTTTAGCAGCAACATATACACTAACACTCCCCCCTGATGCAGGAACTGCCGATTATGTACTAAGTACAGACGGCACAGGAGTAACTACTTGGGTTGCTCAGGGGGCAGGTAGTACAAATCTAGGATTAACAACTTTAATGGCTAAAGGTGTTTTTTCACCATAATATTAATATATTGAGAGGGTTACATTAAATGGCAGCCAATACCAGTCCAATTTTTACGAACATACCAGAAATATCTTGGGCTAAAGTAAGCGGAGCAGACTCATCTACTGACGGGACAGATGCCGACGTACAATTAGTAGCAACTGCTGAGGCTACAGATGGTTCATTTATCACAAAATTAGTGTTACAGCCTAGATCTACTTCAGGCTCTACTACAACTTCTGCCGCTGCGGCCAGAGTCTACATAAACAATGGATCTACAGTAGGTACTGGGACCAATAATGTATTATATAAAGAACTATCATTGGCGGCGATAGCAGTCAATACAGCAGCTACTACAGCCGCATTAGGGTATGAATTACCCCTTAATTTACAATTAAAAGCAGGATACCGTCTCTATGTAGGTATAACTGCTATGGCAGCAAATACTAACTGGGACGTCACTGCAGTATACGGAGACTACTAATATGTATCAACTGCAAGGTAGCCTCACGTCATTCCCTGAGGGAATGAGCGTTTATATTGGTTCTAGTCAACCATCATCCGTACCGCAATGGCATGTTTGGAACAAACCAAAAGATGCAAAATTAGTATATCTATTTGGAATTGGTGGTGGTGGCGGAGGGGGAGGAGGAGGCGCTTCCGCCGCAGCTACTGCCGGAGGAGGTGGTGGTGGTGGAGGCAATGGGGCCGTAACCCATGTTGTATTGGCTGCAAATTTATTACCTGATATTTTATATGTCGTCGTAGGAAATGGCGGGAATGGCGGCACAGGACAAGTACAAGGCGGGGCAGCAGCTACTGCTGGAGTAGCTGGTGGGGTAAGCGCAGTATGTAGCGGCCGTCAAACCGGGAATGCATTTCAATACTTATTAGCAAATGGCGGAAATGGCGGGAATTTAGGTTCAGGGGCTACCGCAGGGACTGCTAATACAGCCGCTACTGCAGCAACTACTACTACCGCCGGACTATCTAATGTTGGTATACCTTCCTTTACGGGGGGAGAAGCAGGTAAGGCAGGTGGATCAGGAGCAGCAGGATCCGCCGTAACGTATTCAGCAGCCAATACCTCTATATTGTGTACAGGTGGGGCAGGCGGTGGCGGGGTCAATGCCGGAACTACTACTTCTGCAGGTGGTGCAATAACTGGCGCAGGTATTGTACCTACTATTTCAGGAGGCGCTACTGCAGGCGGCGCTGGTGTTCCCGGACACCAATGGCAATTAGATCCATCAAGGTATTTTTATAATACCGGAGGGTCTGGGGGAGGTGCTAATACTTCAGCAGGTACAGGGGGCAGGGGAGGCAATGGAGGTATTGGAAGTGGAGGAGGTGGTGGCGGGGCCACTAATGGCACAAGTTCTGTAGGCGGTGCGGGAGGACAGGGCGGGCCAGGCATAGTAATTATTGTGGCGGTATAAGAAATGACCTTACCTTGTAAATTACAATCAACTGATATTTATACCGGAAATGGTACTGCAACAAGTACTTCCTACGAACACCTACTCAAACAAGAAACAAAATTAACTTTAATTTCAGTATTAGGAGGTGGCGGAGGCGGAGGCGGGGGGTTTACTGATGTAGCAGGAGCCACTACGACCCCTGGAGGGGGAGGAGGCGGGGCCGGAATAGCTTGTCATATGTTAATACCTAAATTTATTTCTGCTGATTATTTGGCTTTAGCGGCCGGGTATGGTGGGGCATTTGGGGCAGGAGCAATACAAGGAGGCGCCGCCGCGGGAGCAGGGACACAAGGAGGCCCATCCACCGTTTCATTAGCTCGACCAGCTCTCCAAACTTTCTTAAGTGCTGGAGGAGGAAGTGGAGGAGGTGCCGCAAACACTACTACTGCGGGGACTGCTGGTGGAGCAGGTACGGCTAGTGTCACAAATGTTTTTGGGGTATCTGTCACTTCTGCCGGATCTGCGGGGGCAGCGGGATC
>JACCDR012228041.1_pt1 | contig 43486 bp, 31 predicted proteins | sample 7446431 | NCBI WGS metagenome assembly JACCDR01 (sample SAMN15323443, study PRJNA562643) | freshwater metagenome | isolation source: river surface water | place: USA:Blue River Watershed | collected 2017-08-17
AAGTAACCGGCGAGGTAACAGGAACCATCGTCAATGGCGAACGCAAAGCCGAATTATTAAAAGAATTAGCGCAAAAAGAACACATTGCCCTTGAGCAGGTTATCGCCGTCGGGGATGGGGCCAACGATTTACCTATGCTCAGCATAGCAGGCCTCGGCATCGCTTTTCGCGCTAAACCACTCGTCAAGGCCAATGCCAAACAGGCCATTTCAACACTGGGGTTGGATGCTATTTTATATTTGATGGGGCTGCGCGACCGCGATCTGCATAAATGGACGGGCGAACCCCAAATCGAGTCATAGCGGCAGGCGACAACCTCGCCATTCCCGCCCCTATCGCCGCTGGGGTTATCCTTCGGTCACGCTGGCGGGATCATACGATAAAACCGGGCTCAACCATCGTTCAACCGTCTGCAGGCTCACGCCTTTTCGCTGCGCCAGACTCTCTACCTGATCTTTATCAATTTTATCGGTACTGAAATATTTAGCCTCCGGGTGCGCAAAATACCACCCGGATACTGCCGCCGTTGGGAGCATGGCAAAATGTTCCGTCAAGGTAATACCGGTATTTTTTTCGGCATCGAGCAATTTAAAGAGCGCTGCTTTTTCAGTGTGATCCGGACAGGCTGGGTAGCCGGGTGCAGGACGAATACCTTTGTAGTGCTCTTTGATTAAATCATCGTTCGACAAATTTTCATCGCGGTCGTAGCCCCAGAACTCTGTGCGCACACGCTGATGCATATGCTCGGCAAAGGCTTCAGCTAAACGGTCGGCGAGAGCTTTAACCATAATGCTGTTGTAATCGTCGCCTTTGTTTTGATATTCCTTTGCCAACTCTTCTGCGCCTATGCCGGTAGTGACCGCAAAGCCGCCGATGTAATCCTGCTTGCCCGTTTCTTTGGGTGCAACAAAATCCGCGAGTGAATAATGCGGGCGTGATTCCATGCCTTGTTTTAAATGCTGCTGGCGGATGTGGTGTAGGGTATTAATGTGTTTTCCGTCTGCATCGTATATGGCTATGTCATCGGCATTGACGGTATTGGCTGGCCAGAAGCCGATCACGCCATTGGCGCGAATTAATTTTTCATCAATCAATTTGCGCAGCATGTGTTGTGCATCGACCCAGAGTGCCCGTGCGGCCTCGCCGACAATTTCATCTTCCAGAATGTGCGGGAATTTTCCGGCCAAGTCCCAGCTGATAAAAAACGGCGTCCAGTCGATAAAATCGACCAGGGTATTTAAATCGTAATCCTCAAACACCTTGATGCCGGTAAAGGCCGGCGCCGGTGGGGTGTAGTTGTCCCAATCCAGTTTCAAACCCTTGGCGACAGCCTCCGGGTAGGAGCGCACGGTGCCACGCGGTTTGCGGTTGGCATTGCGCTCGCGTACGTCGATATATTCTTGCTTTAAATCCTGCACAAATTTCGGACGCAGCTCGTCGCTCAATAAAGTGCTGGCAACACCCACAGCGCGGGACGCATCGGCAACATAGACCACTTGATTGAGCTTAAATACGGGGTCAATTTTTACAGCGGTGTGCGCTTTGGAGGTGGTGGCACCGCCAATCATTAATGGCTTGTTAATGCCGCGGCGCTCCATTTCGCGCCCGACAAACACCATCTCATCCAGTGATGGAGTAATCAAACCCGACAGGCCAATAATGTCGCAGTTTTGTTCGATGGCAGTGTCGATAATTTTATCGCAGGGCACCATAACTCCCAGGTCAACCACCTCAAAATTATTGCACTGCAACACCACGCCGACAATATTTTTGCCTATGTCGTGCACATCCCCTTTTACCGTGGCCATTAAAATTTTGCCATTGGGTTTTGAGGCTTCGGTTTTTTCCGCTTCAATGAATGGCTGCAAATAGGCAACCGATTGTTTCATCACTCGCGCGGATTTCACCACCTGCGGTAAAAACATTTTTCCGGCACCAAATAAATCACCCACTACGTTCATGCCATCCATCAGCGGGCCTTCAATCACATCAAGTGGGCGTGGGTAGTGCTGACGCGCTTCTTCAGTGTCGGCTTCGATATGGGTGGAAATACCTTTTACCAAGGCGTGCTCTATACGTTTGGCAATCGGCAGTGAGCGCCACTCAGCGTCTTCTTTAGTATCGCGGCCGGCGCCTTCCCCACGGTATTTTTCGGCGATATCGAGCAGGGCTTCAGTGCCACCCGCGTGGCGGTTGAGAATCACATCTTCAACTTTATCTTTTAATTCTTGCGGCAGGTCATCGTACACCGCCAATTGACTGGCGTTTACAATACCCATATTCATGCCGGCTTTAATGGCGTGATACAAAAATACCGAGTGAATGGCCTCGCGCACAGGATTGTTGCCGCGAAAGGAAAAAGACACATTGGATACACCACCACTGACACCCGCGTGAGGTAGGCTGTGGCGAATCCAGCGAGTCGCCTCGATAAAATCCACCGCGTAGTTATTATGCTCTTCAATACCGGTGGCCACTGCAAAAATATTTGGATCGAAAATGATATCTTCCGGCGGAAAATCGAGTTTATCGACGAGTGTGCGATAGGAGCGCTCGCAGATCTCTTTTTTACGCGCCAGAGTGTCGGCTTGACCGGTTTCATCAAACGCCATAATCACTACCGCAGCGCCGTAGCGCATACAGAGTTTGGCTTTGTGCAAAAATTCCTCTTCGCCTTCTTTTAGCGAAATGGAGTTAACAATCGGTTTACCTTGTATGCATTTCAAACCAGATTCAATGACTTCCCACTTGGACGAGTCGACCATAATCGGTACACGGGCGATATCCGGCTCACCAGCAATTAAATTCAAAAAACGCACCATCGCTTTTTCGGCATCAAGCATGCCTTCGTCCATATTGATGTCGATCACCTGAGCGCCATTTTCTACTTGTTCCAAAGCCACTTCCAATGCGGTGGTGTAATCTTCCTCCACAATCAGTTTTTTAAATTTAGCGGAACCTGTAACGTTACAGCGCTCACCCACGTTCACAAAAAGCGACTCATTGGTGATATTAAAAGGCTCAAGGCCCGATAGCCTACAGGCCGGATTAATGTCGGGAATTACACGGGGTTTGTGTTGAGCCATAGCCTCGGCAATGGCTTGGATATGTGCCGGAGTGGTGCCACAGCAGCCACCGATAATATTGAGGAAACCACTTGCCGCAAACTCCTCAACAATGGCGACCATTTCCTGTGCGGTTTGATCGTACTCACCAAATTCATTAGGCAGCCCAGCATTAGGGTGGGCGCTCACAAAACAATTGGCAATACGTGACATTTCTTGCACATATTGGCGCAGCTCTTTGGCACCTAATGCACAATTCAAACCCATACTCAGCGGCCTGGCATGCGCTAGCGCATTGTAAAAGGCCTCTGTGGTTTGGCCGGACAGTGTGCGCCCGGATGCATCGGTAATGGTGCCCGATATCATAATGGGTAACTGAAAGCCACACTGCTCAAAATAGGACTGCACTGCAAAGACAGCGGCTTTTGCGTTGAGTGTATCAAAAATGGTTTCAATTAAAATAATATCAACACCACCTTTGACTAAGGCATCAGTCGCCTCAGTGTAATTTTCAACCAACTGATCAAAAGTGATATTGCGCGCACCAGGGTCATTCACATCGGGCGAAATGGAACAGGTCCGACTGGTAGGCCCTAAAACGCCCGCAACAAATCGCGGCTTATCGGGATTTGTTGCCGTGAAGGCATCACACAGTTGGCGCGCTAATTGTGCAGCAGCAAAATTCAGTTCTGGCACCAAGTCTTCCATACCATAGTCGGCCATGGAAATGCGGGTTGCATTAAACGTATTTGTTTCCAAAATATCCGCGCCAGCCGCCAAATAAGCCGATTGAATTTCACGAATAACGTCCGGCTTGGTAATACTGAGTAAATCGTTATTACCGGCAATATCCATAGAGTAGTTCGCAAAACGTTCGCCGCGATAATCCGCCTCCTGCAACTTGTAACTTTGAATCATGGTCCCCATGCCGCCGTCAAGCACCAAAATGCGCTGACGCAAGGCAGACTGCAATAGCTGGGTGCGGGGGGCAAAGGGCAACGACATAACCACTCCTAGAACGCTTCGAATAAAAAACCGGCATTATAGCAGATACTGATTGAAGATCAGCGCTGACCAGCAAAGGATGGCTTGTTTGGAATTATTAGGCAGATGCAAACAACTGCGTCGACAAGACGCCGACTTAGCGATTTTAGGAGGCTTGAAGCTTGTATCGCGTCCAAAGCGGGCTTAAGTGATCCAAGAAATAGCTAAGGCGGCGATCTCTTGAACCGTGCTGAGCTGATGAGCTGAATAGTTACGACATCGCAATTAAATCAAGCCTTCCATAAAATCCAAGCTCACCTGCTCACGCAAGGTACGGCGATGCTGCGCCCAGAGGGCTTTAATTTTATCTTGATTACAGACTTTACGGTCAACTAAAACCCGTGTTTGCAACTCACCAACACCTTCCGTAGTCGGGCACTTGGTAAAAACCACTTGATGGCTAATTAAATCCATAAACGGCCCCGATTTGCTCGAGGGCATAATAAAAATCAGCTGCAACCCAAGCGTATGCGTCAAATAGTGAATAACCTCACGGGAGCGTGTTTCATCCATTTTGGAAAAGGCTTCATCAACCAATACCAAACGGCAATGACTCTGGCCGTCATTAAATCGAAAAGCAGCCGTAATTGCTGCAGCTCGAATAATATAGGCTGGCGTTTCAAGCTGACCGCCGGACCCGGTTCCATAGGTGCTGAGTGGGATCGGCTGCTTACCCTGCGGCTGTTTGTAAATTTCGTAGCGACGATAGTTACGGTAATCACTGATACGGCGCAATTGATTGAGTGCGGCCTGCTCGTCTTTATCCAGCAACATCGACAGCAATTTATCGCGAACAGCGAGCGACGTACCACTGAGTTCGGCATCAAACAAACTGGCGCCGTCACCGAGACTCGGGGAGCTGATCACGTCTTTAAAAAAATCCCAATACTCTTTAAATTCAGGTATCCATTCATAGTCAAAATAAAATCGCTCTTTATCTGCACCAAAATGATGATGCTCTAATTCCTGATTAAGCTCATCCAATGCACGTTTGCCATCATTAATGGCCTGATAAATAGAGTGGCACAAACTGCTCACGAACGTGGTACTGAAACTGTCTTTCAGCGTAAGGAGTTTTTCATGCTTACCAATTAATAGATTGTTTTTAAGCAAGTTATGGATGCGTTGAATGTCGCTTTGCAACGCCACCACACTTTTGAGAAAGTGCACATCGTGTTTGACGTCATATTGCGGCGCATAGGTGACAGCGGCATATTGTGCACTTTGGCGATTGTGATCTAGAAGTCGCTCGTACAGGCGACGCTCACTCAGATCCAGCTTCTGCGCCACAGCAGCTAGAGCCTCGACATAATCACTGACCTGTTCGCTGACGGAGGCAGCCTCAGACAGCGCTTGCTCCAGCTCCAAATCAGGATAAATCGTAACAAGCGCCTGCAATTGCGTAAGCGCTAAATGCTGCTGCACCTGAGCCTGCTCTACCTCATCACTCACGCGCTTAGCGACTCGGCTATTTTGCTCCTCGCGCGCGCGCAAACTCCCATGCTGCTCACTACACTGCTGCATCGCTTCGCTCACGGTTTTTAATCGCTGCTTTAAGCTCTGCAATTGCGTATCCAGCGCACTGTGATCGTCACAATCGAGCTGGCTTAACTGTTGCTCACACTTTTGAAGTGGGCGATAGACATTCAATAAAGCCGAAATACTCGAGGAACAGGACACAGCCGCGACTTGGGAAAACTGCCGATACAGTTTTTCCCAAAAAAGAGCCTGTCGCTCGGCATCCTGTGCGGCCACCTGCAAAGACTGCAACTGATCTTCGCGCGCCTTTAATGCCCGCTCACGCGCGCTGCGCCCAAACACCAAATCCGCTTCATCTAAATCGCAGCGAAATAGGCTGTAATTTCCCGATCCGAGTCCTTCTTTGGTCAAACCCCGCGCCGTTTTTTTGAGTATTTCAGCATTCTTTACGCACTCCACAGTGCCGTAACTGGCTTTGATAGCATACTCCACCACTTTATGCTCAAAGCGCATTTGGTGCAGAATACTGTTGTCAGGCAGCGTTAAAAGACCGGCATCACGCTGGGCCTTGGCCCCTTGTACAACTCTTGCCGCATTGCGACGGCCAGGCAGTTGACGCACCAAAGAAATCGCCTGGGCTTCATAATCAGAATGAACCACAATGCCAAATCGCGCGCCCCCCAAATAGCCTTCAATCGCCATTTGCCAGTCCGGGTCAACAATATCAATAAAATCGCACAGCACAGCCGGCTCTGCTTCCGGATACTGAGCCTTAATGGCTTGCAATGCCTGCTCCACAGGCTGAGGATAGGTCACGCGCGCCTGACCAAGGCGCTGTACTTCCGTATTTTTTTGTTGCCATTGCTGTCGTAATTTCTCGCTCGATTCGACTTTTCTGTGCCACTGCAAATAGAGTTGACTATAAAGGCTTTTTTCACCGCCGTGCAGCCAATCGGCAACACGGTTGTGCTGAGCTTCGAGCGCGACAATGCGCTCAAATGTGGCATCGAGCGCTGAATTATCAATCCAATCTTGCGTTTGCAACAAACGCGAATCCAACCCTGAATCATTGCCCGCTGCAAGAATCGGCGCGAGAAGAGTCCGCATTTTTTTTGATGAACAGCCCGTAAAATCCCACTCACTCGGAGCCTGCGACAAGGCACTGTCTAACTGGGTTGCCGCATCCAAATTTTTGGTAAACTGCGCATTTTGCTGCGTTAACTCAGCCAATGCATCAGCCAACTTGGCTTTCAATCGAAGTAATTCGTTAGTTAATTGATCCTTGGTGCGCAGCGAGATAATACCCTGGCGTTGAGCCAGCATTTCCACCTGCTCCTGCTGCAAAGCGTCTTGTCTATCGGTGAGCAATTCATTTTGAAGACGGTTTTCTTTCAATGCATTCAGCAAGCTTGCCTGCTCTAAGTGCAGACGATTTTCTTCGTCTTTTTTTAACCGCAGGCTGCGCATTTTTTCAGCCAAACTCAAAACAGATCCATGAATCCAAGCATCAATATAGGTTTGGCTATGATTCAATGCACTCGAGAGATTCGCTACAGCTTGATTAACGTGGCGCGTTTCTTCTTCCATTGCATAAATAGTCTTCATTAAATCGCCAACTTGGCGGATATCATCCGTCATGTCTTTTGGCTCTAAAATTTCGCGCGCAACAAATTCGGTAATACTTTTTACGGGCTTATAAGCCATAAAATTAGAGAAGGTTCGCGCTGCATGCTTTGCTTCACGATCAGAGGCGGTCGACTCCCCGCGAAAAATGCCATAAAGGCGCCGCAAATAAGGGCCTTTTTTATCGTAGACTTCAACGCGCTGACGACCGCCTACTTTTCTGGCTAATTCATCTGCAATCCGTGTTATCGGCACCACCTGCTTACCGAGCGTATCGTCACAGATAAAGTCATCTAGCCCCAGCAAGGCGTCTGGCACAATCAGAAATTGCAATTCCTCTTGACGAGCCTGGCGCTGAGCACCCGCCGTCTCCAAACTGGCTCTAACGCCCATAATGGCGGAAAAAGGCTCAGCCACTTCACCTTGCGTAGGGTGAAAAACACCAACAATATAACCATCGGTTGTCTGCAGGCGCGCATAGCTGCCATCATCGCAACCCAGCACATAAGACGCGAGCGTACGCACCTGTTTGCCACCACGCCCACGCTGAGTGGTTTCGTCTTGCCCAGGGTTAAAATTAAACAGATTTTCGTGCGCTGCTGTCATGAGCGACTGCAACGCGTCCGCTGCGGTGGTTTTACCGGATCCATTTCCGCCCGAAAATAAATTGATCGGCCCTAACTCCAACTCAATAGGCGGGATATTGCCCCAGTTCACCAAAATCAATCGCTGACAAAACATGTGCTATCTCAGTGTTCAAACACCAGTGAGGCGAGTGCCAGCCTGCACACAAACTCTGAAAATACCCAATCGCCCTTAAACAGGGCAATTCGATCCGCTAGGTGCTGGCTGAATAGGCAGAAAGGTCTAGTCACGCTGGTCTAAACACCTCGACCGAGCGTGCTTTAGCGCAATTTATACCGAGAAATGTGAATCACACAGCCAATCAGTGAGCGCACTCACCCGGGCCGTGGATATGTCCGTGGGCCAACTCATCCTGCGTCGCCTCGCGAACTTCAATCACTTCAACATCAAAATGCAACACCTTGCCAGCCAGGCCATGGTTGCCGTCGATAGTGATGAAATCGTCCTCGATTTTGACCACCTCAACAAAATGGTCACCTTCGGGACCTTGCACGTGAAACTCCATGCCGAGCTCTATCGTGTCAACACCCTGGAACATGTCGCGCGGCACAGCTTGCACCAGACTGGCATCATGCAGGCCATAGCCCTCCTCCGGCGGCACAACAACCTGCATTTTGTCGCCTGCCACCAGGCCTTGCAAAGCATTCTCAAGGCCTGCGATCAAGTTATGGTGCCCGTGCAGGTACACGAGCGGTTCGCTGCCTCTCGAGCTGTCGAGCTCAGCGCCTGTGTCATCAGTCAGCGTATAGTGGATGGACACAGCAAGGTCATTGGCTATTTTCACAGGGCAGCTCCCATTTGGAATCGAAAAGCGCGAACCCTAAACGAAAAGCGCCCTAGCCGCAAGCAAGCCGAAAGTTTGCGAAACGCCAGAACCCCGCCGATTCTCGACCCCGAACCCGCTGACAGGAGAACCTTTGGGAGGCTATTTGCCCAACAGCGCCTTGATGCCGTTAATCGCCGCACTGCCATTAAAGGGTTTAATAATCCAGCCTTTAACACCCGCGGCCTTGCCCCGCTCTTTCATGCTAGGGTCACTCTCGGTGGTGAGCATAATGATCGGAATACCGCTGTTTCCCCCAGCCCTCACTTTCTCGCACATGGTTAAGCCATCCATGCGCGGCATATTCACATCACAGATGACCAGCTTTAGACCAGGATCGGCTTGAATTTTTTGAAGGCCGTCTTGACCATCACAGGCAGTATCCACATTGATACCCTGTGCTGATAAAAAACTACTCACTTCATTGCGCACCGTTGCAGAATCATCAACAACCAAGACTTCAGCCATAACTCGCCCTCCATTAGGCAACATTGAATAACTCACCACATTCGCCAACCAAGCGGGCCGGCACTTTTATCAATTACCGTAGCTACACATATCTCAACTTTAAAAGAACTCTAGCTCACCTAAGCCTTTTTGCTCGGCGAAATGGGTGTCGTTGAGATCTAAGGAGACCGACTCCAAACTGTAAACAAAGACACTGCCTGCAATAACAGTCTTGGCCTCAGCGGTATTAAAACGCACGTGCCCCTCGTGTATCATGTGTGGCAGCCGCATATCCCTGAGGGTGGTAGATTGCGATAGCAAACAGGGTGTCGACATCCCTAAATGATCAAAGCCCTCATAACACAAACGCTTAGCCTCACCACAAAAACGATTACCCATCTCAAGAAAATAGGGCTCCAAACTAGCCTGGCCTAAGTGTGTCAAGGATTCGTCAGTAAGCGATGTTTTCAGCAAGCCTCGCAAGGCTGCGCCATCCTTGTAGTGAAGCAAAAAATGAATTCTAAAATTAATAGCTGCAATCGTCAGCATAACGCGCGACATGCGAATTCGCGTAATATCCTCATCGTTCGCAGCGCTCTCCGTTAAGGTGCTGGCATTCAAAATATCACTTGCTGCCGTGCGAAGTGAGTGACTTAGCACTTTATTAAAGCACTCTTGTGTCTTAGGCGAAATCGACATGACAAGCTCCAACAGGATTCTGCATACAGCCACCTAGGCCGAGCGCTTTAATTGATGTAACCGGCTAGAAAAATTATTAATGGCCGTCAAAATCAGCTGACTACTGGCTTGAATATCTTGAAATGTCGAAATCGTAATAACTTCGCTTTTCGATAAATGCGCCTTGTATTCATTATTGAGACCTTCTGACTTGACTGCTAAAGACCTTACTTCGTCAGCAACAACTGCAAAGCCGCGTCCAAATTCGCCAGCGCGAGCCGCTTCAATACTGGCATTGAGCGCAAGAATAATGGTTTGCTTCACGATGGTACTGAAATCTTCGTTTTGTGCTTGCATCATTTTATTGTGATCAATTAACGCCGTTAGCTCAGCATTCCACCGCTCAAATGTCATGAGCAGCTCTTTTAAACGATCCATTTCTTTAAGCAATGCAGAAATAAACTGATGGTTGGCATTTTGCTGCGCGAGCAGACCGCCGTGTTGTTCATCCAAGCTCGCAAACTGGGTACGCTGCTGCCCAAGTTGGTCGCTTAGTTGCTTGACCTCTTCCTTTAAGGCTTGCACCTCGCGCTCCAAGGCGAACACTTCGCGCTCAGGCCGCATGGCCTCGCGAGGCGCCAAGGCTTCGTAGGTTGCACGACAAGACTCCAGCTGTCGATTCCATTCCTCGTCGGCTTGCTTGACTTGATACTCGCAGCTCGCCGCGTAACGCTGCGCTCGCCAGAGAAACCCGCCCAGTAAGACACAGACTAGCAAAAGCGCTATTGATACCCACACCATGATTGCATTCCCAATGCCCCTTCCCCCTCCAGTTTAGACAACCAGGCCCATTCTTCATGCCTTTTATCTGATTAGAACTTCCTCTCACCGCTCAAATCGACAAGTCCACGGGATATACCAGATTGATACGGTCGACGCTTTGGGTTATGTTTTGCGTACCTGGATTCAGGCCATTTTACGTTCTTATCAGAGGTAATGCCTTGTTAAATTTCTCGTTTCAGCGCACGGCCCTTGTCCTGTGTTTAGTGTTAGGACTCAGTGTCGCCAGTGCCTTTGCTCTCGCCCCGCCAAGCCCCGAGCGACTCACCCCGACACCCATGCAGTCAGTCACGACTAAGGCCATCCTTGAGCGCTTATCGGAGCGGCATTACCGAAAACTTCTACTGGACGACACCCTGTCAACCGCTTTTTTACGCGAATACCTCGACAGCCTTGATCCGCAGCGCATGTTTTTTGTGAAAACGGATATCAGCGAATTTTCAGCCAACGCGACAAAATTTGATGATGATCTTAAAAAAGGCGACCTCACCTACACCTTTTTTATTTATGAGCGTTTTCGTCAGCGGCTCACCAGTCGCCTGCGCAACGTCATTGCTCATTTAGAAAATCCCGCTACACAATTTACATTTACCACTGATGAAATGGTCGAGATTGACCGCAAAGACGCTGACTGGCCTGCGGATATCGCAGCGGCGGATCGCCTCTGGGAGCAGCGCTTACGCCTAACACTGCTCAATCAAAAGCTATCAGGTAAAGAGCCTGCTAAAGCCCAAGAAACTCTCTTGAAACGCTATAAAAATCAACTTCAGCGCGTCGAGCAACAAAAATCCGCTGATGTGTATGAAATGGCTATTAACGCCTTTACTTTACTGTACGACCCACATACTAACTATATGGGGCCTCGCACGTCTGAAAACTTTAATATCAACATGTCGCTCTCGCTTGAAGGAATTGGAGCTGTCTTACAATCAGAGGATGAGTACACTCAAGTCACCCGCCTGGTGGCAGGCGGCCCAGCACACAAGCAAGGTCAGTTAAAACCCTTGGATAAAATTATGGGCGTAGGCCAAGGTGAAAAAGGCGAAATCGTCGATGTAGTGGGTTGGCGACTGGACGAAGTCGTTGATCTCATCCGGGGTAAGAAGGGAACCTATGTCCGGCTTGAAGTCCTGAGTGAGGACAACACCACAAAGTTTATCTCCATTATGCGCGATCAAGTTAAGTTGGAAGATCAGGCATCCCAAAAAGCGATTTTAGAAATCGCTGAGGGAAGTCAAGTCTTTAAAATCGGCGTGATTGATATCCCCGCTTTTTATATTGACTTCGACGCTTATCGCTTGGGGGACCCCAATTATCGCAGCACGACGCGCGATGTCGCGCGCTTGGTCACCGAATTAAAAGCCGAAGGCGTGCACGCTATCGTCTTAGATCTTCGCAATAATGGCGGTGGATCGCTGCAAGAGGCAACCCAACTAACAGATTTATTTATTGATCAAGGCCCCGTTGTGCAAATTCGAACTGCCGACGGCAAGGTATCGCGCGACAATCGAGCATTTTCCAACTCGCTCTACTCGGGACCTTTGGTCGTCATGGTGAACCGACTCAGCGCATCAGCCTCTGAGATTTTTGCGGGCGCCATTCAAGATTATCATCGGGGTTTGATTATTGGCTCACAGACCTTTGGTAAAGGCACGGTACAACAATTGTTGCGCTTGCCTGAGGGTGATTTAAAACTAACGGAATCAAAATTCTACCGGGTATCAGGGGACAGCACTCAACATCGTGGTGTGATTCCCGACATTCAATTTCCCGCAACGCTCAATCACCAAGAAGTCGGCGAATCTGCTTATGATACCGCCCTGCCATGGGACACCATCCATGCCGCCGCGCACGCCACCTATTATAACTTCCAAGGCATTATTCCATCACTGCAAGAACGCCACGCGAAACGCACAGAAAATAACCCTGATTTTATTTTTATTCGCGAGCAATTTTCACTGAGTGAGCGCGCCGCCCAGCAGAAAATGGCCTCCCTGAACGAAAAAAAACGTATCGCTGAAAAAACTCAATTGGAGAACGAAGCGCTCGCAATTGAAAACAAACGCCGACTAGCCAAGAAACAAGAACCTTTTAAAACGGTAGACGCTTACAAAGATCACCAAGAAAATGAAGAGAAAAAAGCTAATGCTAATTTCGGCAGCCAAGAGAGTCAGATCGACACGCAAGAAGACGCCTTTTTAATCGAAGCGGGTAAAATTGCTTTGGACTTGACCAAATTGCTGCACGATAAGCGGGTTGCGATCGAAACGCCGTTAAAAAGCGCATCACATTAATCTACGACAGCGCACTGCGCGTCAAGCCCACCAAGCGATGCACGGTATCACCTTGGGTGGGCTTTTTGAGTTTACTCCATGAAAATTGTTTCGTTTAATGTCAACAGCGTGCGCATGCGTTTACACCAGCTGCAAAGCCTAGTGCAAGAGCACAATCCCGATATTATTGGCTTGCAAGAAACAAAAGTGATCGATGATGAGTTTCCTGTCGATAACATCGCCGCGCTTGGCTATGAGGCCATTTTCACCGGGCAAAAAACACACTATGGCGTGGCCATACTGGTTCGCAAAGGGCTTGCATTTCAAACGCTGTGCAAACAATTTCCAGGCGCTGGGGATGATGCACAAAAGCGAATTATTGGCATTCGACTTGAGCAGAATCCCACGCCACTATTCATACTGAATGGCTATTTTCCACAAGGCGAAAGCCGACATCATCCGATTAAATTTCCGGCTAAAGCACAGTTTTACAATGACCTGACCGCGTATTTAGAGCAAAATTTTAGGCCCACAGATGCAGTGATTGTGATGGGCGATATGAATATTTCCCATACCGACTATGACATCGGCATTGGGGAAGATAACCGCAAACGCTGGTTGCGTGATGGCAAATGCAGCTTTTTGCCAGAAGAACGGGCTTGGCTGGACCGTCTATGCGACTGGGGACTGTTTGACACCTATCGACACCAGCACCCGGCGGACAATGCGCATTTCAGCTGGTTTGACTACCGCAGTAAAGGATTTGAGCGCGAACCTAAGCGTGGACTGCGAATTGATCTGATTCTCGCCACGGCGCCTTTAATGCAGCAGCTCCAATCTACCGGGATTTCTTACAGCGTTCGCGCACTGGACAAACCCTCAGATCACTGCCCGGTATGGGCAGAGTTTAAACTCGCATAACATCGGGGCACCCGCTACGACCGTTAAACCCGGCTAGGCCCTACAGTTTGCTGACTATGGAATCGCTTGGGGCTTAGGTTTGGGGCTTTGGCCGAATCAACCCCTCCTGCGCGCTAGATGCCAATAAATTGCCGGCTGTATCGTATAAAAATCCCTGCGACAACCCTCGCGCCGACGAAGCCCAAGGACTCTGTATTTGATAACAAAACCATTCGGCCACATTGAATCGGCGCTGATGTAGCCACAACGCATGGTCAACACTTGCCGCCACGACATGCCCCGCAAATAAACTCGCCGGATGGCAGTTAAGTGATGTCGCTAAGAGTCCGAAATCGGATGCGTAGGCAAGAGCAGCGGCATGCCAAATGGGTTCGTCAGGGATCGCCTCCGCTGCTCGAATCCAAAAAGCCGTCTTTGGCTCTTGAAGCTCTGCCGATATAAAATCGCCGACCACTGGAAAAAACTCAAACGACGCCTCCTGAATAGCTGCATTATCGACCGCCAATTCGCGTGGGGGGACCACCGCGCTCGCCTCAGGTAAAGGCGCTGGCTCCCAGTGTTTCGCATGGAAAAATCCCTGCTCTTCAACATGGAAGGACGCCGTCAGACTGAAAATAACCCTGCTCTCTTGCCAAGCTTCGATATGCCGCGTACAAAATCGTTGGCCATCTCGGGCAAGCGTCACCTGATAATCAATTGTGGAACGGCTGCTTCCCGGCCTAAGGAAATAGGCATGCAGTGAATGAGGGGCAAAAATTGATAAATCGACCGTTTTTCCAGCGGCCATCAGCCCTTGTGCCAATACCTGACCGCCGAACAAATGACTTTGAAAATTTTCACGGTGAGACGAGGCCCGAAACCGATCCTTGGCTAAGGTTTCAAGGGTTAAGATCGCCGCTAGATGACTCGACATGAGAGCGGCTCCTGTAAAACTGGCTGAACAATCGAGCGGCTGCTTAACGCTGACTAATATCGATATAAGGCCTCTCCGCATAGCCCGTATAGAGTTGGCGAGGCCTGCCGATGCGCACACCCTGCCCCACCATTTCATTCCAGTGAGCAACCCAACCTACGGCGCGACCTATAGCAAAAATAACCGTAAACATTTCCGTCGGAATACCGATCGCTTTCATAATAATGCCGGAATAAAAATCCACATTGGGGTAGAGTTTTTTCTCGACAAAGTAGGGATCTTCCAATGCGATTTGCTCGAGGCGCATAGCAATACGCAAGAGTGGATCTTTCTCAACACCCAACTCTTTAAAGACTTCATCACAGGTTTGCTTCATGACTTTGGCGCGCGGATCAAAATTTTTATATACGCGATGCCCAAAGCCCATTAAACGGAAAGGGTCGTTCTTATCTTTTGCTTTGGCAACAAAATGCTCAATATTTTTCTCGTCGCCAATTTGCTCGAGCATCTGCAACACCGCTTCGTTTGCACCGCCATGCGCAGGCCCCCAAAGAGTTGATATACCTGCCGCAATACACGCATAGGGATTGGCGCCAGAGGACCCAGCCAATCGCACGGTTGAGGTTGAGGCATTTTGCTCGTGGTCAGCATGCAACAAGAAAATTTTATCCATCGCACGCGCCAATACAGGATTGACTTGATAGGCTTCGCAAGGCGTACCAAACATCATGCGTAAAAAATTTTCAGCGTAGTTGAGTTGATTATCCGGGTAGAGCACAGGCTGGCCGACATGATGCTTATGGCACATGGCCGCCAAGGTCGGCATTTTGGCAATGAGGCGGTAAGCCGTCACTAAACGCTGCGCAGGATCCGAAATATCGAGATCTTCATGGTAGAAAGCCGATAAAGAACCTACTGCTCCCAGCATTTTTGCCATGGGGTGCGCATTGTGGTGAAAACCCTCGAAAAACCGGTGAATAGATTCATGCACCATGGTGTGCTGACTAATCTCACGCTCAAAGGCTTCCAGTGCGTCCGCCTTAGGTAGCTCGCCATGCAACAGTAAATAACAGGTTTCAAGGTAAGACGAGTGCTCAGCCAGAACTTCGATCGGGTAGCCGCGGTGCATTAAAACGCCTTTCGCGCCATCAATATAAGTAATCGACGACTCGCAAGCAGCGGTCGACACAAAACCCGGATCAAACGTAAAAAAGCCGTGCTTGGTGAGGGCGCCGACATCTATCACTTCCGGGCCGACGGAACCGCTGCGAATGGGTAAGTCCAATGTCTCAGCAAGACCCGTCACACTCAGTTGGGCTTTTTTCTCGGTCATAGCGACTCCTCAAAAAAACAAATTTTAGCGGCCAAGCCATCCGACATTACCACAAGACTTCATCACACCTTGGGTAAACACTAGCTCAGAAGCACTCGAAGCGCATCAATCAGGTGGCCTGCCTCAGTCATCATGGGCAATCCTACGCGATCAGCGCTCAAAAAAACACCCTAAAAATACCTGGCGATCAAGCCTGCGTCATACCGATATAGCGTTTGTTTTTTAAAACGATGGCACCTATAATTCCGGCGCTGTTTTGTCAACCCGCAACCGCGGGCGGGTCGAACCAAGCGCCGAACGGTCTGCTTTGAGCGCTTGGCGCACTGATTGGCGCCGCTTTTTCAGGGTAATCCGTGTCGCCTCTGCACTATCGTGACCCACTGTTCGCGCGCCCTAAACCTCGCGCCCGGTCAGCCCGTAGAATTTGCTAGTCTCTGTAATATGCCAATAACCCCGAACTCGTGGGATAGGCTCTGAGCGATCACACAGGCTACAAGCTTCTCAAAAAAACAATCTAAACAGGTCTTATTTGTGAATAAAAAACGTCCAGTAAACCTCGCCATCGAAACGTTTTCACTCCCCGTTACGGCCTATGTCTCGATTTTACATCGCATATCTGGCGTTGTTTTACTCGCGCTGGTGCTGCTTTTACTTTGGGCTCTTGACGCCAGCCTCGCATCGCCCGACAGCTTCGACGCCTTGAGCCAAACACTGGGGCATCCGTTAATCCGCTTCTTGGCCTGGGGATTCAGCGCGGCCTTGATTTACCACCTGATCGCCGGTTGCAGACACCTGCTTATGGACTGTGGGCTCGGTGAAAGTCTCGAGGGTGGGCGGCTTGGCGCTAAAATTGTGCTGGTTTTGAGCCTGCTTCTGATCGCAGCCGCGGGAGTTTATTTATTATGGTAATGCGCGCCACAAACTTTTCTCGTAACGGTGTCTCTGACTGGCTTCTGCAACGCTTTAGTGCGGTCATCTTGGCGGCCTACACCCTATTCATGCTGGGCTTTCTGGTCACGCAACCTCAACTCGACTACGCGACTTGGTCCCAGTTATTTAGCCATACGGGCATGCGTATTTTTACGCTGCTTGCGCTGGTCGCCACGCTGGTGCACGGCTGGATTGGACTCTGGGGAGTGGTTACCGACTACCTCACAGATCGCCTCATGGGCTCAAAGGCCCTGCTGTTGCGACTGCTAGTACTTTCCGGCTATGCCCTTGTTAGCTTCGTCGCCCTGGTTTGGGGTGTCATGATTCTGTGGAGAATATAGATGCCAGCTTTACGAACTATGACTTTTGACGGCATTGTCATCGGTGGTGGCGGTGCCGGTATGCGCGCAGCCCTGCAAATGGCGCAATCTGGCTTCAAAACAGCGGTTATCACCAAAGTTTTCCCGACCCGATCGCACACCGTTTCAGCCCAAGGTGGCATCACTTGCGCAATCGCCAGCGATGACCCCAATGATGACTGGCGCTGGCATATGTATGACACCGTAAAGGGCTCAGACTACATTGGTGATCAAGATGCCATTGAATACATGTGCTCTGTGGGACCCGAAGCCGTTTTTGAGCTGGAACATATGGGCTTGCCCTTTTCGCGAACCGAGAACGGCCGTATTTATCAGCGCCCGTTCGGCGGCCAATCAAAAGACTTTGGCAAAGGCGGCCAGGCAGCACGAACCTGTGCAGCCGCTGACCGCACCGGCCACGCCTTGCTGCACACCCTCTATCAACAAAACGTCAAAAGCAACACGGTATTTTTCAACGAATGGTTTGCAGTTGACTTGGTCAAAAACCAAGACGGCGCTGTAGTGGGCGTGATCGCACTCAACATCGAAGACGGTGAAACTGTCTGGATTAAATCAAAAGCCACAGTACTCGCAACCGGTGGCGCCGGTCGCATCTACGCCTCTACCACCAATGCCCATATTAATACAGGCGATGGTATCGGCATGGCGCTGCGTGCTGGGGTGCCCGCTCAAGATATGGAAATGTGGCAATTTCATCCAACCGGTATTCATGGTGCAGGTGTTCTGGTCACCGAAGGCTGTCGTGGCGAAGGCGGCTATCTCGTCAATAAAGAGGGTGAGCGCTTCATGGAGCGCTATGCACCTAACGCGAAAGACTTGGCCGGCCGCGATGTTGTAGCCCGCTCGATGGTGCTTGAGATTCTTGAAGGTCGGGGCTGCGGGCCAGAAGGCGATCACGTTCTCTTAAAGTTGGACCACCTCGGTGAAAAAACCCTTAACGCCAAGTTGCCTGGCATTTTGGAGTTGTCGCGCACCTTTGCGCATGCGGACCCCGTCAAAGAGCCCATTCCGGTTGTCCCGACCTGTCACTATATGATGGGCGGCATAGCCACTAACATTCACGGTCAGGCCATCACTCAAAATGCACAAGGCCAGGATAAGGTAATTCCCGGCCTCTACGCCTGTGGTGAAGTTGCCTGCGTTTCGGTACACGGGGCAAATCGCTTAGGCGGTAATTCCCTGCTGGATTTGGTTGTATTTGGCCGTGCAACAGGGCTCTTTCTGGAGAAGGCTTTGCGCGAAGGCATCGAGTACCGTGAAGCCTCCGCATCTGACCTGGAAACCGCTATGCGGCGCCTCGACAAAGTAAACCACCACAATCAAGGTGAGCCGGCGCCCCTGTTACGCAAAAATCTGCAAACGATTATGCAAAATTATTTTGGCGTCTTTCGCAAAGGCGAGTTTATGCAACAGGGCATTGCCAAGTTGGCTGAGCTGCGCGAGCGTGTGGCCGAGGTGCGGCTAGATGATAAAAGCGCTGCCTTCAACACCGCTCGCATCGAGGCGCTTGAACTGCAAAACCTGATGGAAGTGGCTGAGTCCACCGCCATCGCGGCAGAGGCGCGCACCGAGTCACGTGGGGCCCATGCTCGGGATGACTTCCAAGAGCGCGATGATGCTAATTGGCTATGCCATTCGCTCTACCACCCGGACAGCCGCAAAATCACCAAACGCGCGGTCAATTTTGCCCCCAAAACGATGCCCGCCTTTGAGCCCAAAATTCGTACCTATTGATCTCGCCGCCGATGCCGAGCCCTCTCGATCCACGTGAACGCGCACCACTCAAGCCACCTCTCAGGACACAAGGTTTTCGCCATGCTGCAAGTTGATGTCTACCGCTACAACCCCGATACGGACTCCGCGCCCTACATGAAGCGCTACGAAGTCGATACCCAGGGTAAGGATTTGATGGTGCTCGATGTTCTAGAGCTGATCAAAATTCAAGATGCCACTCTGGCTTTCAGGCGCTCGTGCCGGGAAGGGGTTTGTGGCTCGGATGGCCTTAACATTGCCGGGAAAAATGGCCTTGCCTGTGTGACGCCGCTATCAGAGTGCGTCAAAAATAATCGTCTCGTTTTACGGCCCTTACCCGGTTTGCCCGTGATTCGGGATCTTGTGATTGATATGACGCAGTTTTACGCGCAATACAGCAAAATTGAGCCCTATCTCCAAAATAACACCCCAGCACCTGCGATTGAGCGCCTGCAATCGCCAGAAGAGCGCGCCAAACTAGACGGCCTGTATGAGTGCATATTGTGTGCTTGCTGCTCGACAAGCTGCCCGTCGTTTTGGTGGAATCCTGACAAATTTATTGGGCCTGCTGGCTTGCTTCAGGCTTATCGTTTTCTGGCTGATAGCCGCGACACGGCAACCGAAGATCGCCTGAGTAAATTGTCCGATCCTTTCAGCGTTTTTCGTTGTCATGGTATTCAAAACTGTGTCGCAGTCTGCCCCAAAGGTCTCAACCCGACCCGCGCCATAGGGCACATCCGCAACATGTTACTAAGACAAGGCACCTAAGTGCGCTTAGCGACTTGACGATGACGTAAGGTCGCTCCAGCAATTATTGCGCGAATGCCTATGCTGTAAGTATTTATTTCGCTAACCGTTTTTAACGACTGTTCACTGGCGCAAGCGCCGACAAAATCCCAAGTGGTGGGTCTCATGCATCAAAGTCTCATGGAGCAGCTCTGGAATACGTCTTACCTGTGTGGCGGCAACGTTGCCTATCTGGAAACTCTCTATGAAGCCTATCTACGGGACCCTAAATCGGTTGACGATACCTGGCGTCATCATTTTGACCAGCTGCCGCGACAACCCAACACTCATGCGGTTGATGTCTCCCATGCCGAGGTCATAGCGCAGTTCGAGGCGCTCAGCAAACGCTTACCCCAATCGAGCGGGGCTGCGCTGTCAAGCGCCAGTCATGAGCGTAAACAAGTTGAGCTGATGCAACTGATCCAAGCCTATCGACTCAGCGGCCACAAAAAAGCCGCAACTGACCCGCTCCAGCTCAACCGCGAAAAAACGGAACTCGAAGAGCTTGATATCCACTTTCACGGTTTAACCAACAACGATCTCGACTCAACCTTTCAAACAGGGGATTTGGCATTTGGTGTCGCCGAAGCGCCACTTCGCGAGATTATCAAAGCGTTGAATCAAACCTATTGCCAGCATATTGGTATCGAGGTGATGCACATCACCCACTACACAGAACGCAAATGGCTGTTGCAACGCGTTGAAAGTGAGCGCTCCACGCCCGCATTTTCGCCCTCAACACAACAACACATTTTGGAGCGTTTAACGGCGGCAGAAGGCTTAGAGCGCCATCTCGACAGCAAATACCCGGGCACCAAGCGCTTTGGATTGGAAGGTGGTGAAAGCCTGATTCCACTGCTCGACACCCTGATCAAACGTGCGGGCAGCTATGGCGCCAAAGAGATGGTGCTGGGTATGGCTCACCGAGGGCGCCTCAATACACTCGTCAACGTATTGGGCAAAAACCCGGCTGAACTCTTTGAAGAATTTGAGGGCAAACGCCTTGTCAGCACCTCTGGCGATGTGAAATATCACCAAGGGTTTTCGTCAAACGTCATGACCCCTGGCGGCGAGATGCACTTGGCGCTGGCGTTTAACCCGTCTCACCTGGAAATAGTCTCGCCGGTGGTACAGGGCTCTGTGCGGGCCAGGCAAGACCGCCGCCGCGATACCGAGCGCAATCGTGTGGTGCCCGTTGTTATCCACGGCGATGCCGCCTTTGCCGGGCAGGGCGTAGTCATGGAAACCTTCCAAATGTCGCAAACCCGCGCCTACAAAACCGGCGGTACCTTGCATATTGTGATCAATAACCAAGTGGGCTTTACAACCAGCCACAAGGAAGACGCACGGTCGACCGAATATTGCACCGATGTTGCCAAAATGATCGAGGCCCCCATTTTTCATGTCAACGGTGATGATCCGGAAGCCGTCGTGTTTGTCGCCAATCTTGCTGTGGATTACCGCAACACCTTCAAAAAAGACGTGGTGATTGATTTAGTCTGTTATCGCCGCCGCGGCCACAATGAAACAGACGAACCCTCTGCCACTCAACCCTTGATGTACAGCGCTATACGTCAACACAAAACCACGCGCACCCTCTATGCCGAGAAATTAGTGCAAGCCGGTCTCGTTAGCGAAACCGAAGCCCAGGCCATGATGGATGACTACCGCGCTAAGCTTGACGCAGGTCACCACGTGGCACATGACCTCGTGACTGAGCCGGACAAAAGCCTGTTTGTCGACTGGCGTCCCTACTTGAACCACGACTGGCGGACACCGGCCAACACCGGCTATGACTTAAAAGCCCTGCAACAACTCGGGGAAAAACTCTGCCACTTTCCAAATGGCATCGTGTTACAAAAGCAGGTCGCCAAGATTTATGAAGATCGGCTAAAAATGACGGCAGGCTCCTTGGAGCTTAATTGGGGCATGGCTGAGTTACTCGCCTATGCCACCCTGCTTGCCCAGGGTGTTGCAGTCCGCATCACCGGGCAGGATGTTGGTCGTGGCACTTTTTCCCACCGGCATGCCGCGGTTCACAATCAAAAAAACGGCGAGACCTATATTCCGCTGTGCCATCTGTTCGACGATCAACCCAATGTTCACTTATACGATTCCTATTTATCTGAAGAAGCGGTTTTGGCTTTTGAATACGGTTACTCCACCACCAAACCCAATGCACTCGTAATCTGGGAAGCGCAATTTGGTGATTTTGCCAATGGCGCTCAAGTTGTGATCGACCAATTCATTACCAGTGGCGAGCACAAATGGGGCCGATTGTCGGGCCTGACTTTACTGCTGCCGCATGGCTACGAAGGTCAAGGCCCAGAGCATTCATCTGCCCGTCTCGAGCGTTTTATGCAGCTCTGTGCGGAACAGAATATTCAGGTGTGTGTACCCACAACACCCGCTCAAATATTTCACCTGCTGCGCCGTCAGGCATTAAGACCCATGCGTCGCCCGCTCATTATCATGAGCCCCAAATGGATACTGCGCCATAAACTCGCGACATCGCGAATAGAAGAACTTTCAAACGGCGGATTTCAAAACGTGATCGGCGACCCCTCCGTTGAGGCTCAAACCGTCCGTCGTGTGGTCTTGTGTAGCGGCAAGGTCTATTACCATCTGTTCGAGGCTAGGCAAGAGCGGCAGCAAAACAATGTCGCACTGGTTCGTATTGAACAGCTCTACCCCTTCCCGATTGATGACTTGCAACGTGCGCTGGCGCCTTTCTCGCACGTCACAGATATTATTTGGTGCCAAGAAGAGCCCATGAATCAGGGCGCTTGGTATTCCAACCAGCACCGTATGCGCGAAGCATTGGAGGGTGTAAACTCCAATGCCTTTTTGCGTTATGCAGGCAGATCGCCCTCATCAGCACCGGCTGCCGGCTACATGTCGACGCATGTTGATGAGCAAAACCGGTTTATCAACGCGGCCTTGGATGTCACTCTCTAGGCCGTTTAGCAAAAGCGCCATGGCGCAAGCCGCCTTGGCGCTTTTGATTCACTGAATTAACAGGGCGACTAAAGCCCCAATCCTGGCACCTGCTGAAGGACTTTTTGGAATGACTGTCGAGATCAAAGCCCCAACCTTTCCTGAATCTGTTCAAGATGGCACCCTGACAACCTGGCACAAAAAGGTCGGCGATAGCGTGACGCGAGATGAACTCCTTGTCGATGTCGAAACAGACAAGGTCGTTTTGGAAGTCGTTGCACCAGCTGATGGCATCCTGACCCGCCTGCTAAAAAGTGAAGGGGATAAAGTACTCAGCAACGAGACTCTGGCTGTCATTACGCCGGCTGCGTCGGCTGCTGGCGACATCACACCGCCGCCCGCAGCAGCAGCGGTAGCCCCCCTCGTGGCAGCTGAACCTGCACTGGTGAATCCGGCAGCGCGTAAACTCGCTGCCGAAAAAGGGGTAAACCTGGCCCAAGTGCAAGGCTCGGGTCGAGATGGCCGCATCACCAAAGAAGACATACTCAATGCGCCGGGTGAGCGATCTCAGACTGCGGCACCTGCTGTGACGCCGTCCGCCAAACCGCCCGTCAGTGCGCCAACCGGGGAACGCCATGAACAGCGCGTCCCCATGACGCGTTTGCGAGCGCGCATTGCCGAGCGACTCTTGGAAGCCAAACAAACCACTGCCATGTTGACCACATTTAACGAAGTCAACATGAAGCCCGTCATGGAGCTGCGCAGTCGTTATAAAGATTTATTCGAAAAGACACACGAAGGCAGCCGCTTGGGATTTATGGGGTTCTTTGTCAAAGCAGCCGCCGAAGCCCTGCGCCGAATGCCCGCCGTCAACGCGTCTATCGACGGCAATGATATTGTGTACCACGGTTATCAAGACATCGGGGTTGCCGTATCGACAGACAAAGGATTAGTGGTACCGGTACTTCGCAATGCCGAAAGACTGCGCATCGCCGACATCGAAAACGCCATTCGCGATTTTGGCGTACGCGCCAAAGCCGGCAAATTGGGTATCGAGGATATGACCGGCGGCACATTCACTATTACCAATGGCGGTGTTTTTGGCTCGCTGATGTCAACGCCCATCTTGAATCCACCACAGGCTGCCATTTTGGGCATGCACAAAATACAAGATAGGCCCATGGCGGTAGAGGGTCAGGTGGTCATACTGCCCATGATGTATCTGGCCTTGTCCTACGACCACCGATTGATCGACGGCAAAGAAGCTGTCCAGTTTTTAGTGGCCATCAAAGACATGCTGGAAGATCCCGCGCGCATGCTGCTTGATCTCTAAACCACAAGCCCGTTTTGGGCAAAGGGCTGTCACGCACGAACAGCCCACCACAACACGACCCAATACTGTTTTTGCGGTCCTTTAACGATATACCGGCTTTTATAGGGGGAGCACTTATGTCAGATTCCAACGGGGATAACACCCACTTCGACGTGATTGTCATAGGTTCAGGGCCAGCAGGTTATGTTGCTGCCATACGCTGTGCACAACTGGGGCTCAACACAGCCTGCATCGAAAAATGGCGCACCCCCGAAGGCAAAGGCGTGAACGGTGGAACCTGTTTGAATGTCGGCTGCATTCCCTCTAAAGCGCTGCTGGACAGCTCCCACAAATACCACGAAGCCAAAGACCATTTTGGCGATCACGGCATCAGTACGTCGGGTTTGAGTATGGACATCGCCAATATGCTCAAACGCAAAAATGATATCGTCAAACAACTGACGACCGGCATAGCCGGCCTTTTTACTGCTAATAAAGTCACGTCGCTATTCGGCACCGGTAAACTGTTGGCTGGCCGAAAAGTGCAATATGTGGATTTCAACGGCCAGGAAACTGTGCTGCACGCCGAGCACGTGATACTGGCATCAGGCTCAGTCCCGGTGCAAATACCCGTTGCTCCGGTTGATAACGACTTGATTGTTGACTCTACGGGCGCGCTGGAATTCAAAGCGATTCCAGCCCGTTTAGGCGTCATTGGTGCAGGCGTGATTGGTCTGGAACTCGGATCAGTCTGGAACCGTTTAGGCGCTAAGGTTGTGTGCCTGGAGGCGATGGATAAATTCCTTGCCGTTATGGATCAACAAATCGCCAAAGAAACGCAAAAAATTCTGACCAAACAAGGATTGGATATTCGTTTGAGTTGCCGGGTGACCGGCACACAAATTGTCGACAATCACGGTAAAAAAGAAGTCGTCGTCTCCTACACCGATAAAGGTGGCCAAACCCAAACAGAGACCTTCGATAAGCTGATCGTCTGTGTCGGCCGCAGGCCCTACACACAAAATTTATTGGCCGAAGATAGCGGCGTGAAGCTCGATGAGCGCGGCTCAATTTATGTTAATGATCTCTGTGCCACCTCAGCACCTGGTGTCTACGCTATTGGTGACTTGGTGCGCGGCCCCATGCTGGCTCACAAAGGTTCGGAAGAAGGCGTGATGGTCGCCGAGCGGATTGCTGGCGAAAAGTCCTTACTGAATTACGACATAATTCCGAATGTGATTTATACCCACCCCGAAGTCGCCTCCGTCGGGAAAACAGAAGAGCAGCTGAAAGCGGAAGGTGTGGAATATACTGTCGGCACCTTCCCCTTTGTTGCCATTGGCCGCGCTTTGGCGGCGGGTGAAAAAGACGGCATGGTGAAAATTATTGCGCATGCTAAAACGGATCGCATTCTCGGTGCCCATATTGTTGGGCCGAGCGCTGCCGACTTGGTGCAACAGGTGGCGATTGCGATGGAATTTGGCTCAAGCGCCGAAGACTTGGGCATGATGGTATTTGGCCATCCCACCCTGTCTGAGGCCGTGCATGAGGCGGCGCTGGCTGTTCACGGCCACGCCATTCACATGCCCAACCGGAAAAAACGTTAATTCCGTAGTGGATTATCGCTTGGAGTCTAACGCCCACGTGGCAGGCCGATACTGTCGGCCCTTTACTGCGGCTATGGCCGTTCACCCACTGCCCAGAAAGGCTTTTGCTACTGGGCCTAGCTGTTAGGATGCTCTATGAACTTGCATGAATACCAGGCAAAAAAACTGTTTGCCGATTACGGTTTACCTGTATCCAAAGGCGTGGCAGCCGAAACGCCAAGCGAAGCGGCAGCGGCGGCTGACTTGATTGGAGGCAAACAATGGGTTGTCAAAGCCCAGGTTCATGCCGGTGGTCGAGGAAAGGCAGGCGGCGTAAAGCTCGTCACATCAAAATCAGAAATTGAAGAATTTGCACGCAAATGGCTCGGCAATCGTCTAGTGACCTATCAAACAGATGAGCGCGGTCAACCCGTGAGCCGAATTCTGGTCGAGTCCTGTACTGATATTGATAAAGAACTCTATCTCGGTGCTGTGGTCGATCGCTCAAGTCGCCGCGTTGTTTTTATGGCGTCGACCGAGGGCGGTGTGGAAATTGAAAAAGTCGCGCACGAAACACCCGAAAAAATTCTAAAAGCCACCATAGACCCCTTAGCGGGAGCGCAGCCCTATCAAGCACGCGAGATGGCTTTCCAGCTGGGGTTGCAGGGTGATCAAATTAAACAATTTACACAGATATTTTTAGGCCTGGCCAAGATGTTTGAGGACTATGATTTCGCCTTGCTCGAAATCAACCCCTTGGTCATTACCAAACAGGGTCATTTACATTGTTTGGACGGCAAAATTAACATCGACAGTAACGCCCTGTATCGCCAGTCCAAAATCAAAGAAATGCATGACCCGTCTCAAGATGATGAGCGCGAAGCCCGCGCCGCAAAATGGGAAATCAACTATGTCGCCTTGGACGGCAACATCGGCTGCATGGTGAATGGCGCAGGTTTAGCCATGGCCACTATGGATATCGTTAAACTGCACGGCGGCAGGCCCGCTAACTTTTTGGATGTCGGCGGCGGCGCCACTAAAGAGCGTGTGGTAGAAGCGTTCAAAATTATTTTGTCTGACAAAAACGTCAAAGCTGTTTTAATCAATATTTTTGGTGGCATAGTCCGCTGTGACCTGATCGCAGATGGCGTGATAGGCGCCATTAATGAAGTGGGCGTGACGGTACCTGTAGTGGTTCGACTGGAGGGCAACAACGCAGAGCTTGGCGCCAAAGTGCTCGCCGACAGTGGTTTAAATATTATCGCCGCAACCAGCCTCACCGATGCGGCACAACAAGTTGTTAAAGCGGCAGCAGGAGCCTAGGTATGAGCATTCTTATCAACCGACACACCAAAGTGCTTTGCCAGGGGTTTACCGGTAGCCAAGGGACCTTTCACTCGGAACAAGCCATTGCCTATGGCACTCAAATGGTCGGGGGTGTAACTCCTGGCAAAGGCGGGCAAACCCATCTCGGCTTGCCGGTGTTCGACACTATGCGGGAAGCCGTAAACCAAACGGGTGCCGATGCCAGTGTCATTTACGTGCCAGCCCCTTTCTGTAAAGACAGCATCCTAGAAGCCGCCCACAGCGGTGTGAAGCTGATCGTTTGCATTACAGAGGGCATCCCCACCCTCGACATGCTGCAATGTAAAATTCGCTGTGACGAATTGGGTGTACGCCTGATTGGCCCCAATTGCCCCGGTGTTATTACCCCCGGCCAATGTAAAATTGGCATCATGCCAGGCCATATTCACAAGCCCGGCCGCGTGGGCATAGTATCCCGTTCGGGCACGCTGACTTACGAAGCAGTGAAACAAACAACCGATTTTGGTTTTGGCCAATCGAGCTGTGTCGGCATAGGCGGCGACCCCATTCCGGGCTCTAATTTCATCGACATTTTGCGCCTGTTCCAGGACGATCCGGAAACTGAAGCTATCGTGATGATCGGCGAAATTGGCGGCACTGCTGAAGAAGAAGCAGCCCAATTTATCAAACAACAGGTAACCAAACCCGTCATCGGTTACATTGCAGGTGTTACAGCTCCCGCCGGCAAACGCATGGGCCATGCCGGTGCGATTATTTCGGGCGGAAAAGGCACAGCCGATGAAAAATTTGCCGCCCTTCAGGATGCGGGCGTCACCACAGTGCGCAGCCTTGCGGATATCGGTCAAGCCATCAAGACGCGTACCGGCTGGTAATTTAGCAGGCCTTGACTACAAAACAAAAAAGCGGCGAGGGATAACCTTAGCCGCTTTTTTTTGGCCTCGATCTCAGTCAGCAGGCCTCATTTAATGACTTCCATAGATGATTTGCAGGCCACCCGACAGAGCATCCACACACTGAGAGCCTCTGTCCAAGATCGGCTCTACGGGGCTATCTCATCAGGTTCTTGGCAATATCGGCAGAACCACCTGTAATGGCGGTGATGTCAAGGCCTCCATAAAAGCCACTATATCGGCCATTTCTTGTTCATTTAACTGAAGGGGTTTGATGTCGGGAGACAAATCTTTTGCAGTGCTGCCGCCACGATTATAGTGCTCCATAACCTCCTTGAGGGTAGTCGCTGAACCATCATGAAAGTAAGGTGCCGTCAGAGCTACATCACGCAAAGTCGGGGTTTTAAAAGCTCCGCGCATTGAGGGCAATGGCTTAATCACAAACCGCCCCATGTCGGCGTTCTCTTGATCATGCGATTTAAGACCGATGTTATGAAATCCATTATTGGTAAAATTAGGTGCCGAATGACAGATCGTACAATTACCTTTCTGTGGATCTTCGAAAAGTCGAAAGCCACGAATTTGCTGTTTGGTGAGTGCATTGTTATCGCCTTTTAACCAGCGATCGAATGGTGAGTTATTGCTGACCAAGGTTCTTTCAAAGGACGCTATCGCTTTTGTCATGGTGACGACATCAATGGGCTCACCCGGATAGGCTTTTTCAAAAAGCATTTTGTATTCTGGATTGTCATTTAACCAACGATAGACCTTCACAAAATCCACATGCATCTCATCGGGGGACTCCATAGGTCCACTTGCCTGATCCTCCAAATCTTTTTTTCGACCATCCCACATTTGAATCGTATTGTAGGCAGTGTTAATCACTGTCGGCGAGCCTCTAGCCAGCTCCTTCCCTTTAAAACCTATGGCCTTGGCCAAACCATCTGTCCAACCCAGCGATGGGTTATGGCATGTCGCACAGGATGTTATCCCGTTACCCGAAATGCGCGGTTCAAAATACAGCATTTTGCCCAGGGTTACACGATCCGTCGTTGGCTGATTCAGCTCAGGATAGGGCGGCTCATCCGGCAGAAGCCATTTTTTATCCTGATCAGACCTCACCAGAGAATACTCTGCATGGGCTCCATAGGAAAAGCATAAAACAATGAACAGATAAATCAGTTTCATTGAAAACCTCATTCAGACATCCAATAAAAATATTGCTTACCAACACCGTCAATTAAGGCGATTTAATTGACCCCAAAAAATTTACGATATCGGAAATTTGCTCATCAGTCAGCTCTTGCCCCCAAGGTGGCATAAATTCAGACCGTCCCATCGCTTTGCCACCTCTACGAATAATCGCTTCCTTATAAGCATCTGACACAACACTTTTGCGAAGATTGAAGGGTGGCGGATTATACAACCGTGCAGCGCGGCCATTCCCTTCCGCTGTAACGCCATGGCACAATACACAATAATTTTGGTAGGCAATGGATCCACGGTATATGGATGCCTCAAGACTATCTTTTGTTGGAAATTCAGTGCTCGCATCAGCCAAACTCAATACGGGTAAACTGACGAGACATATAATAAGACCTTTGACAATACGACCAATAGCATTCATGGCGCAACCTCTACAGTCATCTTCATTTCAGGGTGAATGGCGCACTCAACGTCAATCAGCCCCGCACTGTCAAACGTCACGGTTCTAGACTCGCCCTGTGGGTAAGACCCCAAGTCAAACATTTTGACATCTGACAAGGAGTAAATATTGTGATTAAAGGGATCTAGGTTTTTAAAAACAACCTTATCCCCAGGCTTTATCTTTAAAGTCGAAACCGAAAAGGTTTTATCTTTTTGTTCGACCAAATACTCCTCTGCACTTACAAATTCAGAGCAAAAAAATGAAATCAATAACATCGATACTGTATGCTTCATAAATTTCGGTCAAAGCCGCCACAAAATGTTTAATGAATTTAATCTGCCAAAGAAAATTTATCTACCACTGAATTTAGCTCTAAGGCAGCCAAGTGAAGCTCTTTAGAATGCGCGTGCAACTGCGCAGCTTGAACTTTACTATCAGCACCCACCGAGGCCAACTCATTGATATTTTTTGTGATAATTCCAATATCATTTCCCTGAGTTTGCATAAGTGATGCAATGGACTCCATTCGAGACCGAACCAAAAGCGCATCGTTATTCGATACTTCCACTTTATTCGAAACCTCCATCAGCCTTTGAGTATTATGCTCTGCCCCCTCTGCCGAGGCTTGAAGTGACTGCACGGTAATATTGACATTGGATACAACACTGCTAGCAAGATTTGAAATTTCTTGCGTAGCGGCATGCGTGCGACTGGCTAAATGCCGAACTTCATCAGCGACTACAGCAAACCCCCGTCCTTGGCTGCCCGCACGAGCCGCCTCGATAGCCGCATTTAATGCCAACAAGTTGGTTTGTTGAGAAATATCGGAAATTGAACTCGCCACAGTTGTGATCGTATTGACAGCAATAAGCAAATTCTTCGAAGCTTGTAAAGTTTCATCAATTCGAGATTTAACCACCTGAAAATCATTATTGATCTGATGAATGAGCGCTAAATTCTCTTGTGCCCGGACGAGCGTATGACTACTATCCGCTAACACTTTGGCGGTGCTATCGACCACTTGTGTGGTCGCTGAAAGCGCTGTCGATGAGCTATCCATGAGAAAACCGATAGACGCTTGCAAAGCGACCTCAATTTTTACCACGGCATCGGCAACGGCTCCCAGATCGGCTGCCGAGCAACCCACAATTTGCGATCTATCGCGAATGCCCTTCACCATTTTATTTAAGCTGGTTAGCGTTCTGCCGCAAGCCGTTAAGGTTCTACCGACTTCATCTCGATTGGTCTGCCCAATGTCGATATCCAAATGCCCATCCGACATCTGAGTGATGACCGATTCAAGGTGGCGCAAGGGGTGTAGCAAGGAATAGCGCATCAGCAAGCTCAACAAGACGACCACGGCAATGGTAGTCAGCAGCGTTATGCTTAACACAAGCACTTTACTTCGCCCATTTTGTTTTATATCAAGTGCTAAGTTAATTAAAAGCGCTTTCTGCTCTTCGAAAATAAGCCCTGATAATTCTTTTACTCTATCGATAGACTGGCTCGCTGAATTGAGGATCACCAGCGCATTGAGATCATCATTCCGACGGCCTGCTTGAAGCACCTGCATGCGCAGGGGTTTAATTTTTTGATCCAGCAACACTAATTCTGCGACCAGCGGGCATTGAGGGAGTGCTGCGGTCAGCTGCTGCAGAGACTCTTCCAGTATGGACGCATTTTTAATGGCATCGACAGAGCTTGTCCGGATAGCCTCTTTATCCTGCAGGGCAATAAGGTTGTAGAGTGCACGATCCATCGAAAGAATGGCAGAGCGGGCGGTCATTGCAGCGCTTAAATGCAAATTTCCTGACGCCACATTTTTTTGAATATCAAATGATAATCGCTCAATAGTGTAAATACCCACACCACCAACAATAGAAATTCCCACAGAAAATACTGTTAACAACAAAATAAATTTACCGCTCCATGATAAATTGTAAAAAAAATTCATAGCATTACACGCAACTCAAGCAAAATTGATGCGAAATTGCACTTGAGTATAGGTCGGAGGCCACATAATGCAAATTGACGCACATGCCTCACTGGCTTGCCTATCAGGCCATCTTGGCTTGAAGTCAAGTTGACTCACAAGAAGGCCACAAGAGACAGGCACAGGCCGCCAAGAATCTTTTAACGCCGAGACGCGCGCTACAGCGCTGAGTGGCGGAGACAGGCGCAACCGGCAACTGGACTGCGCGCTCTGAGGGCGAGAATTTAGCGAGTGATTAAAACCGTATCGGCACCCCAGTGGCAAAAAAAAACCGCTGACAAAGCAGCGGTTTTTAAATCACACCAATCACATTATGGTGCGGCTTTGTAGCCTTTAATCACCATGCGGCGCACTTTAAGCTGGTGGCTCTGATTCCAGCCGCCCTTCACTTCAAGAATAAAACGGTTGGCTTTATCGCTAGTCATATTCCAGCTGGAGGGCATGCTAAGAGAGAGTAACTTACAGCCTTGGCTGAGAGAGAAGTCTTGGGGGCCATTACTACCGCCACTACGCATCCAGGTCGTTGTCGAGGCGCCACCGTTGCCTTCAAACTCACCCGGTTTAATCACGCGCAACCCAAATTGAGGAGAGTCTTTGTTCACTTCGACGTAGAGGTCAACGCCTTTTAACTGAAATGTCTCACGCGCGCCAAAGGCCAGAGGTGGCGTAAATTTAAAGCCGGTAAAAATGCCCGCATTACTGTACGCAATCGCAGAGCCTTCCAGGGTATCCAGCACTTCGATTTTGGCACCTTGCGGTACGGCCCAGACCTCATCCAACACCCAATTTTGATGAAGGCTAATCACATTGCCTACAGGGCTGGGTAGATCACCGCCATCAAACAGAATAAAGTCATCAGCGGTCACACTACTGCTACCGGTACAGTCCGCCGGAACCGGGGCCTTACCTACAGTACCGCCATTACCGGAGCTGGCAATTTTGCTGCCTTCTGGGCCACGCACCACTATGGCGTTGATATTGGCTTGGTCCACACTGCCTTTAAAATACAGGGTTAAACTTTCGTCTTGTACTGCAATATCGGAGAGTTTAATGACATTCGCATTAGACCCATTTTTAGCGTAAGGATCAAAGTCATCGACTACTACCTTGCCTTCGGCGCTCACATCAAAAACGCGCTTACCCGCTTGTTGGAAGAAGGTCTCAGCGACCATCAAAGTCACATCATATTTACCGTTTTTGAGCGGAAAATTATAGGTGAACTCGCCCCAGCGCTCGGTTTTGAACAACTCAGGATCCATAGTGCCTGAGACAAATCGTGTGTTTGGAGCTAAGTTACCACCGGACACGTAATGATCACCGGTAAAAACTGTTCCATCCTGAGCGGTGTAACCCATGCCGCCTGCGTTGACCGCATAGAGAACCACAGCAGGACCTGCGGCAACGGATGAACTACCGCCTTGACTCGAAGACGACGCAACAGCACACCAATTCCAGCCTGCTTGCTTGTAGAGATAAGCAGCTATGGCTTCGGCATTGGCGACTTTCTCACTGTCATTGGCGCCGGGCAGGAAGCTCTTCATATAGGTGGCGATGTAAACGTCAAGTGCGTCTGCTTGTTCATTGGCTTTGCGCCCATAAGGTGGGAGCTGTGTCTCAATAACACCGCCACCCTGAGCCCCAACGGTCACGGGGCCATTGGCAGCGCCATGACAAAGAGCACAATTCAAGCCCGGTGCGTTATAGGCACTCGCCCCCTTGGCCTCAAGACTCGAGCAATCTGCACTGGCAATGGATGAACTAGCCTGACTGGATGAGGAAGGCAGAGAACTGCTGGATGATGCAACACTACTCGATGACGGCACACTGGATGACGATGGCGGCAAGGATGAGCTGATTACCGACGAACTCATCAGCGATGAACTTTCAACCGACGAACTCTCAACCGACGAGGAGATCGGCTCGCTGCTGGCGACAGAAGTCGGCACCGACGAAACAGGATCCGGTACGCTGGATGAACTGGTGTTATTTTTGGCAACGCAAGCCGACAAGGTCAGGCTTAAGACTGCTGCGGATAACAGGGAATTTGACAGGCGAAATAGACTCACAGATGGCTCCCAAAAAAGTGGCGACAGACCTTCAACAAGCAAGGCTTTAAGGAAAACCAAGTCTAACGCTTGTTAGAACTCGCATCGCCGACTCCCTCACAGAGGCTTTAAAAAGTTCACCGCGCTATTTTAAGTTTGCGAGCTGCGTCACAAGGTGAAACCCACCGAGGCTGGGCGTGATATCGCCGTGATTTTAAGGGCTCACGCACGAATAGATGCGCGCGATGCTGCTGCGAGCTCTGAATAAAGCAAGCTTACTGTATTTTTAATTGAAGCCAATTCGCAAGCTCCTGGTAATTGGCTAAAAAATCGCCCTGGAACTCGTTCCCCGAAAAATTAATGATAATGATGTAGTCGATTTTTAATCCATATTGCAACATGGAATCGATCGCTTTTTGGGTGTCGCCCAGCAAAGTCGACTTGTCAAAATTCATTGCAATAACATTTTCGCCGTTATCCGAGTTAAACATGAATTTGACATGCTCCTTCCAGGTGGCCCCAGTCCATCCCACCGCCTCCAATTTTGGCGGGACGTGATTGCCAAGCCAGTAGGACGGGTCACCCATGTCAAATGTGACACCGCCGTTGATATTCAAATAATCACCCCAGGGCATGGCCGGGTTCTGCTGATAGGGCGTCCAGGAACTGGTGAACAGCTGATCCCCGTAATAGTGTGCAACGGCGCGGGTGTCGTTTAGATTGGTTCGCTGCAAGAGTTCCCCCGGTATCGCATAAGCGGTTTCGACAGGATGGTAAGTCCAGGCAGATCCAAGCCAGGTTGGCGCCGTTGGCCTTATGGTCACGAACACATTGCGACAAGGTGCGTTGGTGTGATTTTTAACCCCGTTGAAGTAACTGACTTCGTAACCACTATCCCAACGAACCTGGTCGGTTTCCATTGTCCAGGCACTTCTGCCAACCATTAGCTGACTAATCTCGCTTAACTGTAAATTATTGTCGGCATAGCCAAAAAACGCATAAGGGTGTATGTGAAGGTCTACACCCGGCAAGGTATTCCGGAGTTTTCGCATATCATTTGGGTGAGCGGAACCCATCGAAAATCCTTTAATGCGCCCGGGGGCAGGACTTGCGGCAGCCGAGGAAATGCTAGCTTGACTGGACGACGAGGCCACAGTGCTAACCGGCGTCGATGCACTGAACACGGTCGAGCTGACCGAAGCAAAACTCGACTGGCCGCCGACCACAGAGTGAGAACCCGAGGAGACGGGTGCCGGTAGACTGGATGAAGATGAAGAGGTGTTATTGTTCGCGACACACGCCGGCAAGGCGAGGATAAAAACGACCCAAAACAACCGTGACAGTAACGCGCGAAACTGGCTCACAAATAACCTCTCAAAAATAGCGAAGACCCTTCAACCAGCAAGGGGCGCAAATAATTAAGTCTAGCCTCTACCAGAGGGCCCGTCGCCGACGCCCTCACCGAGACGCCAAACAGTTCGCAGCACCCTGCTGAGTTTGCGAATCCTATCGCAAGACATCGAACACCCGCGACAGCGGTATTATCTCAATCGCCTCACCCCAATCCTTGACGCCCCAAAGCCAGCACAGTAGATTGCAAAACTCAACCCCAAAACACTCCGTCGTTGGATGTTATGTCTTGGTGACGGACATGAAAATTTTATAACCACGAGGCAATAAAAAATGCATAAACTTGTAATTTTATTCGTTTTCGCCCTCAGTGGTTGTGACCAATCCTGTGAGTCAGATATAAATAAGTATTCTATATCTAGCGGGGCTGATGGGAAATTGATTCGGTTAAATACTGAAACTGGTGAGACTTGCATCATAGGTGAAAACTGCGATTTAGATTTAACCAATCTAAAAATTGGTGAAAACTATGATTATATTGGTAATGGGGTTTTTAAAAAGCCGGATTATAGTGATTTTGAAATTATTGAATAATTGCATGCTATAAAAGAGCTATAGCGCCTGACTCAACTCAGCTGATCCCTTACCCGTATAAATCTTTTAGCATTATGCTCTATCGTTTTATTTGGATGCTGGACCGTCGCGCAATTCACGTCGCAGAATTTTGCCGACCGTGGTTTTGGGCAGGCTATCGCGAAACTCAACTAACTTGGGAACCTTGTAGGCGGTCAGGGATTGACGACAATGGTCTATCACGTCGTCTTCGGTGAGATCTGGGGAATCGCTTACGACAAAAATCTTCACCCACTCACCGCCAGAAGGCTGCGGCACACCCACAACAGCGGCTTCACGAATACTGGGATGCGTCATGGCAACATCTTCAATTTCGTTGGGATAGACATTAAAACCCGAGACAATAATCATGTCTTTTTTGCGATCGACAATTCGGATGTAACCATCCGGCTCAAGAACCGCAATATCGCCCGTTTTAAACCAACCGTCTGCCGTTAAAACGTGCTCGGTTTCAACGGGCCTCTGCCAATAGCCCTTCATCACTTGGGGGCCCCTTACCCACAATTCGCCAGGCGAACCGGCAGCTTGCGATACCCCTGCATCATCGACCACTTTAACCTCGGTGCCGGGTAAAGGTAGGCCGATAGTGCCTTGCCGAATCGCGTCAATCGGGTTGCAACTGACGATGGGCGAGGTCTCTGTGAGGCCGTAACCTTCAGAAATCGCACACTGTGTTCGTTCTTGCCATTGCCTTGCCGTTTCACTGGTTAATGCCATACCACCGGCAGACGTCACTTTTAAACGCGACAGATTTAGCTGCGCAAATCCTGGATGCTTTAACATGGCATTAAACAACGTATTGATACCGACAAAGACCGTGATCGGAAAAGGTGCCAGCGCTTTAAACAAGCTCGGCAAATCGCGCGGATTGGGAATCAAAATAGAGTGAGCCCCAGACGAAAAACCCGCTAACAGATGCAAATTTAAAGCGTAAATATGGTAAAGCGGCAGCGGCGCTGCAAAAATTTCGCTGTCAGGCCCAAAAAACTGCGGCAAGTGTTGTTTGGTCTGTCGCACATTACTGTACAAATTGTGCTGTGTGAGCATAGCGCCCTTAGCAACACCTGTTGTGCCGCCTGTGTACTGCAACACCATTAAATCGTCCGGGGCGGCTTCATGACTGACGGGGGCACATTTCGCACCCCGGGCTAAGGCGTCACACCAACTAACCGACTGGGCAAAATCGTAGGCAGGCACCATTTTTTTGAGGTGTTTGACCACCCAGTTAATGAGGCTACGTTTAGGCCAGGGCATAAAGTCGGCTATATGGGTGACTATGACGTGAGCGACCTCTGTTTGCGGTATGACTTGCGCGACGTCGGCGGCGACGTTAGCCAGCACAATCAAGGCTTTGGCACCACTGTCTTTTAATTGGTGGCGCAATTCCCGTGGGGTATAGAGCGGGTTGATATTGACCACCACCAAACCCGCTCGTAAGGCGGCATACACGGCAATCGGGTATTGCGTGATGTTGGGCATTTGCAACGCAATCGCATCGCCTGGCTGCAGTCCCGCCACCTCCCGCAAATAGGCTGCCAAATGGCGGCTGGCTTGATCAATGTCGGTAAAGGTCAAGGTGTGCCCCAAGCAGGTAAAAGCCGGCCGGTCTGCAAACTCTTTAAAAGCGGTTTCAAAAAGTGCTAATGCGGTTTCGGGGGCAGATGTCATAGGGTTTCCCTTGAGGCAGCAATACAGTCAATCGAGGTGAGTGAGCGAGACACAACCTACCTGGTATATCTATAGCTTAAACAGATCACACTAGCTTAAATGGATCACACAGTTGCTGGAGGCGCAGTAGGCTCAGCATTTTTGTCATAGCCCTCCGGGCGCCAGGGGCACTAGCGGCCACACAATCACCCCCCAGACAATCGCCGCATTCAGCAGGCTCAACATCACCGCGGCAGAGCCCATATCTTTAGCACGGCCAGCCAACTCGTGAAATTCAAGCCCCACCCGGTCCACCACGGCCTCTATGCCGGTGTTCAGCAATTCCACCAGCAGCACCAGCAGCAGGGCCCCCACTAACAAGGCTTTTTCCAGTGGCGTTACCGGCAACCAGACGGCGAGCGGAACCAGAACCAGCGCCAGCAAACACTCCTGGCGAAAAGCGGCCTCATGCAACAGGGCATGCTTAAGACCTTTATAGGTGTAATAAAGTGCCTTCACGAGGCGCATAAAACCGGTATTTTTGGGATAGCTTGGCGTTGTCACGTTAGATCCTTTTTAGGGTCAAACCCAAGTCTTGCGCTATGGCCGCACACCAAACATCCAAGCGGGCGTCCGTCAAGTCCGGTTGCTGATCTTCATCCAGCGCTAACCCAACAAACTGGGTACCATCGGGCGTCAAGGCTTTTGAGGCATCGAAGTGATAACCCTCAACCGGCCAATAGCCCACACAGTGAGCACCGCGTTCAAGGAGCAAATCATGCAAGAGACCCATCGCATCCAGAAAAAAATCGCCATAACCAAACTGGTCGCCCAATCCATAGAGGGCGACGGTTTTACCGGAAAAGTCCATTGCCTCCAAATCGGGCCAAAAGGCTTCCCAATCGGATTGGATCTGGCCGAAATCCCAGGTCGATATGCCCAAAATCAAACCATCACAGGCATAGAGGTCATTTTGCGTCACATCGCTGATGTCGACGATACTGAAGGATTCCGGCTCAAAACGGGATGCAATGCGGTGCGCAACCGCTTGTGTGTTCCCCTCACTGCTGCCAAAAAACAAACCGACTACCACTCTCTCACCTCACTTCACTTCAGTGTATTAACGGCATCCTCGATACCGGGCGGATGCGACTTTACCCATATGGCCTCGCGGCGTAAATCGGCAGATGCAGAGAAACCGGAAAAGGCCGCCAGGCTTGCCGCTATCTATACCGTCATCACAGAGCCCGCGGCAAAACTTGCCTGCACAGCAATCAAGGTGCGTGCGTTAGCTCTGCTCGCCTCGATTGGCAAAGGCACCTCGCCACCTGTCGCAATCGCCTCGGCAAAGGCTTGAAGCATACGCGCGTACTGATTATCAGGGTTGGGGTGGGCCACTTCCGGGTAGCACTGTGATAGATAGCTCGCTTGCGTCCAACAGCGCAGCTCAGACTGCTCGCCGGCGTCGCGGTAAAAGGGGTGGGACAGCTCAATACGGCCAGCATCGCCCTCAATCGCCACAGTCTGGCTGCGCCAAGCTTTTGTACTGACAGTGATGCTCGCAGTGGCCTGAGGATAGTGAAGCAGCGCATGACTGGTGTCGTCCACACCAAAAGCCGTATGCTGCAAAGCACGCCCAAACACCGCCTCGGGTGGCCCGCCGAGGAGTCGCCGCGCCACATCCACGCCATAACACCCCACATCCCAGAAGGCGCCACCGCCGGCGGCGGGGTTATTGCGAATATTGGCCGGGTCTGTGTTGTGGTAACAAAAACGAACCTCAACACTGCGCAAGTCGCCAATTCTGCCGTTTTGCACCCAATCATCCACCTGCTGCCATTGCGGATGAAAACCGTACATAAAGGCCTCCATCACCTTTAAATGAGGATAGCGTCTTTGAGCCGCATCGAGCGCTGCCAAACTCTCGATGCTGAGCGCCAAGGGCTTTTCACACAAAACATGTTTGCCGCGCTCCAAGGCCGCAAGTGTCCAGGGGATATGGCCATCATTCGGCAAGGGGATGTAAACGGCATCCAGATCACTCTCTAGAAGTGCTTCATAGTCGTTATAAGGCTGGGGGCTGTCCGGCAATTGGGCACAAAATTGCCGAACCTTCACCGCGTCACGCGAGGCTATGGCACAGAGTTTCAATCCCTTCACGCCCGCCAAGGCTGGAATCACATGCGTGCGGGCAATTTTGGCCAGCCCCAGTATGCCCAGTTTAAGAACAGTCATAGTCACTCCCGGTTATCGAATACGGCAATATTGAACAGTTTGGCTAGACTCAAGGCAGATCAAACGTTCAAGGACCCCGAAAATGCTGAGACTGTTCAACAATTTATCGTTCGCCAAAAAACTGATAGGACTTTTGTTACTGGCAGGATTGCTGCCACTGACCATCATCGGCCTGCTCAGCTACCAAAAAGCACATAAAGAGCTGACCCAACAAGCCTTTCGCCAGCTGGAGTCCGTCAGGGACCTCAAAGCCGATGCCATACGGCATTACTTTGGTGAGCTTGAGCGGCAGCTACAGGTATTAGCACAATCGCAGCACACACTGGATGCCACCGAGTCACTCGTCAGCGGGTTTCAGCGGATTAAATTATCACCCGACGAGATTGCCCTAAAACGCGAGGCACTCAGTCAGTACTATACAACGGTGTTTGGCAAAGCCTATCAGGCCCAAAATCCCAATCATAGCCTCAATTTTGAGGCGCAACTCAACGCGATTGAGCCGAATGCCATAGCGCTGCAACAGCGCTACATCAGCGACAACCCGGAAACTCTGGGTAAAAAACACCTCTACCGTGGAGCCGAAGGTAGCCCCTACGATAGCGCCCATTACCGCTACCACCCAGAATTCGCCCGCTATCTCGAGAAGTTCGGGTACTACGATATTTTTATCATCGATACCCAAGGCAATATTGTGTACACGGTATTCAAGGAATTGGACTTTGCCACCAATTTGAAAACCGGTCCCTATGCGTCATCCCACTTGGCAGCGGCTTACACCCAGGCCTTAAACCTCGCTACCGGAAACAGTGTCACGGTCGATTTCAAACCCTACACCCCCTCTTATGAGGCGGCAGCGAGCTTTATGGCCACCCCCATCTATGACGGCGATAAATTGCTCGGCGTTATAGCCCTGCAAATCCCGCTCGAATTTATCAATAGCATTATGTTGCAGCGCAGTGGCATGGGCCAAAGCGGTGAAAGTTATCTGGTTGGCCCCGATAAATTGATGCGGTCCGATTCGTATCTGGATCCAAAGCACCATTCGGTTCTCGCATCCTTCAGAGATCCCACAAAAGGCCGCGTCGACACCCAGGCCGTCGCCTTGGCATTCGCGGGCAAAACCGCTACACAAGAGGTGATCGATTACAATGGCAACCCCGTTTTAAGCGCCTTTTCGCCCTTACCGGTACAAGGATTAAATTGGGCGATTCTGGCGGAAATTGACCAAGCAGAAGCTTTCGCCGGTGCGCAACACCTGGCACAAGCTTCTTTGATTATCGCACTCATCAGTGCTGTCGCCTTAATTGGCTTTGCACTCTGGGTCAGCCGGCTCATCAATAAACCGCTGAATCTGTTGACGCAGTCCATCAAGCGTATCGAGCAGACAGGTGACTTTTCAACGCGCATCCCCCTTCAACAAGCCGATGAAATCGGCCAAATGGCCAGCGCCGTTAACGAGCTAGTATCCAATTTAGAAAAAACCATCAGCGCCACCAATCGCAACCTGTCAGCACTCGCCAGAAGCGAAAAAACAGACGTGATCGCCAACGCCTATCAAGGCCAACTGCTGCAATTAATTGATGGCGTCAATCAGGCGTGCACGGATGTGGAAATGAGCCGCAACGCCCAACGCGACAGCGAGCGAGCCGCGAAACAATCGGCTGAAAAAGCGCAAGCACTGGCCGAAGCAGCGCAAAAACAAGCCATCGAAGCCGGCATCATCAAACGCGCATTGGATGTTTCGGCGACAGCGGTAATGATTGCCGACAGTCACTTTGCGATCAGCTATACCAATCAGTCTTTAGCCAAAATGATGCAAACGGTTGAAGCCGAGATGCGCAAAGCGCTGCCCCAATTTGACAGCCAACAGCTTATTGGCAGCTCAATTGACCGATTTCATCAAAATCCGCAACAGCAACGTCAATTGCTGCAAAACCTGACAAGCACCCATAAATCCGACCTGCGTATCGAAGGCTTAACGTTCGATCTCAAAGCGAGCCCCATTCGAGGCCCGCAAGGCGAATTTTTAGGCACTGTTGTCGAATGGAATAACATTACCGAGCAATTGGCCAAATTGCAGGCCGAAAAAGCCATCAACGACACCAATGCGCGCATCAAACAAGCCTTGGATAATTCATCCACCGCGACCTTGATCAGCGATGCCGAGGATATCGTGATCTATGTAAACGACGCTATGCGTGGCTTAACGCGGCAATACCAACCCCAGTTCAACACGCAGATAGCAAACCTGTCTGAGCACAGCTGGATAGGCCAATCTTTAGCGCCCTTGCACCATCAATTAGACGGCGAGTCTCAGAGCCTCGCGGCACGTCAAAGTGCAAAACGCCAGTTTGCCTTAAAAACGGCATCGTTTAGCACACAAAGTAACCCCATCCTCAACGCCGACGGAGAAATGCTCGGCCGGGTGATTGAATGGCGGGATAGGACACAGGAAATTCAAACCGAAAATGAAATCGATGATTTGATTAAATCCGCGTCAAATGGCGATTTTCGCAAGGTGCTCCCACTCGACGGCAAAACGGGGTTTTTACGCACCATCAGTGAAGGCTTAAACCGTTTAACCTCCACCGTGAATGTCGCACTTGAAGAAATTGTGATGTTATTTTCTGCCATGAGCCAGGGCGATCTCACCAAGCGCATTCGCAAAGACTATGCCGGTGAGTTTGCGATTTTAAAATCCAATGCCAATACCACCGTGGACAAACTCAACCAGCTGTTACTGCGGATTCATGAGGCCGCCCACAATATTAGCCGCAATGCCAGTGAGCTGTCTGACGGCACTCACGACCTGAGCGCGCGCACTGAAGAACAAGCCTCGGCACTTGAACAAACGGCCGCCAGCATGGAAGAAATGACACAAACACTTGCCAGCAGCGAAGAGCAAGCCCGAAGTGCGAACGGCCTTGCGCAAAAAGCCTGTGATATCGCCATCGAGGGCGACAAATCGGTACAAAAAAGCGCTGCCGCAATGAAAGCCATTGCCGAAGCAAGCACCAAGATTGCCAATATTATTACCGTGATCGATGAAATCGCTTTCCAAACCAACTTGTTGGCATTAAACGCAGCAGTTGAAGCGGCTCGCGCCGGCGAACAAGGTCGAGGCTTCGCTGTGGTGGCCAACGAAGTGCGCCACTTGGCGCAACGGTCTGCCGGTGCCGCAAAAGAAATTAAGCAGCTGATTATGGATTCCACACAAAAAGTGGAGGATGGCACTCAGCTGGTCAGCCATTCCCGCAGCACCTTGCAAACGATTGTTCACGAAGTTCAGCAGGTGACGCGTATGATGGAAACTATTGTGACGAGCGCAGCTGAGCAAAAAACTGGCATAGGACAAGTCAATACCGCCGTATCCCAGATGGATCAAATGACTCAGCAAAATGCAGCGCTGGTTGAGGAGGCCTCAGCCGCCAGTAGCAGCATGGCGGAAGAGGCGCAGGCGATGAATCAGCTGGTGAGTTTTTTCAAAATTCAGTAAGCGACCCGCACACCCCGGAGTTCCGGGGCTAACAAAAAAGGCGCCTTTCAGGCGCCTTTTTTGTATTTTACTGATTCAGGTCGTAATGGATACAGGCTGTTTTAAACTTAACGCCGCGAGGCTGGGAGCACTGATATAAGCGTTATAACCGTGGCTGCAAGGCGCGTTCAAAATGCCGGGTCGACTTGCCCATTGGTAGACTTGTCCATTGTTAGACTTGCCCCTTGGTAGACTGGCCCCTTAGCGAGTTCCAAACACGACCATTGTCTTGCCTGTGACTGAGACAAGACCCTGTGACTCCAGCGTTTTCAGGACTCGCCCAACCATTTCGCGACTACAACCCACTATCCGACCAATTTCTTGTCGTGTTATTTTGATTTGCATACCATCGGGATGCGTCATGGCATCAGGTTCTTTGCACAGCGCCAACAGGGTGCTCGCAACACGACCCGTCAC
>JACCDR010763133.1_pt1 | contig 43479 bp, 59 predicted proteins | sample 7446431 | NCBI WGS metagenome assembly JACCDR01 (sample SAMN15323443, study PRJNA562643) | freshwater metagenome | isolation source: river surface water | place: USA:Blue River Watershed | collected 2017-08-17
ACCCCATAGTGCCGCTGTTTGGCTGCGTAGCCTACGGAAGGCTCTGAACTCAAGGTTTCGTATTTCTGTTACGGTACGGAGGATAGCTAAGAAGTACCACATTGAGATAAGGGGAAGATACCAGCCATCATTTTCTAATGAACCTATCGTATATATACAGATGCTTAACTACCAAATAATAAAGCGAGCGATATGCCCAGAGGTTTTACTAGGCGCAGCTATGCTTCATGTGATAGATGAACTTGATATAAAGACCCACTACCAGATGAGAGGATTGTCGAAATGATGTTCCTAATTCAATCGGAGTACGAAGGCCGTGAGGCTCTGGCGGTAGTCTCCTATGCCCTGAAAAACAATCTGGCCGTAAAGTACCTTCCGATTCACGCAGTACCCAATAGGCCGCTGGATGCTAACGAGATTCCTGTGGGTAGCGTTGAGTTTGTAGAGAACTGCTTGAAGACAACCATTAAGCCTGACTACTTCCCAGAGTTTGTAAAGCCATTGGTGCGCCGAAAGGTTCTTGAAGGTCGTTTGTTCTTTAAGCCGACCGACAGATACAAACGCTTTACTGGGTTCATTGACGAACTCAAGGATATACAGGTTCAGGAGCTGGCAACTTGGGACAATGAGTTCAGGCACTACATCACCAACGGAAAAGAGGTTGCGTGGGGATGGTACAAGGGATGCGATGAGGAGGCCAAAGCACCTAACCTAACTGGATTACAGATACCATACTTTTGGTGCGGAACCATAGACATAGGTACTTATACAAACGAACACGGTGGTATAGGCGTAGAGGTAATTGAGTGCCATCACCCATTTTCTTGCGGATGGTACGGAGAGAAGGCTGACGGCGATAAATATGTCGAGTGGCTTATCAACGGCTGGAAGTACATGAAAGGAATACAATGAAAACAATCGAAGTAATAACACACCCGATGCTATACGCAGCTATCATGCTGCTTACATCAATCGTCCACTCATTCTTGAAGTGGAACTCAAGCCAGTTCTTCTGGTTTTTAGTAGCGGCTCTGCTGCTTATAGCACTACACATCTTTAGCAAAATGAAAGGAGGCAAAGATGAGTGAAGACTATATCAAAACGAAGACCGTTCTTATCGAAGAGTGGAACCAGATGTGGAAGGACTTTGAAAGCCTAAAGACCCAGCATGTGGCTGCGCTTGATGAGTGCGGTGCAAAGCTAACGGAGATGAAAGACCGTGTAATAGCTATCAGCTGCGTGGCAGAGGATGCCATGAAGAGCATAGAAGAGTTGAAGAGATGTCTATGTAATGGAACCTCGATGACGCTAGGTATGGCTAGGCGTGCTGGCGATGTCGAGGAAAGATTCAAGAGGCTGACATCAAAGGAGGTAAAATGAGCATAGTTAAATACAAAGCCACGCAACAGGAGAACGGACTATGGGGAGTTATCCGCATGTCATCGTACATCTACCTAGGGAAAAAGGATGAACCTTTTGATGAGGGTAAGATGCTATGGTCGCATAGTATAAAGGCCGAAGACCTAGAGAAAGAAGATGCACTTGCACTAGAAAAACAATTCAACAATGAACCAACACATACGACAACGAATCCAACAGCGAAGCTTCAAGGGAATACCAGAAGCTAAGATTCGCAGCACCATCGAAAACACCTGCCCCTCTCATGCCAAGGGAGGCAGGTTAAAGTATTTCCTTGTACACAATGGAATTGCCTACAACATCATCACCAATAGAAAAGGGCAACCGATAACAATACTTTACGCATAAATATATGAATCTAATCGAAAAAATAAAACACCTATTCGGGGTCAATATAGACCCTACAATGCCACGCCTTGCTGATATTAAGAAGTATGGGATAGAGTATTGGATAAGGCATTACGACATTTGGACAGAAAGATATAACCCATATGCTGAAAGAAATCCATGCGAGCTATTTACGAATGGGGCTATTGCTGCAATCGGATGTGGTGTTTGCAGTTCGATATACAAAGGAAAAATAGCACCGAAGTTTCTCCACCGATTTGAGGTCATTCAAGACAAGCATTGGGGTGGAGTACCAGCTACAGGTCGAGGCCATGAGCTAATCCTGTTTACAGCTAGAGATGGCCAATATGTATTCGAGCCGCAGACAATGGCTCTATGCAGCCTTAAACGCTACCCAAACAAGCCACAGAATATGAAGCAATGGGGGTGGTTGTATGGACACTTCAAGAAATCTGTTTAGGTAAAGTCTTAGTACATATTGCCTAGTTTGATACTAGGTTTGGTGGTTGTGTTGGCTTGGGATATAATTCCATAAACCCCAACACACATGAAAACATACGGCCCAATTACAGCAGACGGAACAACCAACCTTGAAAGAGCTACTGGTATGCCACAGAGCATTTCGGTAACTGGCACATTCAGCACAGCTACGGTAACGATTCAAGCTTCGTTGCAAGATACTTCTGACCACTCTACCGCTACAAGATGGGCTACTGTCGCCACTTTTAGCAGCGCAGATACAGCAATCAAGAACATTTTGATAACTAAAGGAGAGCTGTCGATAGGTGCGCTACTTCGTGCCGTTACTACTGGCGGTGGTTCCCCAAGCCTAACTATTGACATACTTTAGTATGAGAAGGTTTTCAAAGAGAATAATGCCGTCTTCGATAGCTGCCAGCGGTCTAGCTGCTATGGCTACTGCGCTATCTCCAGCATCAAGCTACTGGGGGTACTCTCTGAATGCATACGACCCTTCTGCACAGGCATTTATTAACAGAATTACAGCAGCTGGTGGTAACTTTGACTACACATCAATCGGTGGGGGCAATGAGGATGCTGTAAAACGAGCTATAAACGACTATGTAGTAGCTTGTAAGGCTATTGGTGCTTGGAGTAGCGGCATAGCACAGTATTTGTATATAGGCCAGAATGCAGCATCGCACGCCCTGAATGCTATTCAAGACCTAAATAACATGACATGGTATGGAACCATTACCCATGATGCTTATGGTTTTACACCTGATGGCTCAACTGGATATGGTTTGACTGGAATACAGTCCAACATTGTAGGCTCTTCTGACTCAACAGTTATCTCTTATGTGAGAACATTTAGCTCAAGCTCTAAAGGATGGATTGGCGCAAGAACAAACACATCCCCAACATACTACGGTCATTTCATGGATGGATATTCTGGTCAGTTCGCTTGCTCTCTTGGGTACTCTGATGTTGAGAAGGGAAAAGTTACAACTTCGATAGCTGGTTGCTATATAGCTTCTCGACTTTCCAACACGGTTAGATATAACCAAAATGGAACAGAGATAGCTAGCTTTCCTGTAACCACCGCTGGAACTACTACTGGAACAATACAGGTCGGTGGCATAAACTATGGGCCGTATCAGAGTAACAACTTCACACAAAGCTTGCATAGCATATCAAGCTATGGCCTAGGCTCTTCTAATATGACACTTTTGAGAACTGCTATTCAAGCACTACAAACAGCACTAGGCCGCCAAGTTTAATTTATGTCTTCTTTTTATATAATTCCAAAGGAAAAGTACGATGAGGTAGCATCACAATATGGCCAAGACTGGCCATGCAGCGAGTATCAAAAGGTAGCACCTGTGAAGATACATAGTGGGGCATATGCCAATAGCTATGCTGTAAATGTAGCTTTCCTAGATGGTGAGCCAAGCAAAGAAAAGTACCGCTCTATCCTTGAGTCTTGCGTTATCCAAACAATAAGTTCAGCTGACCTAGTTTCTTCCGAAGAATAGAGTAGGCATATTTTGTGCTTAACATTTCGGCTAAACATCCGAATATAAAGGCATGAGAACTATCCTAATATTTATAATGACGGCTTCCAGCCTATTTGCTTGGGAGCCGTCTTCTTCGTTTATAGCCTACATCAAACAGGTGGAAGGATACCGCTCTACGGTGTACTACATTGGTGGCCATCCACACATAGGCTACGGCCACAGGATAACCTCACAGGATGACCTAGGAATGATTTTGACGGAGGGGGGGGCTACCAGACTACTCATAAAAGATTTGAAGGCCGCCTATAGCCGATATACCCCCCATTCCCGAATGCCTGTGAGTGCCATTGAAGCAGAGATTGCGGTGGACTTTATCTTTAATGGGTGTCCTCCTAGACAATTCCCTAAGTTTTTTGCAGCCCTAAAGCGTGGCGATATGACTACTATGCGCCGTGAATACAAGCGTTACTACCATGAAAACGGTGTTAAGAGAGAGCTAGTAGGCAGAAACAATATGTTTTACAACCGCTACCTACGCTAGGTGCTAAGGCTGTACTCTATCTTTTTTATCATCTGCACTACCGTTGGCTCCGCTGACCTGTAATACTCCATCCACTTTGCGTAGTCATTGAAGAAAGCTTCCCTAACTTTCGCAGGTGCTTCTCTCTTAATGGCTTCTGCTATGAATGGGTATTGTCTTTTTGTCTTAATTGTATTTGTTTGTACCCGTTTTGTAGCGGTATTGTAACGGTTACTGTTACTGTTACCCTGTACTGTACTGTTATGTACTGTACTTTCTTCTTTGGTACTTTCTTCTTTTGGCATCAAAGCTCTCTTCTTACGCCATTCAGAAACCCTGTTGCGAGTAGCATCACGGTTAGCCTGAATCTTAACAAGAGGCTCCTGCCACTTTTGAAAGTTGTTAAGGAATATTTTACCATCGGCTTCGATGTCCAGCATCTCAAGGTCTTTGAAAGTTCGAAGGGCAAGCTTGACGGTCGTTGGCTTTTTCTTCCACATAGCAGCCAGCATGTCGTCAGTATAGGCAATGCTCTGTGTTGCGTAGATATAGCCTCCAGCGTTTTGTTTACCTGCCATACACAAGAGTCGCAGCCAGCAATTCAATAGAGAATCGCCGTCTGGCATACTCTCGATAATGGCTATCTTGTCGTCATCAAATAGCCCAACGCTAAGACTAATCCATCGAACTGTGCTGTTCGATTTGCAACCTTGAGATTCCATAAATATCCCTAAGCTGACATAATCGCCATTATCGTCAAGACTAAAATAAAAAGCCGCCCACAAAGAGTGAGCGGCCATCAAGGAGGATTGATAATTAGTTAGCTGATTCGCCGATAGCAAGCGGACTTGTAGTAGGAATTAACCGCTTGCGCCAGTCATCCTTTACAGGCTGGGGGGCTGGCTGGTAGCCTTTAGCTTGAGACCAGTCGGCAACATAGCCGCCTAGGTAGTTCATATCGTTAGTGTTTTGGTTTACCTGTGTTATGATTAGCTGCTGCTGCTTCTTCAAGTTGTGATTCTGCCAAGCATTGTATGCAGTACCAGCACCGATAATAACTGTGAAAGGGTCAAAGGCGTGAGCCTTGACTGGCGTGAGTGTTACAAAAGCAGCCAATAGAGCTGCGAGCATTAGTTTATATTTCATATAGGTTTTGAGGCTTGATTGCCTACACCTATAGCTAACGACATACCAAAACGATTTTTAAGGGCATTGGGACGCTTTTACAGATGTTTTACGAACGCAATGCAACGCCACATACACCTCGACAGAACCAATTCGACTGATTGCAGATGTCTTTCCCTCGAATACCTCTATCCAATAGGCAGCGATAAGCCTACGCTCTTTGACAAACCCAAGACAAAAACGCATAAGTCAAGGATAGCACAATGCGTACCTAGAACTTTCGAGATTGTAAAAGCCGCCACGACCTCACGGTTTCTTCGGGGGTATCCATCCACCAGTAGGAGCCTATCACTATCGCCCAGAAGGGATGGTCGCATTGGATGTAGGGCTGGCCTCCTCTGGCTCGAAGCCTTCTTAGGCTTTCTGTAATGCTTACTTCTTCACTACTGCTAGATGACATCGCCGAATCTTTTATATGACATTCCAAAGCATGCTTTTGTTGTCTTTCTTGTGTATCCTGATTGAAGCATACTCTTTGCTTCACGGTCATCTAACCTTCGCAGTCTTTTGTTAAGCTGCGCTCTGCTAAGTTTCTTTTTATTTGTCTTCATAAACAAGACCGCCCACCATTTCTGGTGAGCGGTGGGGAGGGGAATGAGGAGGATTCGTGAAAATCCTTCATCTCTAGTCATACATGCGAGGGACTAGAACCACATTTTTTGTCAGGGCATGAGCCTTTATACTAGGTTGCAATGTGATTCGACTTCATATTCTTACAGATGTCAACGCAAATACTGTGTGAAAGTTTTACCGCTAGGGGGAATTGAACCCACCTTCTACTGAATGAGAATCAGTTGTGCTAACCATTACACCACAGCGGCGTATGCTTGCAGCTGGATTTGAACCAGCAACTTATCGCTTAAAAGGCGACTACTCTGACCGTTGAGTTATACAAGCGAAAGTGGTGGGCGCAACAGGACTTGAACCTGTAACCTTTTCTTTAAGAGAGAACTGCTCTAGCCAGTTGAGCTATACACCCATATTCCGAAGGCTGGGTTCGAACCAACTCGCACAGCTTCAAAGGCTGTTGTCCTGCCGATTAGACGACTTCGGAGAAAGTGGTAGGGCATTCGGGAGTTGAACCCGACACTACTGCATGAAAGGCAGTTGTGATAACCGATTCACCAATACCCTGAAATGGTGCGTCAAGCGTGAATCGAACACGCATCCTTCGGGTGGAAGCCGAACATAATAAGCCGTTATACTATTGACGCATAAAAAACGGAAGCAGAAGGATTCGAACCTTCGAGGGTGTTACCCCTATCTCTTTAGCAAAGAGACGCAATAGACCAGCTATGCGATACTTCCAAAATTAAAAACCAGCTTGCCGAACTGCCGTCCGAACAAGCCAGTAGTCTCTCGCCTCTAATTATTCTGTACAGTACGCTTGCATTAGAGCCAGACAACCCTGCCTGTGTGAGATGTATCACAGTCGAGAAAGTGGCGGTAGGTAGAGGATTCGAACCCCTAATGGTTTTACCCATTGCTGTTTTCAAGACAGTTGCAATAGCCGTTCTGCCAACCTACCAAAAGTAAAAGTCCAGAGTGGGATTTGAACCCACGAAGAAATCTTTTGCAGAGACTTGGGTTAAGCCGCTTCCCTATCTGGACGAAAGTAGGCGAGGTGGGAGTCGAACCCACAAGAGCTGCGTTCTAAGCGCAGAATGTTTACCAGTTTCATCACCCGCCCATAAAGTTTGGAGAAGAGGGGAATCGAACCCCTATCTATTCGGTGCAAGCGAATCGTCCTTCCTTTGAACGACATCCCCTAAAGTATCAGGAAGACAGGAATCGAACCTGTTTACTCTGTGCCACAAACAGATGCTCTACCGAATGAGCTACCTCCTGTATGCTAAGTGAAGGACTCGAACCCTCAACCGTGTCTGTGTAAAAGACCTGCTCTAGCCATTGAGCTAACCTAGCGAAAATCTGGTAAGGAAGGATTCGAACCTTCAACCTTCGAATTAACAGTTCGTTGCTCTGCCGTTGAGCTACATACCAATAAAGTAAAAATGCGCCTTGAAAGATTCGAACTTCCGATATGCTCATTATGAGTGAGCTGCTTTAGGCCAACTAAGCTAAAGGCGCATACGCCCTAATCAGGACTTGAACCTGAAACGATTCGCTTAGAAGACGAATGCTCTTCCATTGAGCTATTAGGACAAATTGTGGGGCTAATAGGATTCGAACCTATACATGACTCATTTTGAGTGAGTTGCGACTGCCGATTGCGCCATAACCCCAAAGCGTGGTGGACGCTGGACTTGCACCAGCCATACCCGAAGATGACGCATTTACAGTGCGTTGCGATGCTACCTCCGCTCACTCCACCAAAAGTCTCCCTAAGTAGGAGTCGAACCTACATCCATTTCGTTCGTAGCGAACCGCTCATCCATTGAGCTTTTAGGGAATAAAGCACACGCACTAGGAGTTGCACCCAGCCGTCAAGGTTTTGGAGGCCAGACCGTCTCTTCGACTGTTGCGTGTAAAATGGTCAGTATGGCAGGATTTGAACCTGCGGCCTCTTGCGCCCAAGGCAAGCGTTCTAGCCAAGCTGAACTACATACTGATAAAAATGTGGCAAGAACTGGATTCGAACCAGTAACGCAAAGCTCTTCAGGCTTCCGCTCTACCGTTGGAGCTACCTTGCCATATAGGAACAATAGGGGTCGAACCTATACTCCCAGCATTATCAATGCTGTGCTTTGCCATTAAGCTATGCTCCTGTAAATTGAACCGACAACTGGTCAACCACCCCTATTGCTAGGGTATCTTAATTGTTCGCTACCCACCGCAAGCCATCCTACCGAAGTAGAACCCTGTCCTGCGCCTTAGCCTTGTCCGTTGTGTTGTCGGAAAGTGGCGGTTCGTATGGGATTCGAACCCATGTACCCCGATAGACAATCGGGAGTTCTAGCCTCTGAACTAACGAACCTTGTAAGAATATGAATGTCAAAGAACCGAAAGTGGAGCTACCCACAGGAGTTGAACCTGCAACGACTAGTTTACAAAACTAGGGCTCTGCCAGTTGAGCTAGAGTAGCAAAAGTAGCAGGGGTGGGTACTGCCCCCACTTTGTAAGACCTTATGAGAGTCCCTAGCCTACTTAGGCTTGTCCCTGCTAAAATTGACTGTAAAGAACTAATAGACCTGAACCGTACCGTATCGCTTTATACTATCAAGATAACATTGCGGAATCTCGCTCGCTCGCTGTACTTCTTCAGGCCATTCAAACTTCGGTACAGGCAGATGCTTCGCCGCTCGCTTCGGGTTTCGTTGCGATGCGGATTTTGCTACATTTAATCTGCCCTTGACATTCATCAACTGAAAGATAGACGGTATCGCAAATATCGTCAACACTTTGTTTTAAAAATCTTTCAGACGGTGCTTGACATTGCATCTGTCAATGGTAGGATGCCCTTGTCGTAAGACGATTTATTTATGCAATATACTAGGAATGTGGTTCCATTCACCACTATCGAAGAATGGAAGAAACAACGCTCTAAAGACATCACCTCAACCGAAGTATCAATCCTCTTCGGTCTAAACCCACGCAAGACTCTGTTCCAGCTCTGGCACGAAAAGAAGTCTGGAAAGATTATCGAGATTGAAGAGACGGAGCGCATGAAGTGGGGTAAGCGCATGGAGCCTGTGGTCGCACAGGGTACAGCCGAAGACTATGGCTGGATTGTAGAACCCTTCAAGGACTACATCAGCATACCAGAGCTACGCATTGGAAGCAGCTTCGACTACAAGATTATTGAAATGGAGAGCGACAAGGCGAATGAGATATTCACAAAGGCGAATATACCTTTGGAGGTTAAGACAGTTGACCGTCAGTTCTATAAGACATGGTTCAACAAAGATGGCGAGCTTGAGGCTCCCTATCATATCGAGCTTCAGGTACAGCACCAGATGCTTGTAGGTGGGTTTGATGAAGCCTACCTAGTAGTGATGTTCTCTGGCAACGAAGCGCATGTACTGCATAGAACCTTTAATCAGGAAATCGCAAATGCTGTAGTATCTAAGTGTGCGGAGTTCTGGGCTAAGATTGAAAGCAATGAGCCATACGCACCCGACTATGAAGCTGACGCTGGTTTCATCAAAGAGCTTTACGCTAACGCTATTGAAGGCTCCGTGTACGATGCAAGCCAAGATGATGAGCTAAAGGTATGGGCTGGCGAGCTAGTAGAGCTTCGTAAAGAAGCATCATTCTTAAAGACTCAAGAGGAAGCCAAGAAAGCGCAAATACTTGAGCGCATAAATACCGCAGAGACAGTCAACGGAAAAGGCTGGAAGCTAACCGCAAAGGTACAAAAGAAGGCCGCCTATACCGTGAAGGCTCAAGAGAGCCGTGTGCTGCGTGTCAGCGTTGATGAAGAAACTTCGGGAACACAAACCCAAAACAAATAATAACTATGACAAACGAAAGACAACTAACACCCATACAGGAGTTCAGAGGAACCCTTGACCTAATGAAGGCAGAGCTAGAGAATGCTCTTCCTAAACAGATACCAGTAGATAGATTCATTCGAACCGTGATTACTGTGGTTCAGATGGACAACACTCTACTTAATGCTGACCGTAAAACCTTGCTTTCATCCTGCATGAAAGCTGCACAAGACGGACTATTGCTTGATGGCCGTGAGGCTGCGCTGGTTAAATACTATATGAAAAAGACTGGTGTTACAGTCATTCAATATATTCCTATGGTTGGCGGTCTTTTAAAGAAGGCTCGCAACTCTGGAGAAATAAAAGAGGTACTAGCAGAAGCCGTGTATGAAAAGGATATGTTCAAGTACCGCTTAGGAGAAAGCCCTAAGATTGAACACAACCCTTTCTGGGGTGAGGATAGAGGTTCTTTTGTGGCAGCCTACTGCATTGTTAAAACAAAAGACGGCGGTATCTATCGAAAGGTTCTTTCGAAGGCTGACATTGACAAGGTTAAAGAGAAGAGCAAGGCCAAGGAAAGCGGCCCTTGGGTTGACTTCTATGACCAGATGGGTATTAAGACGGCAATTAAAGCAAACCTGAAGCTATGCCCACAAAGCTCTGACCTTCAGGGTCTCATTGATTACGACAATGAAATGACTGGTATCGAAAGAGAAGAGCGTAATGTAACTCCTCCTAATCCTTCAAAAGTCCCAACAGACCTAATGGCCGCTATGGGTATGAAGAAGGCAAGCGAGATTGAAGTGCCTTTCGAAAGCACATCCGATGAAGAGGCTACATCTGTGGACAGTAAGCCAGAAACCGAAGGAGATGGAAGGAAGTAGTTATGAGAAAAAAAGAACCTAAACTTTTCGAAGAAAAATATATGAAAGGAATCATATCACTAATAATCGTTGGACTGATTTTTGCAGTCCTTCTGTCAATGGTATCGTGCGTTCAGATTCAGGGTAACGAAGTGGGTGTAAAGGAGACATGGGGCGAGGGTGTCATAAGCCAGCCAATGTTCCCAAAGACCTACATACTGTTCCCTGCGTTCATGCAAACCGTTTACAAGTACAAGACATCCTCACAGGTGTTTGTAATGAATGACAAGAAGAACTCCGAAGAGTTCGGCAATGGTAGAAAGCTCGACAGCTATCAGGTACAGTCATCTGAAGGTCAGGACATGAGAATCAGTCTTAACCTTGTATGGAGAATTGACCTAGAGAAAGTAATTGAGCTGCACAAGAACACACGCACAGACCTAGAGGAACGCCTTATCCGTCCTCTTGTAATGCGTGTTGTTAAGGACGAAGCCACAAAGCGTAAGGCTATTGATGCCTACTCTGGCGAAGGTCTGGTATCTCTTCAAAACGATATTAGAAACAATCTAATGTGCAATGAGGAGATTCGTAAGCGTGGTGTTATTATCGAGAACTTCTTGATTGAGGAGATTGCCCTAGACCCACGCTATACAGAGCAAATCAAGGCTCGCCAAGTAGCCATTCAGTCAAAGCTTCGTGCTGATGAAGAGGCCAAGGCCGCTCTAGCTAAAGCTGAACAGACTAAGGCTGAAGCGCAGGGAGACTATGAGAAGACGCTTGTTGAGGCTCGCCGTGATAAAGAGGTCGGTATTCTAAAGGCAGAGAAGGAAGCCCAGCAGGTTCGCTTGCAAGCCGAAGCTTCCGCTTCACAGGCCACTATTGCTGCTAAGGCCGAACAGGAGGCATCACTTATGAGAGCTTCAGCTATCAAAGCAATCGGTGAGGCCGAAGCCTATGCTGTGCAGCAAAAGATGAGTGCTTACTCTGGCTCTGGTTCTCTGGTGTATGCCCAGATGGAAGTGGCTAAAAGCATGGCAGAGGCCTTCAAGAACATTGATGGATACCTACCTAGCGACATGAAGGTAAACATCCTTTCAGAGAGCTTTATGCAAAGCGTGAAAGGTCTAGTAGGAGGTGCAAAGTAATGAGAGTGCTTTCACTATACGACAATGTGGAGCTTCCCAAGAAAGTGGCCAGAGAGAAAAGCCAACGCACAAAGGTCTTGTATGGCTGTGTGAGGTTCACGATAGCTCACATGAAGGTTGGCCAGCACTTCATTGTTAATGATGAGAAGTACGCACGCTATGCAAGCGACTATGCTAAGACAATCATCAAACCAAATGGCGAGTCGAAGCGTGTGGCCTTCCGTGAGATTCCAAATACTGGAGCCAAATACGGAGTCTGGAGGGTGGCATAATGAGCAACAAATCAGTAAGCACAGGTGGAGTCGGATTCTTCGGACTCCTAGCAATCCTGTTTATCGGGCTAAAGCTATGCAATGTCATCGACTGGGCATGGTGGATAGTCCTCCTGCCAATAACAATACCGCTTGTGATAACGCTTGTGGTTCTGACCTTAGTAATCATATACGCCATCAGTATCCATAAGAGTTACCACAAAATTAAGTAACAACCTAGCTGCAACACAGCCCCTTCGAAAAGTTGGGGCTGTGTAAGTGGCGAACCTAAAAAATATAACTATGTACTGGATACTCATACCAACCATATTAACAGTCATCATCACGCTTCTGGCCTATCGCCAGCAAAAGAAGGAGAGATATGTTTATCTTCCATATCAGGCAGCAGGTGTAGTCTATGGGGTCTTCTTCTTTGGCCTTAGCCTTATATGCTGGCTAGTTATGCTAGTTCTAAAATACATATATTCTGACACCAATTTTCGGTAGAGCTTGAACTGTGGTAGAATAGAGCTATTACCATTATGATTGTATATCACAAGTTCAACACCCAGATTGCCGATAGGTACGATGCCAACTTCGCAGTCTTGTTTCACCGCCTAGCAACCATTGCCATCACAAACCCAAATCGAAAGAAGCAAACCCACAAGGTTCAGTTTCTTCTTAACGCTTACAGCTACTTTGTGCGTTCTGGAAAGGATGTTTTTGGATACCTTCACATCATGGTCAATGAAGGCCTAATCGAGTGCAAGCCAGATGAGAACACGGTTCAGGTTGAAATCACAATGACAAAGAGAATGTACGACATGATTGACCTGTTCTATGGCGATTTCAAAGAATAAAGTTTGTCTCTAAGTCTCTGTTAAAAAGCATCTTATATTTTTGTAAGAAAAAAGTTGCAGATGATGCTTGCATTCACATCAAGAATCTGCACACTTCTCTATTAAGACTTTTGTTCTTTCACATTTGAGGGTAGCTATCGCTAGGGATACTTCGACTTGTAATCGAGAGGTTGGTGGTTCGATTCCATCAGTTTGCCGAAAGGTAAGCTTAGCTCAATGGTAGAGCGCTAAAACATCCTTGGCAAACAACCTCCCTCATCACTTTTAATTTGATGGTAGCTATTGTTTGGGTTACTTCCCTGTCACGGAAGAGGTCTGGGTTCGAATCCCAGCGCAGACTTCGGTCTGTGTAGTGTAATGGTAGCACGCTAAATCACCTGAACTACAAATCTCCATCATCCAATTTATATTTGCGGAAGCTACTAAGACGGTTACTTCGCTGGTGCAACTCCAGCGTATCCCAAATTGGGGGATACCTAGCAGTAGTCTGCTACCGTTTTTTATTTCCTCCGCATTTACTTTCACTTTGTTGGCAGCTATCGAAAGAGTTACTTCTTACGGAGAACGGAAGCGGTCTGGCCTTGTGCCAGAAGCGCACGACAATATCTCTTTCTAACAATCTCCAACATTCACTTTTGGCGCAGCTAATGGAAGCGTTACTTCTTATATCTATAACATAAAAAACTATACGCTTTCATACTTTCTCGCCACTTCCTTTTGGGTAGCTAGTTCGTCAGATACTCCATTACCATTGACTACGCAGGGGCGTGATGAACCCCGAACGCCGAAAGGCGAATTTCTGACAACAAGAACCTCCCAAGTTTTATAATATATATGTCCCGATTCAACCTAACAGTTAAGCCAACAGCTACCAGCAATCGTGCTGGCGGCCACGCATACGCTCTGGACGATAAGGCAGCCCTTACCATCCTAGCGTTCTGCTCGCATATCAAAGACGAGTTCTACCGTTCAGCCGATGATACGGTTAAGGAGCTACAAGCACTAGCATCCAGAGTTGAGCCAAAGTTTGTGGCTAATCTGGCACTATACACACGCCATGAGGTAGGCAATAGAAGCGTTACACACCTTCTTGCTGGCGAGGTATCTAAGCGTGTTAAGGGCGAGACATGGACAAAAGACTTCTTCCGCAACATTGTGCGCCGTCCAGACGATATGCTGGAGATAGTCGGGTACATTGGTGGCGAGAAGAAGCTTCCTAATGCTATGAAGAAAGGCTTTGCCCAAGCTCTACAAGGCTTCAGCGAGTATCAGCTGGCTAAGTACAAGGCCAAGGGAAAGTCTCTTAACCTGTATGACCTTGTAAACATCACTCACCCAAATCCTACATCTGCTATCACTAAGCTAATGAATGGCACTCTGAAGGCTGCGGATACATGGGAGACTGCTGTTTCTGCTGCTGGCTCTGACGCTGAAAAGAAGAAGGATGCGTGGAAAGAGCTGGTTATGGAAAAGAAGCTCAAGCCTCTGGCCTTGCTACGCAATATCAACAACATCGTAGCTGTTGCAGACGACAAGATGATTGATGAGCTTTGCCGTCAGCTGGCTGCGGTTGATAAAGATGTGTTCCCATTCCAGTTCTTCACAGCACTAAAGAACATCACTACCCAAGACCGTAGAGTTCTAAAGGCTCTTTCAGAGGGTTGCGATGCCAGCCTTGCAAATGTGCCTGAACTCGCAGGTAAGACACTCATAGCACTTGATAAATCAGGCTCAATGAATGGCCGCCCTCTTGAGCTGGCTATTCCTATGGCTTCCGCTCTATTCAAGAAATCAAACGCCGACCTAGTTCTGTTCGATGACCACCGTAGCGACATTCGTCTTCTGCCAACTGATAGCACTATCGGAATCATGCAGCAGATTGCAAATGTGGCTGGTCAAAGACAGGGTGGAACAAACTTTGAGGCTATCCTTAGCGGTATCTCAAAGGCATACGACAACATCATTGTACTTTCGGATATGCAGGGATGGGCTGAACAGGCTCCAATGCACCAGTCCTACAATCAGTACAAGGCACGCTCTGGAGCTAATCCAAACCTTTTCATGTTCGATACAAATGGGCTTGGAACTCTGAAGTTTGCCCAGCGAGATGTTTTCCTACTAGGTGGCGTATCAGACAAAGTGTTCGATGTTCTAAACTACATCAACAAGCGAGACTCTATCGTTAAGCTTGTCGAGGACTACACCTACCATCCAAAGGGTAAGACTGTTGTGTTCGGAATTGATAAGGCCGCAGGGTCAGACGAAACGGTAGTGGTCGCTAAGAAAACTTCAAAGACCACAAAAAATGCAAAACGCAAATCAACACCTAAGAAAAAAGCTGGGACTCGAAAGAAAGCCTAAGCTACCGATTCGATGCCCTAAGCACAACCGCTACTTTAAATACGAAAGAGTCAGGTTGTCGCTTAGGGATAAGAACCGACTACTCATGAGCAATGTGATGAGGTACGAAGTCCTAAAGAAGGTCGCACCAGAACACATAGACGAAATCAGAGGGTTCGTGTACACATCCCCAGAAGCAGGTTCTGTTAATGATGCTACTTATAGCTCTATATGGCTTGAGCTTAGGACGCAGTTAAAAAAGGCTGTATAATCAACCCATGAGGTTCTTCAAGAATCTATTCAAACCCAAGTGTCCTCATAGCAATATGAGGATTCTTTTTGAGTACCCTAAGACCTACCGTGAGGTAAACAATAATGTTCTTTCGTTTATCGACCTCTTTTACAAAACGATAGCCATTGAAAGTTTGGTCAAGGTCAAGTGCAAGGAATGCGACCATGTTTGCCTTTTAAAGAAGACAGCATGGACATATGCTTTAAGGGGTCAGCAGTCTGATAAGCCTAAGCCTTGGGAGAATGGTGGCGAAGGTTGGAAGAGCTACTAGTGCAAAACGGCGATTCGCAGTTCGGCCATCTGTTCGACAAAGTATCTTCCAACAGGGGTGTCTCTGCGAACTTCTCTGCGTAATTTAGATACTTTTCTCACTTTTCCGTTCCATAACATCTTGCTTCGTCCTAGACGAACAGAAAGGCCTCTTAAAGCCGTTACCTTCTCTTTCTGGTACTCTGTGTCGTTCATTATTTTAAAAGGTCTTGGCGACCCTGTGCGGATGCCGCTCTTATAAGCTCAAGGTGCTTTGTTTCAAGTTCTGCGTATTTTGCCTCTGAAACCCACTTTTCGTCCTGCATCGGGGTATAAACACCCTCTTTAGTCTGAACTGGGATTTCCTTCGATAGATAAAGGTATCCTCTTGGCGAGACTGGTACGGAATACAACTCTTTCGGAGAGCTTGTTACGCAGCCTGTCAGCAGCAAGGTCAGCATCAGTAGAGCCAACAGAACGCAATCTAGCAATTTCTTTCTCATATCCATCAATCTCTTTGTTAAGTTCATCCTCAAGCCTTATACGAACGGTTATTAGCTCTAGCTGGGCTTTGTCTCTCCAAAGCTCAAGAGCCGTCCGTATAAGCTCAAGGATGGCCTTAAACACGCTTTAGGCTGTTGGGGTTGAAGTAGGTGTTGTGCTGGCGGCCTTCTTCATCAAGAACTTCTTCTCGATTAGAGACCAGACTAGTGCAACTACTAGCATTCCACCACCGACAATCAGGGTGCTAACACCCTCAAGGATTTGACCAGACGCAGCCGCATCGAATCCGATTTTGCCAAGAACCGCACCCAACGCACCTGTGGCGTGTCGAGCGAGAGCTTCTAGGGCTTTCTTTAGGTATTCATTCATAGTTTTACTTGTGGTTCAAAAAGTAGTTTAGCCCAAGCTGGATTAGGGTCATTATGATTGTAACAGCCGAACCGCCGATGGTCAGTATCCACTTCACATCACCGCTGACTGTATCAATCTTTGAACCCATCTTTGTTTCTAGTGATGCCATGTCCTTACGGATGTCAGCAAAACCCTGCGTCATTTTGTCTTTTACTTCTTTAATCTCTTCGGCCATAGATTTCTGTTCTTCTCTTAGGTCTCTGCGGTCTTCATCAAGACGCTTAATGGCAACCGAATGAGCTTCACACGGAAGAGGTGTAGGTCTTCCGTCCTGTTGATATAAATGTTGATATACGCCCATAGTTCGCAGCTAGTCTATTGTAACAGGTTTATCATACGCCTCAAAGATTTCGCAACTATACATAAACAGCTCCGTTAGATGAAGCACCAGCAGAGTTGCCAGGAAAGTAGCTTGCGCCACCGCTCGAAGTCCAGATTAGCGATAGGCCGTTCTGTGCATATCTCTGGCCTGTTGCAGAGCCGCTGAAGGTGCTGCCGTTGCCAAGAATATTTCCCATAGTATCGGCTGAAACGAAAGACAGAGAAAATGCTGGGGTTCCTGTTATTGTATAAGAGTTACCAACTATATTTATGACTGCGTTGTTGGATGCGTATGCGTGTCTTCCAGCAGCTCCAGTTATTGTAATTGATATGCCGTTGGCGTACACAACAGCCCCATAATTTGCCAAAATGTGGTTGGCTGTTCCTGTCGCCCCAAAGGTTATACCAGAGCCAAGTGTTAGTACAGTACCAGTATCAATGGCGACAAACGCATTGCTGTTAGTAGTGGATGATATTGTGAAACCAGCTACTCTAGCTCTAGCACCACCCTGAAGTTTAAAAGCGTCTGCGGTTGTTGTTTGAGAGATATTGCAAGCACCGTTACCCTGTATGGTTATGTCGCTAGTTAGGAGCTGGCCAGTTGCCCTTCCGCTAAGTGTAGCCCCAGCAGCATAAGTGCCAGCGGCCACAGATATTGTAACGGCGTACCCAGCCATGTCGTAATTCTTATACAATACATCGACCGCCTTTTGTATGGTTGCATACGGCGCACCTACAAGACCAGTTCCAGTTGTGTCATTGCCTGTGGTTGCCACATAGATAGTAAGCGCAGTTGTAAGTCTTGTTCTGATAACGCTTAGGATTGAACTGGCACTAGCAGCAGCGTTGCTGGCACTAGTAGCAGCAGCAGCCTGTGCTGTCTCTGCGTTGGTCTCCGCAAGCTCTGCCGCCGTCTTAGCTGTCTCCGCATTAGTTTCTGCCAGCTGTGCAGCTACAACAGAGTCCTGAAGCATTTCAAGGTAGGCATCTGGCGTTACATCTGTCTCGCCTATGCCTACACCTATTTTTCTATCAATCTGTTCCTGAAGCCCAAGCGTTATCAGGGTAAGCTTATCTAGTGAGTCCTCTACCTCTTCTGGGTCATACCCCTCTTGCTGGCCTATTTCTGTCTCTTGGGTTAGCGGAATCTGAAGTGTTATGTAGAGCTTTTCACCTGTAGCCAGAGGGCTTCCTGTGTTTGGGTAAAGCACCTTCCATGTGGCCGATGACGAAGAACCTACACCTTGAACCGTATAGTTCGATGTAAGCTCTTCGCTTGTACCGTCAGTCTTAATCTTTGTCAGCTTTAGCCAGCTGGCATCTTGAATCGGCTGACCATAGTCAAACAGGGTAGTCAGGTCATTGCCATTGTACTGCCAGACTTTTGCTTGTGTTGGAATCGACATAGTTCAATTATATAGGTTTTTCTGATAGCCTCCAAAGTTAGCGGCGGCGACTCAATAGGTAGTCTTGCGGATAGACCTCTTGACCTTCAAGCTGGTCTAGGAAGGCGTTCTTTGTGATGTTAAACTGGGCAGAAGGGAATCCATAGTAGATACCTGCGGCGTTGATTGCGCTATCGCTCAACTCACGGATGTTCTCATAGGCATCTCTTTCAGGGAACTTAACGACATCTATGAGCAACTTTCCTGTGGCTTCCTCAAGGACTCCGACTGGATTTGTTGTGCGTGCGTAGTAGTTACCCATAGCCTTTTGGATGGCTGCCGAAGCGATAGGGCCAAATACAGGGATAGCGTATAGCGGATAGGTGATGTTTACTCTCATCAGCCACTTCCACCACTCTTCGTCATCCTTTGGCCCTTGGCCTACTATTAGGCTTCCAATGGTTGCTGGGATGAACCACAAATAGGCTAGGCTTGTAGCAATCTGACCTGCGCTCATCTTACCACTAGCAGCCATACCAGCAGTTCTTGCGAAGCGGTTGTACAGCACATTGTAGAAAGAGTAGAACGAAGTCCACAGGCGTTTGTATCCATCTCTTGAGCGAAGCTCTTTGGCTAGGGCAATGTTGTTTCCGCTACCCTGCGTCTTACGAACAACGCTATCGGCATACTCTGCGGCAAGCTCATCACTTATGTTGGCCTGTTCAGCCTTAACCTTTTGGAAGGCTCCAGCCCATGTTACAGCGGATACCTCTCTGTCCATTATAACGGTGAAGATGAATAGGTGCTTCTTAGCATCGTCAATCTTAGTCTTCTTTTTATTGAACTCTGAAATTGCCTGTTTAACATCACGGTCGAATGAGCGTGAGCGGTTAGCCATCTGCGGAGATAGGTCGTAGATAAACTTTAGCTTGGCCTCCTTGTCGCCATTGTAGTACCAGCTGTATCCCTTTTGAGTCCACTTAGCACCGATTTCGTCCATCGTTGTTGTTAGACCCATTACTTGCGAGATAGCTGTTGTGAACTTTAGACCCATGAAGGCAACGCTCATGTTAGCCTTGAAGTAGTTGAAGGCAGAGCTGTACCCAGCGTCCACAGGGCCATCGTTTACTGTTGATGTTATCCAGTCTCTTAGCCATTTCTTGAAGCTTGTACCTTGGGCGATTCCCAAAGCCTTTGAAAGTTCCTTTTCGTTAATCAATCGGTCAACACCACGAATAGCATCGAACATTTCTATATCAATAATAACTTCGTTCAGGTGCTTGCCGACAACGCCAAGGTCGAGACGAATAGGAGAACCATCGCCGCCACTTCTGGCCTTACGGTGGCTATGGCGTGTCATTGGTGCAAACGAGCCAGCGTTGTACAGCTCCTTGACATCGGTAATAGCGTCTCTGTCGTGTACCGCTTGCGACTTGCGGCGGTCGTAGGCAATAGGGTAGTAGCCACCCTTGTAGGTTCCGAACTTTGTTACAATCGGGCGAGCCTCAACCATCTTCAGCTTTACGCCTGTACGCTTGATGTTAGCCTCCTGAACTTCGTTGCGATAGGTCTCGAACAAATCCCAAATCTTTTGCGCTACATCAAAATCCTTCTTTGTTAGGTACTTCTCAAGCATCTTAACAAGGCCATCAACGCCACCGATTTTAGGGTATCCGTTGATGAGTGCTGACATATTTCCTTCGTTACCGCAGTTTAGCAGCACAGATAGTAGGTTCTCCTTAGTAAGCTCTTCGTTTACCTCCGAAACAAATACACGCTCCAAAAGCTCATTCTGCTGGTATGTCGAAAGAATATCAGAGACTTTCTTGGCCGCTTCGTTACCTCGAACTACTACTCTATCAGCGGCCTTTACAACAGGTCGGAATAGGTACTTGTAGGCAGCTCCCTGCTTGTATCCGTCAATCTCTTCAATCTTGAACTCTGTGATACGCAGCGAGTCATCAATGCCCCTCACATTGTCTTTTGACTGGGCATCTTCAGGTGTAGCCATCTCTGGGCCTTTTGCGGCCTTCTCAAACTTACCCTTGAAAACCTGTTGCAGGGACTGAATGATTTCATTGGCAGCCTCTTGGCGGCTTACCTTGTACATGTCCGTAATGAAGTCGTTCGAGATTTTAGCCACATGGACTATGTTCTCTACGGCCTCTTTGATGCGGTTGAAATGCTCAAACGGTATCTTCTTAAAGTTTACTGGGGTAGTGTTGTCGAGTATAGCTTCGTCAATTACGATAGGGTCTCCATCAAGCTCACGCTCTTCAACCCACTTTCTCAATGGTGGACGCTGGTCATCTGATGGCACAACGAAGCCATAAAGCTCTAGGATGCCTTTGGTTTGGTCAGCATAGCCATTGCCAGCCTTTGTCAGGTCTTCGAGCTTCTTGCCCTTCATAATGGCCTTAAAGAAGCTCTGGGTCTTCTCGATGGTCTCCAAAGCGGCCATAGACTCTTTGTATAGGTAAAGATTGGCCAGTTGCTTCTCTTTCTCCTTAACGGCTATGTCGTACTTCTTGTTACCCATAGCACGAATCGAAGCCTTGGCTGCACGCTTGGCCGCCGAAAAGTAGTTGGATGCGGATATTTCCTCCACATTCTGTTTAGCTACGCTCTCTTGGGCATAACGCTTCATTTGAGCGATAGAGGCCACCTTCTGCCCCGAAAGCTTTTCAAGGGCTTGTAGCTCCATCTGAAGTGGCTCAAAACGCTCTTGGCTATGCAGGGCTTCTTCGGCTGCGCTCTTGATTGATTCTTCTGTCAAAAGCTCATTATCGAATGTTAAAGCCAGACGGCTGTTAGTCTCTTGGCGAATGTACTCATCCTTCGAAGGCCATGTACCTAGCCACTCTAGCATATTCAATCCGCTAGGCATACCAACTAGGTCGGCAATTTCGTCAGGGTGTACTCCGTCCTTATGAAGCAGGGAGTCTGAAATTGTAAGGGTTCTGTTGACCGTTGTGGTCTTATTACCTTTAACAATCTGCTCTACCCTTTGAGACGACTTAGAAATATAGTCTTCGACAAACTCACGGTTGAGCTTTGTCATGACATCCTTCATATCAACCTTGCTCTGGTTTACTAGGCGGCCTTTGTCATCAAAGTAGTCAAGGACTCCGTATTTGATGAACTTTTCGGCACGATAAACAGGTAGGCGGTTAGCCTCCGCAGCCACTTCCTTTTGAATCTTTGACTTTATCTCACGGAAAGTAGCCTTTCGCTCTGAACCTATGCGCTTAACGGCCTTAGAAAGAATCTCGCCTTCGGCTGTCTCGATGACAGTCTTGTTGAGTTTTACATAGGTCTCGAATTGCTGGCGAGTCATACCAGCCTCTTCGGGTGTCTTGAACATAGGCTGGTTCTCCTGCTTTTCGGCAGCTGCGGAAATCTCTTCGTTAGTTGCCAGAAGGCGTGAGAATACCCCTCTCATCTCATCGGTAATAGGTGCGCCAAGGTTGGCCGCCTCACGATAGATAGCTACCAACCAGTTCTTGAACTTTGTGAAGACTCTTGCTAGTGAATTGCTTGGGGCTTTGCCTTCCATCATGTAGGTCTCCCAGCCTCTAGCAAACTTCTCAAGCTTCTCAACCTGCCACTTTGTATATCCCTTCTCGCCGTCCTTTAGGTCGAGTTCAGAAATGTCTTTAACGCCAAGCCAGTCAAGCGTTGCCTTTAGGTCTTTAGCAAGCTGTGGGTCAACATTTGGCAAGCGTGCAAGGTCGCTGAATATCTTGAAGAACAAGTGTCCCGATTCGTGCAGCATTGTGCTTTCGTTTCGGGTATTGAACAGGTTGATAAGCGTCTCGCCTTTGCCAAAGTAGATTGAGCCACGCTGACCCTGTTGCAGCATGTTTGGATTCGAACTGTCAAATGTTCCTTGATTGTTGACCGACTTTATCTGGGTAGGGTTGAATGCCACATACAGCTCGCCATTTGTCCAGTTCTTTGACTCGCCAGCCTTTAGGATGACTCCATCGTAGCCAGTTACATTTATAACCGCATTGTTGATGGCCTGACGGTCGGCCACACCCGAATTGCCAATGCTGGCTATTAGCTCAACATCTGTTCTATTTCCTTCATACTCCATCTCAACGGCAGTATTAAGAACAGAGGCCAAGCCTTCGTACTGCACATCGCCATAGTTGGATAGTGCGTCTGGGTTCTGTTCGTACAGCTCTTGAAAAATCTTTTTGAGTTGAGCTTTGCTTATCTTCTTTTGCTCAAGGCTCATAGGCTTCTGGATAGACAGGTACACGGCAAACAAGTTACCTGTTCTTTCAGAGTAGCCATCTGCTACATTTTGGTCATCGGTGAAGTAGAAGCCAACGCCTTCGCTAAATCCATTCTCGCCTACTCTTGATAGGTCGAATGTTTCGAAGGCATTCTGGCTACCGTGATAGACTACCTTTGGCTTTCCACCCTTTGTTACCTTGCTGTTTCCAAACCAGTTCTTAAAGGCTTGCGAGTCTGTGGTAGGCGAAGACTGGAAGAGCTGTGAGTCTGTGTTTGTAGTCTCAATCTTTCCCTCATCAAATGCTACGGCAAGGCCAGCATTTCTAACCTTGCTTTTGCCCAGCATCTCTTCTGAAGGCTCCACAAGTATTCCATCGAAACCTTGATTTACAAGTTCTTCACGAAGTGCTTTAAAATCGCCCTTCTTGTCAATTTCCTGCCATTGTTTGCTAGTGTACTTCTTAGGGTTTGACAGGTTCAGGTTAGCTTCTATTACTCTATCACCGTGTAGTGAAGCGTATCCTTTATCATCTGCGAACCAAACTCCTAGGTCAGACGGATTAGCTTTGCTAGATGTACGAGCAAAGCTTCTATCAAACTTTTCAAACTTAGAACTTGTGCCATGATAAAACTTTTGCCCCAGCTCGCCGATACGCAGCGGTGATGCGCTCTTGGCCTGAACCTTTGGGCTATACGCATTGAAGATTTCCATAGGTTTCATACCTGATAGGCTAGACATCTGTGAGAAGAAAGACTTGTAAAGCGCACCAATACCTCTGGCCTCCGACTTGCTCTGCTTTGCCTTTAGTACCTGATTGGTTATGTTTTGCTCGATAGCAGTCAGCTCCTTGTCTTCGGTCGCCTTCTTCTTCTGCTTTGCAGCCTCTTCCTCGAAGACCTTTTTGATGTCTGGCTCTTCTTGTACTTGCTGATTAGCCTCATTGATAGTCAGCTCACCAACCTCGAACTTCGTATCGTCCTTCAAGGTCAGAGCGTATTCTGTTGAGGCAAGCTTTGTAAAATACTTCTCAATCGGGATAACTAGGTCAGTTCCGATTCTATTGGCTTCTTGCATCTGGCTTTCAATTCCCAGCTCTTGAGCCATAGCCATAGGGTCAATGCCTTTGCTGCTTAAAACCTCTATAAAGCGGTTTGCAGGTATGTAGGCATTCTGGATACCACCCGACTCCTTAACGGCCTGTATGTGAGCTTCTGTTGCTTCTGGGAGGCGTTTAAGTGTCTTACTCTCCTGTGCCAACTGGCTAAAGGCTTGAACTCTTTCAGTTTGAACCTGTTCAACCACCTGTGGCTTTGTCTGCTTAGACATGTCGAACTTTGTGGTAGAGACATTAGAGATAGGGCCAGCGGCTCCTAGCACAAGCATACCTTGAGCGGTATCAAATGTTGTTTCAGCACCTTCAACCAAAGCACCGCCAAGACCTTTCTCTTCGAACTTTGTTCCGCTCTTTAGGTTGTTCTTGCGTTTGGCATCATCCTCAAACAGCACCTGAACGAACTGTTGAACGCCTTCAGTCAAGCTCTCAACCCCTACATTCTCACCGTACTTCAGCAGGTTCTTTTGTAGAGCTTTATAGATGGTTGGGTTCTTGATAGCTTCAACAATCTTCTCCTTGAGAATCAGCTTCTTAACCCCTTCGATTCCGTTAGGGAAGCTCTTTGCAAAGCGGTCTAGCGAGAATGCGTCAAGTCCTGCAATAGGCGCAGCTGCCGTCAAAGCCGCATAGCGAGCTACATTGGGGTCAATAGCATTGCCTTCAACATCTCTTTCGTCAATGAGTTCGTTGTAAATAGCACCCGCATTTTGGCGGTAGGATGAAGTAAACCCACCCACAGTCTGACCGATGTCGCCACCGACCTTAGCTCCAGCGGCAACCAATGCAGGGTTCTTAGTGATGGCAGTACCAGCCAGACCAACACCTGCGCCGACAAGAGTACCAGCGGCACGCCCACCGATACCTTCAATGCCTGTGCGTACAATGGATGGAGCAATGCCAGCAGCCTGAATAAGGTTAGCAGAAGGCGAGAAAGGCTCTCCAGCACCATAGTCGGAAGGCTTACGGCCTTTAATGCGCTCTACCAGCTTCAAATCGCTAGGAGAAGCTTGCTTTCCTAGGATGCGGTTCCAGCCTATTTCGCTGTAAGAAACATCATCCCAGCTGTCCTGAAACTTCTTTAGTGGGGCTTTTAATGTCCACTCAATGCCTTGTAGGTGCGATACATCGTCAGAGCTGATGCGTGAGTAGTCCTTGCGCTGAAGATATTCTGTGGTTCCTGTGTAGTTGGCGGCCAGCTCACGGTAGTTGATTGAATCCTTTTCAGATACCTTCTTGGCCTCTGGCATATTTGAGAGCGCAGCATCAACGGCAATGCCTGTCTTCTGTGAAATCTTTGTGGCCTCCGCAACCTCATCTGGGTTGAACTGGGTAGCGACATCTATTTTGCCACGCAAACGGTTGGCAACGATGTCGGTGTCGGAAGCGGCCAAGGCCAGCATCTCTTCTCTTGATGCTCTAGCCTTTGTATCTGATTCAGGTACTTTCATTATAGGTCGAGTAGTAGGTCAATGTATCTGCGTTCCAAAGTTGATTCGGTTACAGGGATTCCGTCTTCTGTAAGTTGTTTGCGTGCAGTATCTAAAACGCTTGAAGTATCGCCTCTTGCCATAGACAGGGCAATCTTTTTAACATCCTTATCGTTCCACTTACCTGTGAAGTGGCGGTCTAGCTTGTTTTCGATAGATGTCTTTAGCGGAGCTGGTATGTCGCCAACCTTCGTAGCACCTTCAACGCTGATGTCGGCTCGCTCACCCATCTTGTAAAGCGGCTGCGCCCACCAGTCTCTGCCTTCACGCTTGATGTTGATTTGAGAAGCATAGACCTCCTTCTGGATTTCGTCAGGGGTAAGTTTGCGGCCAAGCTTGCGCTCTTCGGCGTTGATGCGAGTAATAGAGTATCCTAGGAGGCTTCTTGTGTCGGATGACTCCATAGGGTTCTTGCTGTTGACCTTCTTGCCTGTTACATCCTCAACGACTGTCTTTAGAGAACCCCATTGGGTAACTCTTTCGGGATTATCTGTACCATTTCTGGCTTCGTTCCAGTCTTTTACAAGCTCCTTGTACTCTGTCAGGCCAAGCTTGCCAACCCATTGCTTTGGGTCTTGAGATGCCAAGTCATCCTTGCTCATGGCTTTAAGTTCCACGTAGAACATTGGGTCGGTTTGTACAGCTTTGCTAGGTTCAGCCTGTTCTTTAATCATCTGATTGACTAGCGACATCTGGGCATCCTGCACCGCTTGAGGTAGTCTTGAGTCTGGCTTAAATCTCACAAGTGCTTGAACACCACCAGTTTGCGCTTGATATACGCTAGTGATAGCAGCATCGGTTGTGTTGTCTTCAGACTTCTTCTTTTCAGCCAGAGCCACACCTAGTTGCTTTTGGTAGGATGCCTTTACAATTTCAGCGTCTTGGCCTGTGATAGATTCCTCTACCTTTTGAGCATCAGCACCGCTAAGAACTTCTCGAACCTTATTGGCGGCGACTTCGGCAGCGTTCTCTTCAAGCGCACCCTTCTGAAGCTGTGTGAGACGACCTGAAGCAAAAGATGGTTCAAAGCTCTCATAGTTTGATTGCAGGAAGTCTAGCTTGCGCTTATCGCTACCCAAAGCCTCTAGCTTACCCTTATAGATTTCTGACTTGGCCTTTAGGTTAGCAGCTGAAATCACCTCTTCAGACTGCCCCTTATATAGGGCTGCATTGTTATTGTATATGAAGGAAAGGTTCTTATCTATGCCAGTCTTGTCGGGAGACTTCACGGCCTCATCAGCAAATAGAGAGTTCTGTGCATTTAGGGTGTTTACTCTGGCGGTGTCTGTCTCATCGGCTACATACTTACGAAGAAGCGATGATTCTCTTATGGAGAACTCGCCTACCCCTGCATCGAAAATGCCACGCTGCGATTTGCTTAGGCCTTCTCCGTACTTCTCACGCAGCTCTTTGTCAATAGTAGCAGCCTTAACAGCAGCCTGTTCAGCGGCATCAAGACCCTTTAGGGCATACACTTCCTTCTGAAATCTAGCGTCTTTCTCAAGCTTATACTGGGTAAGGTTCTCTGTGGCTTTAGCAGAGTCGATTTGCTGTTGGCGAACATAGAGAATCTTAGCTGCTTGGCCTGTTATATTCTCAACCTGTTGTGCCTGATTTCCACCAAACGCAGAGGCATTGAGTCTTGGGGACTCAACGACATCAAGTTGCTGGCGGTCTGTTATGGTAGGTACTCTTGGCATTATGCTATGCTGGAAACTCCAGAGTTGATGTTAAAGTCTCCCACACCGCCAGCACCAGCACCTAGCTTAGGAAGCTTTACGAATCGTGTGGCCATACTTGTCAAAATGGTTGAACCAGCGGCTAGGAATGGGTTTGTCTTTGAGGCTCTTGATGCAGAGGCCGCAAGGTTTAGGCTATTAACTCTTCTCGATGTATTAGCCTGAATGGTAAGGGCATCTAGCTCGCCAATGCGTTCGGTATCGGCTTGAACCTCAAGCGGCGTACCTTCGTTCACATCTACGCCAGAGGCTCCATAGCCAGCACGCTGTGCGCCTACATACTGCTTAGTCTTGGCACGCTGTTGGGCTTCGGCCTGAAGACCCTGTTCGGCAGCCATAGCAGACTCCTGCTCTAGCTTCTTGGCATTGTATTCGGCAGCCTTGTTACCTGCGACAGCACCGCTATAGGCGGCATATCCGCTTGCTAGGGTAGCAGCGGTAGCGATAGGTGCTGATGCGGCGGCTGTGGTAGCCGCTGTAGCTGCGGCAGAAACGAGTGCTGGGACAAACATTAGTTAATCCTTTCCCAATAAGTTGCTGTTTTACCTGCGAGTTTCATAGTGGTTGTGCCTTTTTTGAATCCTAAAGCCTTTATGTATCTCTGGGCAGTCCTGTTGTCATCGGCTACAAATGTGTAGAGATGGCCGAAGACCGACACCAGCTGTTTAATATAATACAACGATTTCAACATTCCTCCAACCCCGACCTTGTTGAATGCTTCAGTTCCTGCAATCCAGACAAAACGCTTCTTTGTAATTGGGCTACTTCCCTCCACATCTCCCAAGCCAACACAGCAAAGCATTTGGTTACAGATTAACTTTGCAACAAAAACAACTTTTTTTTCTTCAAACTGGCGAATGAGTTCTTTGCTTGGGTCTTCCCAGCCACCTGCCTTGAACTCTTCAATATCCGACTGGCGAAGGTTCTGGGCGATTTCTTCAATCATCCAGCGTTCGGGGGGGACGACATGTATGTCATGGGCAGAAACCACTAGATTATCTCTTACCATAGGCAAGGCGTGGTGTAGCATCCAGAATGGTGCAAGGCACAGGATTATCAACGAGGAAGAAGATTGTCATATCCTTGCGGTTGCCGTGTCCTATTGAGATTTCCTTGCTACCGTTAAAGAGCTGTGTGGCCTCTCCCCATCCTTCCTCATTTCTGAACTGGTATTCGAATGCCTCATCATTTTCGTTAGGGGCAATCTTCAATGAGCGTGTGTCCTTTAGTCGGACAGCTACGGAAGGAATCTGGCCTGTTAGGTTCTCTGTTGTACCGCTGGCAAGGTCTAGCACGAACTTCATTGGCTTTAGCTGGCTCTGGTACTCAAGACCCACCGATACCTTTGAGGCTGGGCTATCAAGCGTTACAGAGCCGCTAGAAACGACTTTGTTGCGAACGACATTACCATCGGCCAGAATGATGACTTCAGCCCCTTCTAGGTGGTCTAGGCCGCTTACTGTGGTTACTGGTGAGCCGAATGACTGATACAAACCGCTGTCCACAAAGAATGCGTCCTCTACTGTAGTGAAGTTTCGCTTGTTGAACTTCTCTACATATCTGACTGTTGAGCCATCAATCTCACGGCGAACGACAAAGTAGATGTCGGTAGTTCCGTCTGGGTTGGGTATAGAAGCGCAGGACTCAAAGAAGCCCTGTGTATCGTGGCGGTGGAATGCCGAAACAATCTGGTCTCTGTCCACAGAGTATGAAAGCCCCAATAGTCTTCCATCACTTGTTACAATCCAGATGATAGGGTTTGGGTATTGCTGGTAGCACCAGTCAACTATGTACCCAGCCTCGAATAGATGCTGGCTAAATATGCTGGTTTCGTTGTTCGTGTAGGCTTCAAAGGCAATCTGGTAGGCCATGTCTCTAACACGGCGGTTGCTGCGGTCAACGAAGATGGCCGACTGGCCGACTCGCATTGGCTTTACGCTACCGCAACCCCATGAGGATTGAGGCTCTACAAGAACATTGGTAGGCGTTATGGCTGCATCATTAGCACCAGACACCGCATATTCAGCACCGCTTGTGAAGGCAATCATTGCCTTAGTCAGGGGAAGTAGGTGCTTTATTTCGTTCACCTGTGTCGAGTTGATGGTGAACACTAGACCATCGGAGTCAACCGTTGGCTGGCTTAGGTTGAAGTTGTCGAAAGAACCTGAAGAGCTGCCATACATTGTCTGCGGCTTAGTGTTCGTTCTGGCATACCATAGGCGTTGCTGGAAGAAGGCTGCACAGGCTGGGTAATTGTCTGCCCCAGAGAAGTAGTCTTGAGCTGTTGGTGGGGACTTGCTCATATCTGGGTTGGCCGCTGTCATTACATAGCTGGCCGTTGAGCCAGAGCTAGGGTCTCCAACCACCGCTCTAAATCCCCATATTGAGTCAACTAGCTTGTAGATGTTGTACTTTGTAGCCCCTGTTACTCGATTCCATGTCAGGGTGGCCGAATCATTGGATGCAACGATATTCGAAATCAAGCTCTCTTCTTTTGTCGTGTTGCTGTAAGCGGTAACGGCATAGCTTGATGCACCTGCGCTGCTTGTGCCAAGGCTGGCTGGGGCGGCCAAGGTTGCCCCATAGGTTATCGTTGTGAGCGTCCAGCTTGTATGGCTAGTGCGTGATAGCTTTCGTGGTGGGTGCGATGGGTGAACGATGTATAGCACATCGGCAGATTGCTCGAACTTTAGGTCGAATAGCTGGTCTTCAGTATAGGTCGTTGTTATTTCATACGGTGTTCCTCCACTTAGAACGATTCCATCATCTTTATAAACACGGATGTAGTTGTGTCCAAACTCAAGGATGTATGCCTGAACAACAGAAAAGACAAAGGGTATGAGCCTTCCCTTTCTGGTGCTGCCTAACTTCGTTGGGTAAATGAAGTGTAGCCCTGCACGATTGCTCGCTCCACCTTGGGGGTCTGGGATGAAGTTTCTCATTATCTGGCACGCCGTTGCGTACTTGGCGAGGTCATTGCGCTGGTAAAGGTTTGGAGACCATTCACCACCAGAGAAAGAACGGACTTTAATGTTTATGGGCATTATTGTCTTGATTCAAGATAGCTGTTATTAGAAATAGGGTACTCGACTGCTTCGTTGGCAGAGCCTGACTTAGCGTAGGCGATAAGGGCTTGATACTTCTGCATCTGAATCTGGTGAACCTGCATATCAATAAGCAGGGTCTGCGATAGCTCCGCAGCTAGACGGCAAGCAAAGGCATCAACGAATAGAGGAGGGAATATTGTAGGGTCTGTGGTCTTAGAGGTATAGACGGCCACAGCCTGATAGGTGTCGCAGAGGATTACACGGCCTGTACCATCGGCCTTCTGTCTGGTCTCGAATGGTATGTTGCCTATTGATGGCATTGCCGAAAGCGTATCAGAAGCCCTGTATAGGCTGTTGTTGACCGTTATAGCCTCTGTGGGTGTAGTCAGGTATCGCAAGGCCACACAGTCGTTAGGGTAGTTGTATGCGTAAGCCCAGTTGCTCCATGTGTTAGTAACCTCCTGCAGAGCTGTTTCTTGGCGTGCGAATCCCCAGTCGCACTCTTGTAGGACGGAATCACGAATCAACCCATAGATGGAATTGATGGTATCAGCTTCTTGGCTGCGTTGGGTGAAACTCTCAATCTTCTTAACGCCGACTCTAATCAGCGCAAAGTTAGCTATTTCTACATCTGAAGGCATATACAAATTATAAACCGTAGGCAGGATTTCTCCTAACCTACGGCCATAATTGTCTGACTGTCTAACCGACTAGCTTACAGGGCCAGCTACTACAGGTCTAGCTTCAGCAACTGTGCTTAGGTACGCAGTTACTTTACCAGTTGTTGGGTTAGAACCTGTTACTGTGTAGTTCATACGCAGGTAACGCTCTAGTCCAGTAGGAGGTAGGGCGAAGGTGTACAGGTTTCCGATGTTAGCAGCAGCCAAGTTTGCCAAAACGATTGAGCGAGTGTCAACCGTAGTAGCAGAGCTGAATGCAGCATTGTCGTCAGTCTGGAATGCGAAGGCCAGAGATGTTAGCGTGTTGAAGGCTTCGTCAAGCTCTACCACTAGGTAGAGTTGCTTACCTGCACCGATACCAATAGTTGTGGCATATCCGCAGTCCATTATATCAGTTGAAGCGGCAGTAGCTGTGATAGCTTGCTGCTCGCTGAATGTGTTATATACATCGTGAAGCATAGTGTTTGTTCTTTTTCGTTGATTGTTAAGTTAAGACTAGCTTACAACGCCCTCTGTTAGTGAGATGTGGTCGTTCAGCATAACAGGTACGCCATCGAATGTCAGAACCTTGCGGCCTGGAGTTCCATTAGCAACCTCTTCCATTGATAGGTTTAGGTTGGTTTTTGCGTCCAGTTGTAGGCGAAGGAATGTGTAAATCTTTCGTCCTACATATAGAACAGGCGCACCATCCTCAACAGACTCAACATTCGATAGAAGCTCGATAATCTTCTCACGAAGGTTTGTTCCTGTTGCGCTTAGAGTGCTGTGTTCGATGTTAGCGATACGACCAGCGTACAAGTGGTTTTCGATGGTTAGACCAGCGTCAAGCTTGAACGGAGTGTTGCGTAGAACCTTACGGTAGGTCTTACCAGATACTGTTGTGAATGTAGCCTCTTCCTTAGTTTCTCCGATGCGAAGACCCGCAGGGATAGCTTTTGGTGAGAAGGCATAGCAAACATCAGGTCTCCAGTTTACGAAGTAGATAGATGTTTGAACATTCGCAGTCGAACCACCAGCCTTGATAACAGTACGCATATTAGTGCTTGTGTTATACTTAGCCTTTAGTCCTTCGAATGTTGTGTCCTTCGTACCGTTGATTAGGGCATTCATGAAGTCCTCTCTCATCTTTTGGATGAAAGGAATAGACTCTGACATTACCAGCTCTGCTTTATCCTCTTGCAAGTCCCATGTCTTCTCTTCGATAGAAGACACACGCTCGAAAGAGTATGCAGCATCAACGCCTTGACCAGTTGTTGTGTTCTCAAGAAGAACGCTACCGTTGGCAAGCTTTTCGCCTGAACCAGCTGGTAGAGATGTTCTCACGGTGTATTGATTGCCAATATCGCGGTTTCCTTGCTTCCACACTACCGTACTGAAGGGAGTGCTTTTGTTAAGGATTTCTGCGATGCGTTGGATTTTTCCATCTGGGCCTGTGCGTTTAGCCAAGTCAACAATGGATAGTCCGTTTAGTCCTAGTGTAGCCATATAGTTTTTTTAGTTGTTACTTTTTGTTGAGGTGTCCAAACAGGATTTCGGCATCAGATTTGGCCTTCGCAGTATCGGTGGAAGCCTTAACTGGAGTGTCTTCTTGAAGCTTAGAGCCTATGTTGTACAAAAATCTCCCTATTACAGGGTTGTTCCCTAGACCGTCATCAAGCAGTTTGATGAGTTCAGGTGAACCGAAAGTGCGTAGAGCTTGCTGGGCAACTGCCACAGACTTGTCGTAGTTAGCCCCACCGATGTCTTTAGCAGACTTCCATTCAGAGTCCCATTGAGTAACTTGAGCTTTCCAGCTATCAATGTACTTAGAAGCCATCTGGTTTGTGGCCTGTTCGACTAGCTTAGTATGGGTTTCGACTAGCTTGCTGGCTTCCTCTTGAGGGATGTTGAACTTTTTAAAGCTCTCGCTGATTGACTTCTGAACATCCTCTGGGAGCTGATAGCCTTCAGGAAGCTTGAACTCATACTTCTCTGGAGCCTTTGGAGCCTCTTCCTTCTTCTCCTCTTTCTTTTCTTCCTTGCCATCGGCTGCCTTGGCATCCTTGTTTTCACCTTCGGCCTTAGCCTTGGCATCGCCTTCTGTGGTCATACCCTTCGTCAGGGCAGAGCCACCATCAATCTTTGCGGCTTCTAGTGATGGGTTCTGTGTCTCCGCTGCCTTAGCATCGGTAGAGGTTGCAGCACTTTGGGAGCTTGAGCTACCAGCTGCGCTTGTTGCTTTAATATCTTCGGGCATAGTTATATGTTATCAGGTTGAAAGTTATTCTCCAAATTGGTCAGGCTTAGGCTCCTTAAACACAATGAGTTCGTGTATCTTTTCGGGAGCATACATCTTCACTTTGCGTAGCATACGAAGGCCAACGCTGCGTACTCCTTGATTGAAATAGACCTTGCTGCTGCCAACAAAGGTCTCATCAAATACGCCGCTATCGATAATGAGGTTGCGGACAAAGCGCATTCCGCTATCGGTTGATAGCAGGAACTCAATGTCAGCTCTATCCTCATGAGAGGCTATCTTTTCCTGACGCTCTTGCTTCTTCAGGTCGGGGTTTCCGTCAAACGGATATAGGTCTTCACTCATATTTATTCGTTGTTTCCAACAATTTGTTCGAGCATGTTGCTATCGCCCATTGGTGTTTCAGAAGCCGTCTTAGCGGAAGCGGCCACCTCTTTCATCATGGCTGATTGCTCCATAGCTTGCTGGGCTTGCGCTCTTTGGTCTCTCATTGCCTTAACATCTTTGTCCTTGCGGATGACTGTAGGAGGCATACCAATCATCGTCAGGTAGTCCGTAGCGACCTTATCTAGGTCAACTAGGTCTAGTACGGTTGGGTTTACCTCTGCTAGGCGACCAATAAAGCCCATTGCTTGCTCATAGGTTGATGCGCCAACCATCTTTTGAGCGGCGGCAAGTACGCTTGTGTACTCAACCTTTATCTCTACCCCTTGAATCTCTGGGGGAATATCTGGCAGGAGACGCTTCTGCATCAGTATATCAAAGTGGCGGTCGATAGCTGGAGACAGGTACTCTGACTTTAGGTTGTCGAGAATAGGCCCTATCATCATTATCTTCTCTTCGTAACGCTTGGCTATTTCGAAGGCTGTGGCCTGTTTATCGGTTGACATGATGGCCAAGAACACATCGAAGAAGAACATCTGCTTAATGCGCTGCTGTACATTGGCTATCTCTTGAATGGCCGCATTGATGTCGAAGTCTATCTCAAACACAGGGCGAATACCCTCTGGCTGAACACCAGCTGGGTAGTAGTTGATGGCCTTCGGGAATGTCTTTAGTCCTACAGGACGCATTGAGTCAGGGGCAAGAACAGGGGGAGAAAGGTGTACATCAATGGCGTTGAGCTTATCCTTCTCAAGCTTTTGTAGCATCTTAATATCGCCAAGAGCCTCCATAGCCTGTGAGCGGCCATAGACAGAAGCACCATCCACACGGCCTCTAGGTGTAACCATAGGCTTTGTGTAGAACCCAGAGACACGCAAAGGCTCATCGCCATAGGTTGCCGTCTCCCAGAAATGTATGCTCTTGTACTCCATTCCCTCAATGCCAAGCTTCTGTGGGTTGAAGTAGTCGTTCGGCATTACTGCATGAATGACCGTGTACTTTGTGTTTACCTTACCATCACGAAGGTTTTGCTTGATGACTTCGGGCAGGTTCTTGTCGCCATACTCCTTGACTATCTGCTCAACTGTGAGGCGTAGCTTAGTATAGCTGGTGCTGATTTTGTCGTAAGCGTCTAGTGCTAGTACGAACTGACCGAAAGTAAACGCCTTGCAATGGCTTACATTGGTTGGGTGGTCGCTAATGAACATCTGGGCAGTACCAAATGCGCCAAGCTCACGGTAAATTGTCTTAGAAGCCTTGTAGAACCCATTGACCTCCATCATCGAAAGGATGGCGTTCTCAACAAGGTATAGCCATTCTTGTACGGCCTGATTCTCATTCAGCTCATCATCTTCAATACGCAGCTTAAACCAAGGGCGAGTGGCTGGGGTAAGACCCTCTGAAAGCCCAGAGACGAATACATCCAACGCCTGTGCAGGGGTTGAGTTGATACGCTTAGAGTCCTTTCGGCGGCCATTGTCCTCATCATCTGGGTTATCCCCAGACAGGTTGCGCCCAGAGTAAGGGTCAAGGTATTCAGCAATCTGCAAGGCATGCTCACGCCAAGTGCATTGGTCGCTCCACAATGATTGAAAGTCCTTACGCAGCTTCTCGACAATCTTTTTATTGTCGGCGGCATCAGGTTTCTTTTCCTGTATAGTTTCTTTAGGCATTATTCACCCAGAAGTTTCTTTTTGTCGGTGTTGGCTTGAGTCAAATCCCCAAGGCCGCTGGTAAGAATGGTTGAGCCAGTACCACTAGCTAGGGCAGCTGCGCCCTTTGTGTTGTTGTACACGGCTTGAACCTTCGAAAAGTCAACCTGTGGGGTAGGCTGTGTTACTTCAGATACTTTAGCACTCTTCATAGAAACAATTCTACCACATCAGTATTGAACCTCATAATCGGTCTCGCATTCGGCATTCTGACCGTAGGCATCGGCATACCCATCCACTAGGTCAGGGTTCAATATCTCATAGGCAAAGGTAAGGGCTAGACCGTCTCCCAAGTCAGGTGAGCGGCAGCCACGCTTCTTCATCTGAATCTTGCTTTCTAGGTACATCTTGCCGTTCGGATGATGGTTATACTCTGGGGTTGTCAGGTCTGTGATGATTTCCTCATTGTCTTCAATGGCTCCACCCTGCTCTACCCACTCCTTCATCCTGAACCACATCTCCATACGCTTATTGGTAAAGCGTTCGCTCTCTGGGGATGCGCCGAAGTTGACGGCTACAGCGTTGTACCTAAGAGCCTTGAGCATATCAATAACGCCACCAGCAGCAGGGCCACCAGCGTCAATGAAGACTGCCTTGGGCTGCTCTTTCTTCCAATGCTTGATGATTTCGCCTACTAGGTTGGGTACAGTTACCTTGCTACCAACGAACAGCTTCTTTGAGTGGTTGCCGTGTCGCATATATAGGCAGCTGCGGTCATCGCCCATCCACGCTGTATCAATGCCGAATATAACTGGGGCGAACTCATAGTCTCTGCGCTCTACCTTTCGGGCGGCAGCAGCCTTAGCCGACTCCATAGAGATAAGCTGGTTGAACGAACCAGAGGGGAAATCGCCCAATAGACGGCTCTTGCAAGCGTCAGAGTCAGGCCATTCGTACACAACCTTGAGTTCTTCGAAGGCTTCAGGAGACACCAGAGGGCTGTCTTGTGTTCGTAGAGTGAAGCATTTGTAAAGGTGGCTCTCTCTGTTAAAGGCACGATAGGCAAAGCCAGAGGTGCGTGTAGGGTTGCCCATAATGAGAAGGCGAGAGGAGTTCTTAGTAAGGGCAGCCCAGCATACCTCGACAATCTTATCGTGGACACCGAAGCACTCATCTATCACGACAAAGATGTTGTCAGAGTGGAGACCTTGAAGGGCATCGGGCTTGTGAGGGTTGGCTGTCTTGGCGGTAAGGAACTGTGTTTTCTCTGCCCCAACCACATAGGCACGCATGTTGTTTACCTTGAGCTGGCTGCGAATCCACTCATTACCACGCTCTAGCCATAGGTTGATTTCAGGCATTAGACCGTCTTGAAGCTGGCCGCTAGAGACAGAGGTTGCGGCGGCCTTACAAGGGCTGTGGAATAGTAGGAACCAGATAATCATCACAGAGGCCAGAGCCGTTTTACCTGTGTTAATGCCCGACTTTACGGCAACCTTTGACCCAGATACAGCAATAGCACGCATAATCTTCTCTTGCTGTTCGGTGGGATTGAACCCTAGGCACTCTCTACCGAACGCCACAGGGTCTTTCTTCCATACCAAAACCTTAGTAAGCAGCTGTGATTCGAGCTGCGCCATATCCTCAAGGCTTTGCTCAAGGCTATTGGTAATGACAATTTGCTGCTCCTCCTGCATCTCATCTACCTTGGGAGGCACAGGAGCTTGCAGAGGCCAGTTAGGAGTTTGTTCCATTTGTTTCTGCCTTCTTCAGGAGTTCACGGATTGACAGAACCACATTGCCTTCGTGCTTCACACGCTCCACGAATAGCTCCTGCGACTTACCTAGCAGCTCTAGCGCACGCAGACGGATGAAGTCATTCTCGCCGCTCATGGCTGTAGCTGATAGGAGTTTTCGGATAGCGTTGTTGTCGAGTACCCCATTCTGCTGCTGGACAATCTTCTGGATGTCATCGGCAAACTCTGGCATCGCCTTGTAACGCCACACAGTTCTTTCGCTCACATTGAAACCAGCTGCGGCGAGCTTGGCCTGTGTACCTTTTACACTACCATCCCAGAAAGCAGCAAATATAGCCCGATTCACCTTGCGTTCACGCCTACGCTCTCTCTGCTCATACGCACTATCGTTCAGCTCATCACCGCCAAGCTTGAGATTCTTGTCGTCCATCTCATTCATAATATCATCAATATCGTCTTCTGCCATATAATGACATTTTACAAGAAACAGCGGTTTTCACCTAATCCAGCCATTCTTCACATTTTTTTTACTCTTATAATGCCCTAGGAATCGTTTTGATTTAGTGTCTGGTACTGTAGCATAGGGGGAAAAAGCTTGACACACTTTGGGGCAATCCCCTTTATGATACCCCTGTCGAAGGACGGCTGTCTAGGTTGCGAACTAAGATGGCAAACAATACGAGAACGCCAATGAGTTCATCTCTTGGCAGTAGCGATAAACCAACCACGAACGGAAGATTGCTTTTAGAGCTTTCGTTCATTACTCTTCCTCACAGGAGAAACACCGAACCCCTCTGCGAGCTTTACGGAATGTTTAGCTTGTTCCGACAGATTATCGCTCAAGCGCAATGGGACTATGCGAACGGTCGCACGACTTTTATATACGCAGGTGGCAGAGCTACCGTAACTGCACGAAGCTTTTTGTTTCGAGACGATGGGCTTGAGCTTTTGGTAGAGCGATGGGGACTGCCGATTGATGTAGAGGCAGAGCGAGACAAGGCCGTGAAGCTTCTGGAAGATTGCCAAGCGATAAGAAAAAGAAAAAGATACGCATATATAAATGAATGGAAAAGAAAAAATAGAGGTTTTTCTGGTCGTGCTTATATAAAGCGTTGTGATAAAGATGGTTACGCTACATAAAAAAAGTATAATTTTACTCTTTACTCTTTAAGTGTTTCTGACGATAATGGCGGTATCATCAGATGAGAATTACTTATCTGGTGTGTTCCAATATGAACAATATAGATATACAAAACATCGTGGCATCAAAGGATGCTATCATCAAGGAGCTAGATACAGCTCTTCTACCGTACAGACCCCTAGCCGACATTCGTGATTGCTTGGCTGCTTCGAGTGAGAACAACAAGTATGAGATGCTTGGGGTGATAGTAAGCGCACAGGCAGTATTGAATGAGTTCAAGGCAGCGCAAAAAGCTCTGATACCAGTACAAGAGGTGAAGGCTGTTACCTATCCTGCATCGTCTGGGATTGTTCGCCGTCTGATACGCACACGCAAGAACGCACTAGACACAGAGGAAGAGGTAATGCGTGTTGTGAAGAGCGCACCCAATGGCATTACTATTCGTGAGATTTCGGAGAAGATTGGTATAGGTACAGCGTATGCTACCTCAATACTACGCTCTCTAAGCCTAGAAGGAAAACTAGACCGCTATGAAAAAGCCCACGATACTGGTCGTCCAGTCTATGTGTATCGCAATGTGGATGAAGTAACACAGCCAACCCAAGCCTAATTATGGAAGACTATTTTAAAATGGAAAAGGAAGGTCTTCAGATAAGAAAAGAGATTAACGGCTGCATACAGAGGCTTATAGATAATGGATATGACGCAACTCTTGTAAGTATTGAAGTTCTCATAACAGCTGAAGCAGCAAAGGAAGGCTTAAAGTCTATAGGAATGGATGACCTAGTAAAGCAGGTGGAAAGCTCGACAAAGAAGGCTATTCACGAAGAGGTCGAGAAACTATCTGATGACAAGCAAACAAGAGCGGTTATGGGGATGACTATGCAATTCATTGAAGGCTTAAAATCTAGGGGATTCAAGGCAGAGATAGTTGCAAATGTCATGGAGCTTACAGGTAAGGCATCCTCAAACTTCCTAAAGGATAGCGATGCCTAAGACTGCCATACCACCCTATGAGCTTGGCCTATATCGCCTATGGTGGAAAGATGGCGGTAGCAGCCTAGCAAGCGTTGGTTGCGACAAGAGCGGTAATCGCTGGTTTGCCCCTACTAATTGGATAGAAGTACCTTCGTTTGACTGGAAGCCAGTGCGAAAAGTTACCCTGATTAAGACCAAAACACCAGTACACTAACAAATTATTCAATATGAACAACTTAGATATTATTACAATCAAAGGCGTACTCCTTAGAGCCGTAGAGATACTGGCAGAGGTAAGAAAAGACCTCAACATCAAGGGAGATATACTCAACGCTACATCCGTAGAGCTAGCTGCCGACAAGGTAAGCTATTCACTACTTACACTCAACGAAGAGAAGGAGGCCGCAGAAGCTATCCTAAACAAGTACAATGAGGCCAAGAAGGTCGTTGAACAGACTCCTGTGGTGGCGAGTATCCTACAGCCGTTTGAATCAATCGTAGGGCCATTTGTGTTAATCGTGGAGGAAGATACACAGGTTGCTAAGGTTGTAAGGGCTGGGTGTGAGATACTGGTCAACCTCAAATACTGCTTCAAGGAGAGCTTCGGCAAGGAGTGGCTAACCTGCGAGCGTGTAACAAAAGACCACACCATCATCACCAGAATAGCCTACGCTGGCCCAGAGCAGCGTGGGGCTGGTGGCAACATCGAGGACGACAATACCATTGAGCAGGAGCTATGCCTAGGCGCAGAGGATATACTTGATGTGCGCTACAAGAAAGGGGGCGAATAGTATGGGCAGAGAGATTCGTATGGTTCCACCGAACTACAAGCACCCTGTCTATACGGCAGAGACGGCTCCTTACCCAAACCACATTGGGTGCGGCTGTCCTATGTATGATGAACCATACCGTCAGGCTATGGACGAATGGATAAAAGAATACAATCTTTGGAATGCTGGCAAGCACCAAGACCAACAAAAGGAATACTGCGAAGAAGCACTAACCAGAGAATATGACACATGGGCAGGTACACCACCTGACTCAAAGTATTATCGCCCAGACTGGAAGCCAGAAGAGATGACATGGTTTCAGGTATGGGAGACAGTAAGCGAAGGGACTCCAGTATCGCCACCATTTGCCACCAAAGAAGAGCTAATCGAGCATCTAGTTAAGTTTGGTGATGATTGGGATATAAGTCGTGGCATTGGTGGCTGGAGCCGTAAGGCTGCTGAACTCTTTGTGAAGGGTGAGTATGCTCCTAGTATGGTTGTCATCAACGGCAATGTGATGAGCGGCGTAGAAGCTCTGGCTGAAATGGATAAAGAGAAAGGCAGCAAATGATTAACTTCAAGGACGCTGTACTAGCTGAATACCCAGATGCCATCGCCAAAAGACATTGGTTTGAATGGTACATCTATGACGGCGAAGTAAAGCTGTGGGCTTGGGGTTCTAACAGCGAGGAAGAAGCGTGGCAGTCCGTATATCAATGCCTTGTGGAACCAGTTATAATACGCAGAGAAAAACGGCGAAACGAGTTCAAATTAGAGGTTGCAAAGTCAGCAATCCCTTACTTGATAGCTGGTGGCTTTTCTAAAGTTGGCTCTGAAACATTAGAAGTATTTATGAACGAGTATGGGTTTGGTCATTTCGAGGCCGACAAAGCACTTGCAAAAGTAGCTTTTGACCACGCAGAAGCAATGACAAAAGAGGCTATCAAAAGGGGACTAATCAAATGAGCGAACACCTAATAAAGAATGCTATAATAACCAGCACTATGCTTGGGTTTGAAGGCCATTCAGTTATGACAGGATTCCTATTCCTAGACTATGGGGACTCAACATTGCAGTCTTTTGGGGGCTATCGTCTTGATGCCTACAACAAGGCTACCCAAAGAACAGAGGGACACGCCTTCGGGATTGCCTTCATTGGAGAAGTCCTGAACACAGTTGGGGTAAGCAAGTGGGAAGACCTAGCAGGAAAATACATTCGAGTTGAGTGCGACTGGAATAAGGTCTATCGCATAGGCCATATCACTAAAAATGTATGGCTTGACCCAGCAAAACTAGCGGAGGACTACAAATGAGCGGAGGATTAACAGAGAATGTTGCGAAGAATAACATCATTCGCCAGAGGATTGAGAACCTTCGAGCCAAGATACGCTACTGTGTCGAGGCTCTGGACAGCGAGTATAGGAGCCTTCTGTTTGAGGACACGAAGGTATCGCCACAGCGTTTCAACGAAATCGGCCAAGCTCTATGCGAGGTCGGTCAACAAGTGAAGGAACTCAAATGAGCAAGGCAATAACAAAGGAAGACATTGTGAGAGTCTCGAAGGAGATTAACACGGCCTCAAAGGTTATATCAATGACCACTATGGACTTTATTAACGAGACAGCAAAGCGTTTCTCGCAGGAAGGATGTAACCAGCAAAATGTTCATAGATTTCTAATAGATGCTGTGATAACTGAACTAAGAGAAGAGGGAGAAAGGTGGAAGCGTGAGCGGCCAAACTAAAGAGACCGTAAAGGTCATCGTGAAGTTCAAGCTGCTTACTACATCGAGCCATCTAGTAGAGCTAACACTACCGAAAGGCTACAAGGTGGATGAGCTAGTAAAGTCGGTTAAGGAGTACATCTTGCCATCGCCATCAATCAGCGAAATGACATTCGAAGAGGAGAGTAAATAACATGAAAACAGAATACAGAAAAGTAAACGAGAAGCTCAACAAGGTTTATGCCCTGATTAACCTTTACAACCATGCTGAAATGTCTCTTGCAGCTATGGGAAATGATAAGTCATTAGAGGACAGGAAGTCTCTTGCGATAGCCCAAAGTAAGATTTCTAAACATAAGAGAAGGGCAGCAAATCTTAATGCTAAACTATGTGAAATAATAAGGAAGAAATAATATGAAACACACACTAATACTAACACTAGGCCTAGCTACCACTAGCCTATTCGGGCTTACTGTAGCCCCACAGGTCAGCCTTATAGACGCTGGTCTCACACGGTTCGACTACATACACCCGATGGCTGGCAAGCTAGACGGCGTTATAACCCCTAGCAATGGGGTAGCCTATGGCCTTGTAGCCTCACATAGCTTTGGAAAGTACAGCCTAAGCGCAGAGGCCAGTTACCTAGACATAGGGCTGGAGAGCGTTACAGTAGGCGGTAATCCTAAGAACTGGGGCGACAGCGCACAGGGCTACTACCTAGGCACTAAGGCCAGCAGGAAGCTAATAGGTGGCTTGTCGGGCTTTGTATCGCTAGGCTATCAAGACCTTCTAGGTGGGGCTGTAACCTACGGCTACGGCGTGGAGTACCGCAAGGGTATCGCCAGCCTAAGCCTAGAGCGTAGGCACATTGGCGACAGCACCTATGACGGCCTAGAGATGCGGAGCGAGCCTAGCAACATTGTAGCCCTAAAGATTGGGGGTAGGTTTTAGTATGAGCGAGCCTGACTATAGCACTATAGCTGGATGGCTATTCCCTACAGCAGGGACTACTTGGGTAGAGAAAACACTTGAGCGTCTCCGCAACAACCCCGAAGCCTTGGCCGCTATGCGCCTAAAGACATTTGAAGAGGTTAATGAAATCGGCCTTGAGTGGCAGAAGTCGTCCGTTGCATCTAGGGCTGATGTCGTTGAAAAGCTCGCCGCCGCCAACGAGCGTATTAAGGAGTTGGAGGCAGAGCTACAGGACTTAAAAGAGAGTGGAGCGTCTATGGCACTACGATATACAGATGCCTTGAGCCGCATTAAGGAACTGGAGGAGGCTCTTGCCCATATGACGACATACGCCCAGCAGGGCTGGAGTTTTACTCGCCCCGAAGAATTGTCGGAGCTAAATAAGGCAAAGGACTTACTAGGATGGACTAGGGCTTTTGACATATCAAAAGGAAAGGCCGACAATGAGTAGCGAGCCCAAAGAGACACTAGAAATACAGTTGGCACAGAAGCGTTTTGGTAAAACATCTCAAACTATGGGCTATTGGTGGGATGGCTACAACTCTGCTAAGAGGGAGAACGCTGGTCTTACTGATATGTCGCACTACAGGCGCAGGAGCCCAAGCGAGATGCCAATTAACCGTTCTTTTATAATCTTATATTTTAAAAACGAAAAACCAGTCTCACATATGGCTTTGGCTTTATTTGACGACGATGTTTGTACTAACTTTGCTGCTTTATTTCAGGATAGCTATCTTTGGAATAGGTTCGAGATTGATTGGTGGGCATACGCCTATATTCCAGAAGAGGAGGCAAAATCCAATGAGTAAACCAAAGCTTAAACGCAAAATAAGAAGAGCCAAGAAAGACCCAATATATTTTATAGAGGAGTTTCTTGGGAGAAAGCTAACACCTTGGCAGAAGGAACATTTTAGAAGGTGTGCCATTGATACTAAAGGAGCAAGAAAATGAGTAACAAAATCACATCACCCCATAGTGCCGCTGTTTGGCTGCGTAGCCTACGGAAGGCTCTGAACTCAAGGTTTCGTATTTCTGTTACGGTACGGAGGATAGCTAAGAAGTACCACATTGAGATAAGGGGAAGATACCAGCCA
>JACCDR010800886.1_pt1 | contig 43466 bp, 61 predicted proteins | sample 7446431 | NCBI WGS metagenome assembly JACCDR01 (sample SAMN15323443, study PRJNA562643) | freshwater metagenome | isolation source: river surface water | place: USA:Blue River Watershed | collected 2017-08-17
ACTTTTTTGGTTTGAAAAATAATCTTTGACCTTTATTTTTGAAAATGTTTTTTGGAAAAGGTCTGAAAATTTTACCCTTTCCCGGATTTGCCCAATTTTAGCTGCCCATCATGGATTCGAACCACAATTTTCTGATTCAAAGTCAGACGGCTTACCCTTGGCCGAATGGGCAAGTGATGTGCCTGTGCCAGTAGGTGTAGCTCAACACCATACGTCGAGAGGGTGCCTAGTTTACGAGAAGTCGGGTCTTTCAACCCCGTTGACTCTGCCGTTTTTGTTTCTTTCTCGAACGTGTTACTACCTCCCACCGGCAAAGACACACCACCTTAATATTAAGGATGAGTTAGTAGTTTAGTTAGACACGTGTATGGGTCTATCTCTCTTACTTCAAGGGGATTACCGTCACGGTTTCTGTATCCTTTCCAGTTACCGTCATCTTGCTTTACTAGAAGTATTTCGGTTTCTTTTACAATAGGACTTTCTTTAGTTGATTGTTGCAGCTTTGGCATAGTAATGTTTTAGAGGTGGCGGTTAAATTACTTTTTGGTACGTTAAAGGTGCGGTTCATTATCAACAGTTTCTTCTTGTGGCAACCCTCACACTTACTTAAGAACTTCATCATGTTGAGGTAAGGTTACAACAGTTGGTGCTGATAATACAGTGGCGGCGACACTGATGGCATTTCGTATTGCGTTTAGTTCTACGTTGGTTGGATTTACTATCCCGGCTTCGATTAGGTCTACTAGTTCACGGGTACGTGTGTCATAACCCTTACCTTTGGCTGGCTCTGTTTGTACGGTGATACCAGCGTTGTCCATGATTTGCAGCATTGGTTTTAGTAGGGCGGTTTCTAGTATTCTTCCACCAATAGTATCTGGTAGGTGAACACAGGCCATAGCGTTACCAGCTCCCGGGACAATACCTCCATGTAAGGCTTGATAGGCGGCACTGATTGCATCTTCTACTTTTAGTCTACGGTAAGAAAGAGCTGACTCAGTTGGTGCTCCTACGTAATAGCGGGCGGTTTTTGTGTTGAGTCGGGAGGCTCTGTGTACTGAGTCTTCTGTTGCTTCTTCTTGGAGTTTTTGTACATGGTCACTTAGGTCTTTGATACCATCAATGTACGTGTCTGACTTAGTGATTACTATGTCGCTTACTGTACCAAGGTGTTCCATCTTAGCTTCACGCATTGGTATTCCACTGGCGGGGTCTATGAGTCTAGCTCCACTGGCGAGCACGATATCTTCGAACCACTGGTCTTTCCAAACAGTAGGCATCTTTACAATAATGAAGCGGAACCCTCGCATCATACGTGTCTTGATAAGGTCTGGGACTACGAGTGGCTCGACTTCATCTGCAAACACTACGAGGTCTGTGATGTTCTTGGCGTATAGTTGTGCTCCAATAGATTCAAAATCTACGGCGGAGGTTATCTTTTGCTTTGTTACCATGATGTGTGGGTTCTTGAGGCGGATTTGGTTGGTGTTCTGCCCCGCATCAGTAGCGTCACACATATACGGTGAAAGGAACCCGGCATCGTGGATGTTGATACCTGTACCAATCGTGTATGAGTCCTCAGTGGTCTTTGAGACATCCCAGTAGACAATTCCATCCTTGCCTATTTGTTGGTATATCTCCTGGATACGATTACCAATCTCTTCATCCTCGGCGGAGATGGTGGCTACTTGAGCTACTGTGTCTACCGTAATTTCTTTAGATTGCGCTTTGATTTGTTCCTCTACAATCGGGAGACACTCTTCTAATGAACGCTTGATATCAATAGGTGTGGCGGTTTGTCTTTTTGCTTCTTTAATAGCATCTTCAAACGAAGCTCCTTCAGGAACCATAACCACACCTTGTGGTTGCATTAACTTCATCCCCTCTTCAATAATGGCGGCGGTAAGAACTGTGGTAGTACTTGAACCATCACCTGATTGCTTGTTAGCCCGTGACACTGATTCAACTAATATGTTCTTGCCCATTTCTTCTAGGGGGTCAGCGAAGTGGATTGACTGAAGGATAGTAGCCCCGTCATTTGTAGCCATGTGACCGGGCATTTCAATTACTTGAATGAGAGCGTTACTACCTCTAGTACCCATTGTTGAACCAACAGCTCGGGCGGCTTTTTTAATTCCATTTACCAATCGTGAACGTGATTCATCTCCTACGTGTAAGTTATCTTGTGACATTTGGATATTCTATATTAAATCTTGGGTCATGGGCCTGTAACGCTTGTCTTATGTGGAAAGACATATAGACATGGTTTGGTGTATCTGCCGGGAAACACTTTTTAAGCCCACACCTAGTACACCGTTCTACTAGTCCTCTACTGTCGCTACTAATGATTTTGAAATCATGTAGCATGTTACGGCGGCACTCACTATTCTGATACCGGCTCATAGGCTACGATGTCTTCGTCTTTAACAAACCACATGAACTCATTAGTCTTTCCTTTAACCGGGAACTTCTTAGCCAGCCATGAGTCAAAGTATACGAGTTTACCAGTGAGGTCTTCCCGGTCTTTAATTACCTTGCCATTAAATCCATCAAAAGAGTGACTGTTGTCTACCAAGACAATACCTACCTCTTCATAGGTAGTCTTTTGGGTGGCCATGAAGCTATCCGTTTCGAGGGGTTGTATCATCAAGTGGTTGTTGAGTGGTACCATAGTTAAATTCATCTAGTGGACTATTAGTTTTAATTTCTACTATCTTGGCGTATTGAGTGGCGGGACTGGAGCTGAGCTGTGGTCTTTTTGTCTCTTTGATATAAGGATTCGTTGTCTTATATACAATGTTGTCTTTTACGATTGTCTTTTCTGTCTTTAACTCTTCCACTGTGTAGCGACTAATGTCCAATAGGTTCTTAATACGCTGGAACATATTATTCCTTGGCTATAAAGGACTCTTCAGCTTTAGGTTGCTTTGAGATGTCTACTGGAGTTGACTGTACAGAAATCTCAAATATTCCCGGCTTTCCACTAGGAATGAACACTGGGTAAGAAGCAAAGTCTATCTGGTGTTTTGCTACTAGTTCACCATACTCTTTCATAAAGGCGGCTCCTTTTTCTTTTCGTTCTTCTTCTGTCATATATTTTTATTATTATAATAATTTACCCCCGCCAAGTTCGAACTCGGCTGGCTCCGTTGTTTCCTTTGCAAGGTTGGGGACTGCATACATACGTGAAGTTCTAGCTTTATTTATAGTACAAAGGCAGGAGCGAAGACCATCTGGGGGTATAGTGAGGAACAACCTTATATATTATACAGTATATAAATACTAACACCAATAGGTTGCTATTGTGGATAAACATAGTACTATAAATACGAAAGGTTTATTCATGTTTTCCTTTCATTCCCACCCTTGTTGTACAGCATAAGTCCCCCCTTCTGGGGGATTTGTGTTATTATGAGAGTTCCAGTCACGATAGAAAACCTAGTACTGAAACAGCACGAACAGCCTATAGATTAGTCCCTAGACCTGTTCTGAGAATATCTGCATGACGTAAGAAACGGCTTATCAAACGTGTATTACTTTTAATACTTTTACTTCTCCCTTCGGCTGCCATAGCCCAACCTGGAGAATACATAGAACCAGAAATATACACTGACCTTTCAGTGTTAACGGGTGAGATTATTCTCTCTGATACTATCCTGTGTAACTGCTGGGCGTACACTAAGAGTGTGTACCCTGACTTACCATCAACTGCCACTATTCTTTCTTCATTAAGTGAGAAAGGTACTGTGGCGGTTTTTTATTATCCAGACATTGGTTTGCATCACTATGCTGTGTTAGTAGGGGAAACTGATACGCATTACATTATCGAAGAGACAAACTATGAACGGTGTGCATTTGGTCAAAGACAGATACCGAAAGACTACCCGGCCCTCTTGGGGTTCTTCAACATCTAGCTATTGCAATGGTACGTAGTATATAGTAATATATACTTGTATCAGTAATCAATAAAAACTATGAACGATGATATAGAAGTTGCACCGGGTATTTACCAAAGTAAAGAAGATTATGAAGCAAACAGGCAGCACGATGAGATTAAAGATAATTAACTATTTATGGACAAGATACAAGAGATTCTGAAGTCTATTGAGAAAGATATTGCGGATTTAAAAATCATGCTCGACGAGGTGCAGAGCGAGCGTAACTACGACCACTTTAAGGATGAACAGATATGACATACGCCTTTAACGAAAAGCGACACATCCACACTTGGGATGGTAAGAACTTACATGGAGTAACTTCCATTTTAAAGATGTGGGGCGACCCTGGCTCATTAGTGAATTGGGCGGCCAATCAAGCAGTTGATGCGGTTGAGCGAGGAGAGACACCAGAAGATGCTCGAAAGGCTCACCTAAAGATACGTGACAAAGCGGGAGACAAAGGTAAGGAGGTTCACTCACTACTTGAAGAAGCACTAAATCGTTGGATTGAATCTGGTGATGTGAAACTCACCATTGACCCAGTGGTGAACGCTGTATTGGAGTGGATGCGAAGTGAAGGGTACACACCAATTCGTTCCGAGTTCCCAGTCTATAACCTAGACCTCTGGTATGCGGGTATTGTAGATGCCGTGGTAGAGAAAGAAGGTAAGAGGTATATCCTTGACTTCAAGACTTCAGGCTCGCTACAGACTAAAAATTTCTTCCAAGGGGGAGCATATAGCCTAGCTATAAAGGACATGAAGAAGGAGGCAGAAATTGGTGGAGTAGTCATTGTCCATATACCTAAAGGTCTGTCCTTTAGCCCAGAGAAGAATGTCTATATTCGTTACGATATAAAAGACATGGAGAAAGCATTTACTAATATACTAGAAGTGTATAAAATAGACCAAGAAGTTACTAAACTAATTAAGTATTAAATATGACTTACGAAACAGCTAAAAAATTAAAAGAAATGGAGTTTAAAGTATTAACACCAGTTGGTTATCTTTTGGACCCAAAGGCAGAAGACAAAGCAGAGTTTGAAAAAAGTGGTTTAAAATTTCCTAGTTTGAGTGAACTAGTTAGAGCTATTGGTGATGACTTTATTGATTTAGCACAAGGGAAAAATGCAGATGGAACTACCTGGAGTGCCGAGGCATATCCAGTAGGAAATATTGAAACGGGAAATACACCAGAAGAAGCAGTAGCAAAGTTATGGATTACATTAAATATTAAATAAATGTATGATTGAAAAAGTAAAGTTGAGTCGAGTGTCCCACATGCAAAAGGACAAGGAGGGTAATCCATTAAAGACTAGAGATGGTAAGCCTTATGAGCGATGTCTCTTAGACCTTGTTGATGGCCGTAAAGTTTCTGGCTTTGGTAATCCGACATCAAGGACATGGAACGCCGGGGATGAAGTAGAGATTGAGATTGAGCAAAAGGGTGAATACTGGAACTTTAAGGTTCCAAAGAAAGAAGCTGGCGGTGGAGTTAACCAGGAGCAAATGGATAGGATTGAGAAGATGGTGACAGCGATTCACAACCGACTATTTAACCAACCACAAGCCGGAGATAGTAAAGCCACTTATCCAGAAATAGCACCTGAGGAGATACCATTTTAAGTAAAAAATATGATTGAAAATAAAATTGAAGCAGTAACTACCCCAGCTATAAACATGGCGGTGTTCAAAACTGCATCGAGCTTGAGTGATGAGGAAAAAGCCAAGGTGAGGGAGTACAGTAAGTTACTAAAGACCAGGGAACAAATAATTATCCAACAACAAAAGCTGGATGAGATGATGTCCTTAATCGGAGAGAAGTGGTGTAAAGGTTATCTCTGGACTAATAAGAATGGTGATGTAGTTCCAGTGTTTGACATCGAAGACGATTACCTGAAGAACATTGTTAACTGGTGTAAGCGTAATGACCGAGAAGTACCTAAAGAAATTAAGAAGGAATATTACGCCCGGTTTGGTTATCAAGATTTTGGTACCAGCCCTGAAAGTAAGTTTGAGCCAAAGAAAGTAGCTAAAAAGCAACGCAATTACTTTAGTAACGAAGAAGAAGTAGACCTTTGGTAATCAACTACGAAACCCGCCTAGTGCGGGTTTTTTAGTTATTCACAGTTAAGGGATTACAGCCGTACCAGTTGTGGTATTATTACAGTACCTCTAATCGAGGTGGACAGCATAAAAACATCGAGCAGATTTATGCCGAAACCCCGATTGTGGTCGGTGTCTCATTTCCGCAAGGAGGTGGGATGCTGTCCAGAGTTGGGGTTTTATTTATGTCTTCGCCACAAAAAGAAAACGGATATACACCAATAGCTAATGAGCTATTTGAGGCGTTTTATCGTTGTAAACTTCTTGAGTACGAACGGGTGTGTATTATGCACATCTGGAGAAAGACTTATGGGTGGAACAAAAAAGAGGACAGGATAGCTAATTCTCAATTCTCAGAAGAGACTGGTATACCAAGACCACATATAACGAGAACATTAAGAGCATTAAAAGATAAGAAAATAGTTACCTCATCAGGTAACAAAATATCTATAAATAAGGACTACGATGAGTGGAAGGTTGAGTGGCGAAAGTTACCTCATCAGGTAACTAAAGTTACCTCACCAGGTACCAAATCGTTACCTCACCAGGTACCCACAAAAGAAAGAAAGAAAATAACAAAAGAAAAGGGAGAAAATTCTTTCTCCTCGTTGAATTTAAAAGATAAGCAAAAAGCGAGTATGACATGGGGAAACAACCGAGGTGACGATGCTGATGACAACGTGGTGGACTTCGATGGAGATGGTTCTCTAAAAAGCACCGCCCCCGTTTCGAAGAAGAAATACCCAAACGCCCTGAAGGTGTACAAAGTCTTCCTGGAGGTACTAGGAAAGCTCCCTGCTAACTGGAAGGTCAACAAGACCCAGCTCCAGTGTGCCGAGAACCTGTTTGCAGAAAGAGGACTAGAAAAGGTGAGAAACGCCCTACAGTTCTACAAAGAACACCAGGAGGAAGAGTTCTGCCCGCAGGTGTCTACTCCGTATGACCTGGACACCAAGTACGCCAACCTTAGCCAATTTAAAACTAAACATGAAAATTGAAGAACTTATCGAGAGAATCCAAAACGAGAAGGAAACCCTAAAGACCGACATTGCCTCCGATGAAGGGATGAAGCGATTGCAGGAAGTGGCGAGGGAGTACACGGGAGAATACCGTCTGGTGTGGTCAGGGGACACCCTAGAAGAGATTAAAACCCGCCCACCTAGGAGTTCCCACTTATCGGGGCAAAAAGAGTTCGATGACCTTACAGGAGGCTTCAGAGAGCAGCAGATGATTGGCATAGGCGCACAGTCAGGTCACGGGAAGACCGCCTTTGGACTTTGGATTCTTAAGCAGTACGAAAAGTTAAACCCGGTGCTCCTCCCGCTAGAACAATCCTCTGAGGAACTCATTGAACAACGCTTCGAGAACAATCAGTTCATCCCTAGATACCTTTCACCAAAGAAACACAGTGCTCACGTGCAGCCGGATTGGATTGAGGAACGTATCGTGGAGGCGATTGCTAAGTACAACTCCAAGCTAATCGTGATTGACCACATGGGGTACATCGAGGTAGGGGAAGACTATCGCCGAGAAGGTGAACACCTCCGCATCGAAAAGAAACTCCAGGCATTAAAGCACTTAGCGATTAAATGGGATGTTGTAATCGTCATCTTGATTCAGCTCCAGCAGATGGAGGAAGAGCAAGCCCCTCAACTTCGAGACCTCAAGGGAAGTTCAGCCATCCGCCAGGAATGTGACAAGATTATCTTCTTGTGGCGAAATAACACAAAGGCCGGTAAAGCCCGTGCCTACGACAACAAAGTACTCATCTCCCAGCAGAAGAACCGCTTTAACGGATTAAACGGAAACATTGGAGCTGAGTTTGATTTCAAGACTGGGGAGTATTTAATCACCGAGGACACCATGGAGTGGGCAGACAACCTAGAACAAAAAGCCCGCCAACAGGTTAAAGCCGATGATGCTTTCTAGTATGTTTTCTCAAGCAAAACAAGACAGGCAGGAAACTCTCCTTGCTCTGGTCGAACTAATTGAAACTCTTATCCGAGTCGGCACCAAGTTCAATAACCCCCAGGCGTTTGATTTAGCGGAAGAGCTAGGGAAGGTGTACTTTGAGCTAAAGAACAAAACATGATTCAAACCTCCACCACTGGGTACGTTACGATTAAACGCTGGGAGCTGTACGGACTTAAAGCTGTCCCCACCCGTAATAAAAACTTAGAGACTGGTGAGGTAGAATTTATTATTATTCACAAAAACCCACAGAGAGCAGGTCTTGTGTGGTTAACTAGAGATGAAATATGTTGAACTATGAACAAGCAAAAGAATTGAAGGATGCCGGGTTCCCACAAGACGACACTTCTAGTACACATTCTTGGAATGACTTTGGTGGACACCCAGAATTGGTTGTTTACCCAACCCTTTCAGAGCTTATAGAGGCTTGTGGAGAAGAGTTTGAAAGTCTTACTTACTTCAGAGATGAAGATGGTAGTTTATGGCATGCTGATAGCCAAGGAGAAATCCGCCCAGACCTTGATGGAGAAAGGTGTGTATCTGGCTGCTGTGGAAAACATGGAAAAGGAGTCACCCCTGAAGAAGCAGTAGCCCGACTTTGGTTAACACTTAACAAAAAATAAGATGCTATCAATCGATGACATCCAAGCAGAGTTAGAGAAAGGAGAAATGCTCCCCGGGAGAGCCGCCGACCTTTTAGTAATCGTGTCGGGAAAGTTCGGTAGAGCTTCCGATGAGTACATCAAGAAGAACGCTGAGTTCGCCAGAGTGTTCAACCGCATCCGCAGCGAATACAAAAGTGACACCGCCGCCGAACGCTTTATCGAGAACAGTGAACTGGGAATAGAATTAAACTACTGGAAGTACCAAATGAAAAAAGCAGAACAGATGAGTAAAGCATTACAAACCCTGGTCTACCTGCGAACCGCAGAGGCTAGAACAATCATGTAACATGCGTAGAACTGGCTTTAAGCAAAAAACACTAGACGAGGTGAAAGCTGCACAGGCCGTTAAACGAGCAAAACGACCCCTAGGAGCTTCGAAAACCCCTAAGCCTAGGCAAACTACCAAGTCAATAAAAAAGAAGCCTAAAAAGCCAAAAATCAGCAAGCTCAAAAAACTACTTTGGGATGAGTGTCGGAGGATTACTTTTTTACGCTACCCTGAGCCTCAATGTTACACCTGTGAAAAGTTTGGTATCACCGGGTCTAACTGTCACTTAGGACACTTTATTCCTTCTAGTGTGTGTTCAGTAGAGATGCGATATTCCCTTGACAATTTAAGATTTCAATGTTACTCATGCAACATCCATAAGTCAGGTAACTGGCCCGCCTATGAAGCTCATTTGATGATTGAAAAAGGGCGTGATTTTCCTGATTTACTTAAAAAAAGAAACGAGGAAACCAAGAATAAACAGTACGATATTCTTTGGTATTTACAAAAATTAGAGGAATACAAACAACTATGAAAACTATTCATTGCTGTGAGTGTACACAAGATTTAACCGGGAAAATTCAGGTGTACGACAAAGGAAAAGTGTGGTGTGAAAATTGTAACTGGAGGCAGGGCTTGCATTAGTATACGATATAGTATAGTATAGCAGGTATAGCAGTTATAAATAAAAACATGAACAAGATAAAAACACGTTCGATTGAAGTAGCGTATGTCCCCCTTACCAGCATAGAACCAGACGTTGAGCAACCACGTAAAAACTTTGACGCCGATAAGCTAAAGAATTTGGCTAATTCAATTATGCAGATTGGTATTCGTGAGCCATTAGTGGTAGAGCGAATGAGCTACGGTAAGTACAAGATTATTGACGGCGAAAGACGATACCGAGCTTCTACCCTAGCTGGTCTAGTTGAAGTACCAGTTATTATCGAAGAGAAGGTTGGAGATTTTGAACGAGTGGTAGAACAATTCCACCTCCAAGAAATGCACGAAGCCTGGACACCGATTGAGAAAGCGATTGCTATTCGTAGCCTAGCGCAAACTAGTGGAGTTCCAATTAAAGACCTGGGAAAGATGCTTGGTCTTAGTCAAAGTACTATCAATGATTTTTTGGCCTTTCTACAGTTGGCGGCCCACAAAGAGTTTGTTAAGAGTGAACTCCCGCTACGATACGCTACTGAGATTGAAGCAACAAGTAAGTTTGCTAAAAAAGAAGTAGCTAATCAGCTAGAAAAAGAGTTCTCAGATGAAGAAAAAAAAGAGCTACAAAAAGTTTTGATTGACAAAGTTAAAGTCGGTGACATCAACAACAGTCATGAATTTACTGTGCTTAAAGATGCAATCAAGGCTGACGTAAAGAATCTGGAAAAAATAATGAAAAAGGGATTTTCAATTCAGAAAATGCTCAAGTCATCTGACTACGCCACTGTTCGAAGATACCGCCGGGCTAAAAATTACATTGGATATACTCTTAGTTCTGTTCGTGAATTGGCAGCCGATGCTAACGCCCGAGAGATGATTCAAGAGGATGCTGATTCAGTCAGAAACTTAAAGAACTTAAAAGAAATTATTACTCGTTTACTTCCATAAATAAAAGTAAATGTGGTATAGTATAGGGATATGATAAAAAAATCTAACAGCCGTGAACTTACTGAAGATGTCATTTCTTTGGCAGTCCAGTGGGCAAACGATGAAGTAAGCCTGGCGCATGTAGCCCGTGAGCTAGGAACCGTGAATATGACTCATTCCTATACTACATTAGCCCGAGCATTAAAAGCTCACATTAAAGCAAACCAACCCGCCCCATAATAGGGAACGGGTCAGTAGAGGCCGCTATCAAGCGGCTTTTATTGTACCCCAGTTATCCACTTGTGTCTTTCTATGGTATATAGTATTATATACAAGTAACCAATAAAAATATGAAAACATTTATCGTAAAAATAGTTAATCACGATGTCGCCGCCAAGCACATCAAAGAAGCCATCTGGGTCAGCGGAGAGTTTACTAGGGAAGAAATATCAGTAGAAGAAGTTAATTCATAAATTATGTCCCACTATCAAAACCGCCGCCCAAGACACACCAATCTACTTAATGAAATCGAAACCACCGAACCCAACACAGACCGCACCAATAACATTATTATTGGTTTAGCAGTAGGAGTAATGATTGTTCTTTGTGCCGGGATTCTAGTGTTTGGATTAGTAGCGGAGGAGTTAGCTTATTAGAGGTATGGCTCGAATAAAACCACCATGTAAGATTGAGGGTTGTACAGGCTTTGGAATGTCGCTTGGTAATAGAGGAGGTAAACCGTACTACGGAAATGTCTGCAAGAAGCACAGACAGAATGTCCGAAACCGCAAAGTAAGACATTTGCATCAAGCTAGATTAAAAGCTAAGAAGTTGTTACTTAACTAACACCCTATGAAAACACCATTACCAGAGAAATATCTCAACCCAAAATGGCTTGAACAAGAAAAAGTAAACCAACTCATAGACGTAGTAGCCGAATTAACTGAGGTGGTGAGACAGCTAGAAAGTCTTGCATACCCAACCATAGTACATACTACGTTTACTACTGAGGGAACAACCCCCACCCTAAAAGAGCAGTTGTTGGGGGCACTACCTATAAGAAGACAAGAAAACAAAGCTTGGAATAACTACACATACAACGAAATCGTAGGCTACAATAAAGCCCTCGAAGAAGTCGAAGCCATCATTAACAGACTAATACCGTAAGTATGAAAATTATCCGTAATGAAATAAGACCTGTCGGCTATGTCACTATAGAACTACAGGAACATGAGGTACAGACTATAATTAGTTGTTTGGATGAAATTTATATGTATCGCGGTAAAAACATTTCTGATATGGCTGGTTCACGGCGTGATATATATGATGCTTTAACAGCTCTACTAAAAGTTAAGTAACACCATGCCAAAAGACTATCAAGAAGTAGAGAGGATTGTGGAGGAGTTTGACGACATGATTGCGGGATTTTGGGGAGAAAAAAGTAGTATCTACGAAGCATTGTCTGGTAAATATAACGATTGGCTCCGCACCACCCTCACCACCTACGGTAACACCCGAGTAGAAGAAATTATACAAAAGATTATTGACATTGAAATTACTAAAGACAATGAAGATTACGAATTGGCACAACTGCGTTACCGAGAAAAAGTAATCCAAGCTATTAAAAAATAACTATGACACCAGAAATAGAAGCCATTAAACACATAGGCAAGTGGGTAGACGGTAAACTAGTCTGTGTGCCGGATTGCCCAAGTATTACTCATAAGAAAAAGATATGACACCAACCTTAATCGTAGTCACGGCTAGTGTGCCGTTGACCGCCGCTAATGCAGAAACAACCAGAGTATTATTAATGTGTTTAATTTAAAGAGAGTATGGAAAAAATAAACATAAAGACCGCAAGATTAACAGTTTTTGATATGCCAGCAATTACAAAAAACGATAAGAAAAGGCTAATTAAATGGCTTAGAAACACAGCAAACGAAATAGAGCAGCAAACAGACCCACTTATCTATGTTAAAAATCCAAGTTGGACATTATTCAAATTACATACTAAAAACTTCTAACATGAAATTTTTTACTGAAAAACAATGGGCAGCTTTCAGGGGGCATCAAAAAGAGCGTACACGCAATGCCTTGATTAGAGTAGGTGTTGAAAATCAAGACTTAATGGCAAATGAACTAGTCGGGTACGATAAACCAAGACCATCTTTAATTAAAGAAGCTCACACTATTGCAGAAGACTGGGTTGATTATTTATTTAGAAGTTAGTATGAAAGTATCAATTTATCAAAGAATTGCCCACCTATTACCAGCTAAATTGGTTTACTATTGCTATATCAGATTTATGGCTAATGCCACAACACTAGACGAAGGCTCAAAAATGACACCAGATGAAATCTCTTTTAGCAAGGCATGTGAATTATGGGAGCGTAGATATGGGAAAATGTAGTATGAAACCCAAGCAATTCGATGCGTGGTTTCTCCGCCAACTCAGCCACAAAACAGTATCAAAAATCAGATGGGGGAAGGATAGGGATATAAAACTAAAATGATAAAACACCCCATCAAGTGGCACATCTACTGGACTGCCACCACAATCAGAGACTACGGCGTACCTGGCGTAACTTATCTAGCTGATAAAGTAAGAGACTGGGCGTGGAATGAAGATATGTGGCAGAATTACTAGTGATATTAAGATTAAATAGGATATGAATATCTTTAAGTGTACATTTTGCGGAAATTTGTTTTACCCCGACATTACAACAAACAGTTCAGCACCAATTAGTTATACAGTAGCTTGTAAAAAGTGTCACGAACAAGCCCGCCAGAACTCATTATGAGATTTAAAGACTCCCTAACCCACTGCCGTCAATGCAACAAGCCACTACTAGAACATAAGCGGTGGTACTGTAGCAGTCAGTGTGGGGATAGGTGGAAACGTAAGTTGCTCACTAAGCCAGAAGGGGTATAATAAGTACTGTTGGTGGTGTGTCCTGTAGTGGAGAGCCTACCAGGTCTTAGTACCCGAGTTGGAGTCGTGGTCGTAGGAATTACTAGCTCATATCAAGCATCGTAGTCCAACTATGGTGAAAGTACATTCTTGATGGCAGAATAAGCTAAGACTCCACTACAAGGTACATCACCGCCGATGCACACACAGTACGAGGGAGGTTGGTTTAAAAGATACGACGTCGGAAAGGTTCGCCCGGCACATAAGATGTGGGATACGCCGCCCCACCGTATCTATTAAGCTAATCAACAACCTTGTAGGTTACAAAGCACTCCTTACGAGGGGTGTTTTGCGTTATGGTATACTGTTACTATCAACACCGCCTACGCATTATGCGAACCAGGGCGGTTTTTGTTATGGTAATATGAATACCTATGCTTACCAAATACATCAATCCAGCCGGGGAGGTAAAAGAAGCGGATTTGGATGAAAAACAGGTGGCTTTATTAGTAAGTAAAGGGGTTAAAATACTATGAAAATCAGTGAGATGTTTGAGGGACCAAACAGTAGCTTAAAAAAAGCATTTGATAATGCGGTAGACCCCTTTGAAGATGATGCCCCGGCAGTAAGTAAAAAGCTGACCATTCATAAAGCCAGCGACGATATTGGCTGCCAGAGTTGCTCCGCATGAAAAAAGCCCTGGAACTTATCTTCGTCATCATTCCTTTTATATTGATAGCGGTGGTGATAGGGTACGTGGAAAGAGAGCATCAGGATTTACTAAAAAAGCTACGAAAAGAATAGCCCCGAAGGGCTATAAATTACTGTGTGCCATAAATGTGTAAAAGATATGACACCAGATACGGCGGCGTATTCCCCGTTTCAGCGAAGATTTTGGCATCATTGGTTAACGCCGTTTCCGTTATGTCGTGGGAAAAACGCCACATGTACGACACCCTAAGCAACTCCCTCGTCGAGAGTTTGTGCTTGCGTAGGTGGCTGTACACCAGTGCTTGCATAGTATGCCTTCCTTTCTCGTTGCACTTCCTTCTCACACGTGCCAGAGCAGCTCCAGACCACACCTTGAGCGAGGTTAGTGTGGCCATACGCTCCCCTGAGTACCTTCTTGCAGATGTGGCAGGGCTGTTCACGGACCCACCCTTCCTCCTCCTTTCGTTTTTGTTGTAAGTCCCGTAGGTTTTGACCGCCTTTCATGTCGTACTCCTTGTGTTAAAAAACAATGGCGAAGGGCCATGACTCGAACATGGACTGCAAGCAGTGTTCCCTACCCCCTCTCTGTGTATAAGTATACTAGTAGAAGTGGGGAAAGATGGTTACTACTGTGAATATATTTGGTAGAATTATTAAATGAAAAGTGAGCTACCAATTCCATATAAAGAGCACTATGAGTTGGCGGGGTTGTATGGGAGACTTTTAATAAAAAACGCTGACCTTATAGAAGAGAACCAAGCTCTCCATAATCTTGTCTGGGAATTACGTAAAGGAACTAAGAATTAAGTTGGCGGATTTGTTTCCTTATTCTTTGCATGTCGGCCTCTTTTAAGTACTCAGCGTAGGATTTCTTACCTTTATTGATGGGTTCATCCAGTATTTCCCGGTATTTATATTTATTAGGAAGTGGTCTTCTGTTTAATTTGTGGTCAAGTTCTTCTAGTTCCGGAATACTTTTACCAATATCTACATTAAATCGTTTACACCAGTGAATTATTGTTGAGTGATGTTTATTAAACATCTCTCCTATTTTTACATACGACCAACCCTGGGAGCGAAAAACAAGCATTTGGTACACGAACACGTAGTCATCTTTAGTGTAGCGATGTACTTCTTTTCGCATGTTACTTAGAGTTACCATTCATGTAAAAATTATACCACACGTTTTGACAGTGTAGGAAAAGAACTGTGTATAAACAGCAAAGCCGCACTAATTGACTAGCACGGCTTTTGCACGGTCTCTCCACCGCAGAGATATTATATACTACCTTGGAAAAATCTTTTAGCAGCGTAGAGGATACTGTTGATAATTGGAACTATAAATAGATACTCTGGTGGAAACTCAATCCCTTCTAGTATAACAATTAGGGCAGCGATTATGGCCGACAGACCTGAGTACGCTAGGGTTTGTAATATTTTCTTCCAGTCTAGTTCATTGAGTGTGTATTTTGGTGACATATTATTTTGGATTACCGTTCTTTTGATAAAGCTTCTTCCGATAAATGGTCACTAGTCGTTCCAGCAAACCAATAGCGGTAAGTTTAAGGCCCTTCATGTATTCGTCGTGCTTAGCCTGGCGTTTGGCGTAGGCTGAGGCTAGATAGGGTGCAAGGATTTTTAGCTTGGCGGCGTTTTCTTGGTATTGAATGTAGCCATGGAGTGCCTTTGGTTGGCCGTGGGTAGTGTTGCGGTCATAGTGTTCGACACCAAGAATAGGATTTACGTCAATACCAAGTTCGACTTTAATGAGAGCATCATAGCTGTGGTCTTGTTCATGGTTCAGTGTACCAAACGTATTGATAAGCTCCTGGGCGACACTTTTACCTCGACGCTTCCACCAGCGAACGTATTGTAGATGGTAGTTACTGAAACGGTAAGAGTAGTTAGTGCCGGATATGCCTTTACGCTTAGCTGTTGCACCAGACTTCCAGTTACTATCATGGATTAGGACCACAATGTGGTCGGCTCCGTTATTACCGTATTTAGCGGTTACATCATCAGCAATCGCCTGGAGCATAGTAGGTCGTGGTACATCATCGCCGTCTTGGTCTATGTTAGTAGGATAGTCCGTGTAGTCGTAATCGTAAGTCCAAAAGACAGGCTTAATGCCGGTGTGCTTTGTGATAAAGGCGGAATAGTTTTTGATAAGAGTATCGTACTCATCCGCCGGAATCTTTATGTCTTTGTATACGACTGTTCGCATGTTAGAAAATACGATTTATTAACTCTTTCCCAAACATACTGATAAGTAATATAAACCCAGACCAAATAGCAACCAGAGTTTTGTTGAATGATTTAAGAGCTTCTACCTTACCTGTAAGGGTTTTTACTTCGTCTTCCAAGATAATCACTTGGTCTTTTAAGTCTTTGATTTTCTCGTCACGGTTAGCACTGGCTTCGTGGATGGTGTTCAACAGTAGCTCCTGTTTGGTAACAGCGTGGTTCAAAGTATCCATCTTGGACATGAGCTGGAGGAGGATTTCTTTTTGTGAGAAGGTATCGGAGTTCATGGAAGTAAATGCACTTGCATATTATATTATAATAATATACACTTATTGAGTTGTTTAATATTAGTATTACTTAATAATAACGTAGTATTACTACTTAACTAGTATTGTTTCCACAAAATATGAACTTTTATACATTGTTTATAGTAGGGATTGGTTTCTTCGCCGGAATGAAATTTGGTGTAGTACCAGTACTTTTAGTATGCTTGGGGATTATCGGGAGTGTTGCTCTTTGGATGCTGTTCTCTTGGTTCTGTGATTGGTTAGATGGTATATCTAATTAGTTGCTTTATCCCCAAGAAATTGTCCTAGTATGGGAGCACCCACTGCCGTTGCTCCAGCCGTAGTTAAAGCACCACGAACAACATCTTTCTGATACGGGTGTCGCTTAAAGTAACGACCTACACGGGTAGTACCCACATCTTTCCATTCGTTTTCGATAATTCCATCAAGAGCATCGTACATAGATGACTGCTTACGTAGCATGTCTTGAACTTGTACATTAGGAGCCTTTTCAGCCAATAGTTCGTTAGCTCCTTGGCGGATTTCACGTAGTCCTTTTGATATAGCTGTTTCAAGTTTAGGGTCAAACGCTCCCGTTCTTCCTTCACTAGCAACCCATTGGTCTAGTTTCTTACGAGCACGAAGAAGGTCTAAGGCAGTAACGTCTTGACCTTTGGGAATGAAGCTAACAAACTTATTGTAAATACGCTTGGCAGACAAGCCAGCATCACCTACTAAGGCTGGGCTTTCTTCAAAGATGTCTTCTGTCTTTTTTAAGAGGTTCTGTAGTTCGTCTGGTTGTACAATAGGAACAATATCCATGTCTTTGAGTTGTTGTTCAAGTTCCTCGGCGGTGTCAGCAATCTCAGCTCTAATTACCCCTACTTTCTTTTCTACTGTGTCACTAGATTTAAGTGCCCCAGTTTTAAGTAGGTATTTAATTGATTCGGCGGCACGTTGTTTACGAATATCAAGGTCCATTCCAATATCTCCTCGAATACCTGGAGTTTTTGTTGCAAGTCCTTTTTTAAGTCCTTCTTTGACGTTTTTCTTAGTTAGAGTTGGGGAAACTAAATCAGAGGCTTCTTTTAGAGCTTCATCATCTAGTACTTTTTGTACACTTTTAGTACCTTTGAGTTTGCCAGCAATCAGTGGAGCACCAGCACCAGTAAGAGTTCCTAGTCCTGGAGTAAGAGCTTCTGCGCCAGTGTCTCCTTCTGAAATGTTAGAGAGTACGTCGTAACCATAACCAATACCCGTACCTTTAAGTACGGCGGATTTATCCATTATTTTAGGAACAAGTCCTTTAAGTACCCCTTTAATACCACCACCTAGTGCAGCCTTAGCACCTAGACCCAGAGCACCAGCTCCAGGAATTACAGTAAGGGCTGAGAGACCTAAATCGGCAGCAGTTTGTGCTCCAGTACGTTCCTTATCCTCAAGGATAGGGAATAGAAACTCAGCCGCTTTACGACCAAATCCTTTTTCTTCTTCTGGAACTGGCGGAGCTGATGGTTCAAAAGTTTTAGGCTGTGGCGGGGCAGCGTAGGTACCTCCGGCGGGAACAGCCTGTCCACCCATTTTAATTTGTTCGTATGCTTGACGAACTTTTTGAACATGGCCAGGAACATCGTATTTAACTCCATACTCATTCACTCCGACTGAAGGTTTACCTGTGGAATCAAAAACACCCCGGTAAGCATTTGGGTCGTCTTCTCCAGCGTTCCACATAGAGACAATTTGAGCAGGAGTTTTACCAGCGTCTTTCCATTGTTTTATGCGGTAATACGTAGCTTTATTTTCATTTTCTAAGGTCAAAGGAGCGTTAGGGTCTCCGAGAAATTTTTGAGCTACCTCTTTCCAAGTTTCATGGGAGTACTGGTATCGGGAAGCACCACCAAAACCACTACCTTCTTGTGGGTGTACTGGTCGATTATTACTTTCGACTTGTCTAATTGCCTTAGCAAGATTTATTACATCCTTGTCTAATGGTTGTGGTGTCATAATTACAAATTACCAGCTCCAGTCTGAAGCATTACCTCCTGTCCCCGCACCAGAGTTAAGGTTCTGTTGGTATTGTTGCATGATTCCTTGTTGAGCCTGTAGTCGGTTAGCGGCAGCGTTTTCAAGCTGTTGGATAGAGGATTTAATAGCAGCAGCAGATTGGTTAATATTAAGTGCAGTAATAGCATTGTTTTCGTTACCAGTTGGTGTACCACCTCCAGTAGATAGGAGGTTAGTGTACATGATTTGAGCTTCATTAAGAGCTGTCTGAAGGGCAACAAAGTCTGTGCTAGAAAATCTACGTTGCAAGCTGTTGAGAGCTTTGTTGTAGTCAGTGGAAGAAACATTATTAAGACCAGTCTTATCAAGAATAGTGTTTACGTTCTGAGCTTGTCTATGAGCAGCATCAGCAGCTCCAATAAGTTGGTTATAGTCTCTAGTTGTCTCCTCAAGTCCAGCACGGGCAATACCTGTAGTGGCTGTTCCTGTAGTCTGTAAGTTAGTTTGTGCGGCGGTTCCTTGAGCCTGTAATTGAAGTGGGTTAGCTCCCATAGAAGATAAAGCTTGGTTGAGGAAGTTGGTTCCTGCGGTTCCAGCGTAGCCCATAGCTTCTACTGCTTGGTCGTACGTCATTTGACCACTCATTAGTTGTTGAGCAATAGTAGAGGCTTGGGTTTGTGGGTCCATATTGCCACCAGCAAATCCAGGTGTTAATGGATTAAAACTAGTTTGACCGTAAGGAGCTACTGAAGGCGCAGCTAAGCCAGCGGCAGTACCAATGCCAGAAAGACCTAGCTGTTGTTGAGTCAGAGAAGCCTGTAGAGAGGGATTAAAAGCATTGGCTTGTTGTTCTTGAGCAGTTAGTTGTTGCTCGGTTCCCTTAAGGGCTGCTTGTTGAGCTTCAGCTAGAGCTTGCATACGGGTATTGGCTGATTGTGTAGCAATGGCGGCATTACCTGAGCCGACTATGTTAGTACCAGTAGATAGGTTCCCAGCTACAGCACCAGCTTTAAGACCTCCAACTCTGGCAATTTCGTCTGAGTATTCTTTAGACATTCGGGCAGCGTTATCACCTATTGCCTTATTCCCGGCAGCGATACGTTCCATTTCTTTACGGGTACGTTCTTGTTCAGCTTGAGGGTTAGAACGACCAAGAAGGGTATCTAGGATACCTCTAAAAGTAGTGTCTTTTGATTCGGCTAATTTTCTTGAATTTGACTCGTTAGAGTTCTTTTGATTTATCAAACTCTGAATTTCAAGAGCTTTATTTTTGAGATTATTTAAGTCGTTCCCAGTACCATTTGAGTTAGAGTTAAATTGCGGGGTATCAGTTGAAACTGGAGGTTGATACGGCGTTTGAATACTTGGAGTCTGTCTAGGAGCATTTAAGGCCTGGAGAGAAATCGGGGTGTAGTTGTTTGCCCCAGGAACTTTTGGAGCGTTTCCACGAAAATTTTGATTGTTGGGGACTCTACTTTGACCACCAGGAATCATACTTTGATTAAACGGAGTGGCACCAGATACACCTCTTGTAGCAGATTGCATGTCAACTACACCTCTCATTTGTGGAGTGGTGGTTTTTGTTTGGAATGAAGGTCTTATTAGACTCGACACCTGATTATTTTTGAATTGAGCCATATATTAAAGTTATGTTCCCTGATAGAAGAGATTAGGGTTGAACGGAACTGGTTGTGTACCTAAGTCCACGTTAACACTTTTTGTTCCTGCGTAATCTTCCAAAAGGGTTAGACGTTCTGAGTATAGAGCATTGTATTTCTTAAAAGCAGGGTCGTTATTTACAATAGAAGAGTAGTAGGTTTGTAATGCCCCATACACTAGCATATCGTGAAAATCCTCTTGAAGTAAGGGTAATTGTCCTATTATATACGCAGAAGCAGTTGCACTGGGAGCGTTTTGGATTGGGCTGGCTAGGAGTACTTCAGTATCAGAGGTAAATCGAATGATTGGGTACCAAATACCATCTCCTGAAGGTGGAGTAATGCGTAGGTGTAGGTTGAACATAGTCAAATCAGTGTTTAGTGGATACCCCCCGGTGGTATTCCAGGCTGTCCCTGTTCCTGTAATTTGGTTGTCTCCTACTGCAATACTAGAAAGTGTCCCGGTGCTGTAATCAGCAAAAGTCATCTCAGGTACCCGAGCTTTGTAGTTAAAGGTAATTATCTTTCCTGAAGAAGAAGGGATTGGCCAGAATTGTACTGTGTTGTTATAGATGAAGTAGTAGTTAGGAATGTTTGAGGTGTATGGGAGAGCGTTAATCATTGTCCACTCTTGGATAGTTCTTATAGGAGCCGGGGTGAATACAAGCTGTCCTACATTGATAGTATTGTTCTTTATTTTAGAAACATTGGCGGGGATTGGGTAGGCCTGCACACCAACAGTAGAAATAGTGGTAGTAGTACAGGCTGAAGTAAGCGGCGGCTGCCAAGTAATAGCAGTAGAGCCTTGACGGAAAGTTACTGTGCGTTGTTCTGAATTGTCAAAGGTTACTAGTTGAGAACAAGTGATATTAGTCCAAGCGGTAGAAAGTACGGCTGAGATGGCTCCTGAAGCTGGAGCAATAGTCACAGTTAAATCCTCACCGCCAATAGTCACAGTAGTGTAGGTGCGTTCATTATCAAAATACTTCTGTATAAGGTAACGATGCTGGTCACTAATAAGTTGCCCGCCTAATGCTTGGTTGGCACTAGTAGTGTTATTAGAAAGGTTAGTAAATAGGTTTGTAAGGGTAGTAAAGGTTTTCATAAAATATTAGTTACCGCCCGTTAAGGTATAAGTTGGTAAAGCGTTTCTTTTATTATTGATTTGAACCAGTTGAAAATGAAAATCAGTGGCTCCTGCCGCAAAACCAGGAGACCAACTAATTTCAAAATAATCAGGTTGACATATTGTTATTGCTGTCCACCCGAAGCTATTATCAGGACCAGTCTGACAGGCTGTAACTGTATAAAAATCAGTATTAAGATTGTGAGTTATTTTATATATAAACCCGGCCTGTAATTCAATAGTCCATCCAGTAGGTAAGAAAACAAATGGTGAATTATTAACTAAACCATCAGCAGGAACGTACCCTGTATAAATAATAGTAGGAGAAAAAATAGAAGGACTATTTATACCGTCATGGGTGTGTTGTGGAATGTTGTTTACAGTAAATCTCGCCGCACTGTTACTGCGTTGTATCTCTTGTTGGACAATTTGGCGGATTTTTTGTTCATCCATATTAACGTAGTCTAATCTGAGTAAGGCGGGTAAACGATGAAGCGGCAGTCCCGTTAGTGGTACAGACAGCTCTGAATTGCAGCCATTGGGTTTTCTGGAACGCTTGTTCGTAGTAACCAGAGATAGGGTTGTCTGACTCAAAAATCTGTGTCCCGCATGTTGTCCATGCCTGTGTACTATTTAGACGGTAGTACAACTCTACACTATCACCTGCAAGGAGTGGTGTGGAGAGCTTATATTCTAGTTGGGTAAAGGTATTTTTAGCCAGTAGTGTACCTGTAGGTAGTAAATCTGTTTCAATAATAAAGGTAGTTACCGGGGTGCTGGCGGTTTGGTCAATACCAAACACAGAAGTACCAATACTGTAGCTATCTTGCCACCATGACCAGTATTGCGGCGCAATAGCGTTTTGTTCTTGATTAGGAATTAAGATACGAGCACAGCCGTCATAATCACCATAAGAGTTCCTATTCTCTAGTCTAAGTGATAATCCTGTGTCGGTAGTAGCCATGTTGCCTGATGGGATGAATGACCAAACACCACCGCAGTTCCCAGCCTTAGTAGAGGTTTGGTCCAGGATAGAGAAGTAAACCCGGCCACGTAAGTACATGGAATCAAACCAAATGAAATATGGCTCTATGTATGAGTTAGGAGTGCCGGGTACTCCTGCTACGTAATCAGGCACTTTGAGAGCGAGAGAAGCTACTGAACCGTTAGTAATGTAAATGTTCCCTTTATTACCCGCAAACACGTACACCATGTTGTTGACGTTTAGCATGGTTTTCACATCGTTCTCTGGAAGGACAATAAAGTCTGAAGGGGTGGCGTCTATTTGGTTCCAGGGATACAGTACATTGCTTTTACCGCCAATAATAACAATATTCCCCACTTCTACTATAGACTGGGCCACCTCATAACTAGGAAGGTTTACTCTTTGTTGAGTGAATTGAAGTGTTGAATCATCCCCGTTTACTCCCGCATCACCGAAAAGACCAAAAGTATTGAAGTATTGCTTTCCTGCGGCACCTGTAGCTATGTTTATAGCTGTAGTAGACGTTTCTGAATCATAGACAGAAAATGTATCTGCCGAGAGGTTGTATTCAATCCAATAGACAGTTCTCTCTAAAAGATTTATAGGTTGAGTTCCATAAACATCTGTAAAGAAAATGGCTGGGATGCGTTGTGTAGTACCATTAGCTGTCTGTGTATATGGCACAGAACCATTTATTACTGCACTAACTGTTCCTGTCGTTGTACTTGATGTGTACGAACAGTAAGACTGTACGTTAGCTACCGAAGTCAGTAGAGAAGTAGTTGGGAATATCTCTCCTATGTAATTAAGGTCAGTGTAATAGAGCTTTCCTTGATTGCCTACATAGGCATAATTAGTGTGAGTAGGGAACGGATTTACCGAGTAAATATTGGCGGCAGGTAGTAATAAAGCACCTAGATTTACCGTTTGTTTGACATAGGGGCGTTGAGTATTAAAACAGAATAACCAACCATTTAATACATTCATTCCTGTAAAGGCCAGAGTTGAGTAGTTATTTGGGTCGGGTAACATCCAGCCTGTACCGTTAGTATCATATACATTTGTGTCCCATACCCAAGTACGACTATTGCTGTCTAGTACGTAATAACGGTATTCGTTACTGGTAGCGGTACCAAAACGCTCTGTAGCTTTAGCTAAGGCGGCACCAGGAGTAGCTACCGTGCTAAAAGTAATTGAGCCTGTAGTTCCATGAGTTAGTTCATTTTCTTCGTATGGGTCAAATTTGGAAGATAATTTAATCTTTCCTCCCACAGCGTAGGATACGTAATAGTAGTTAGGAACTATACTAAGTACTTCAAATGTACCACTTTCTCTGAAAGTATGAATAGTTTTCCCTGCGGCAATCGTTATTTCACCACCAGTGGCTACCATTGAGTTAGTGGTGTATGAAATAATAACCACACCAGAACCTCCATTGGCACCGGCTCCAGTAGAACCACTCCGGCCACCACCTCCTCCCCCAAGGCCATCTGTTCCTGGCAGACCATCCCCTGTCAAAGTTGCGGCTCCACCTCCTCCTGTACCTGGTGTACCTAGAGTACCTCCAGCTAGTGTGGTTCCTGCTCCACCACCACCATAGGTTACAGACACTCCTGTAATACTAGAGGCTAGACCATTTCCTCCGTTACCTCCAACACTAGCTGTTCCGGCTGTACCTGCGGCACCGGCACCTCCGCCACCGCCAGAAGAGTCTGATGCCGTGGTTTGACCAGCTCCACCATTATTACCGCCAGTAGTACCAGCACCGCCACTTCCAGGTGTTGAACCACCTCCACCTCCTCCTCCAGAACCTCCGGCTTGTCCATTACCCGCCGTACCTGAACCCTGACCACCGCCACCTCCACCGACTGCTGTTACAATAGCTCCTAGAATACTGTCCCCACCGTTACCACCGTTAGCTGCAACAGCTCCTACTCCTCCAGCACCAACTGTGACAGCGTAAGAACCAGTGGTAACGGTAGAAGAACCTGGGCGCACAGCACCCGCACCACCACCGCCAGAAGGGTTGTTACCTGTACCTCCACCAGAAGCACCTCCTCCTGCTACCACCAAATAGTCAATTGCTACTGAAGCTGGTGTTGTTGTAGTACTTATAGACGTAACTGTAGAAGCTGAAACTGAAATCCAAGTACCTGCTTTTAAGTTGGCAGGAGCATCAAATAGAGTGGCTCCGTCTGGAGTTAATGTACCGTTAGATATAGCGGCTTGTTGTTCCGCAGTACGACCAAACGAAGCCAGCACCTCTCCTTGTTCAGTAGAGATGTTAGCGTTTTGTATATTGGCGGTTCCTTTGTGGGGAGAAGGGGCAATACCCGCTTCCATGCCGTCATATACAAGGTCTTCTCCTTGGTCTGTGGGTTCTAACCGCCATGACATATCTATATTATGCAGTCATTAAGTGAAAAAAGTTAGTCGTATTTCCACCACCTCCGACAGTTGTCCAAGTCCCCCAGAAAGTAGATTCAGCGTTTTGATTGTTGTAGCTTGTGGTTATCCAGTTATCAGATAAAGCTGTTGTTGTTAACTGAACTTCATCTATTATACCATTATAATATTCACTTTCTGCTCCTGAGTCAGTGTCAAAATATGCACCTATTGTTATAGCGGCATTAACTAGACCAGAAGGACTCCCTGATGTAGCTATAGTACCTGTACTTGCACCATTGTAATAACCAGTAATTAAAGAACTGGCGTGTTTCATGCAGATGAAGTGATTGTTAGTTGTACCAAGAGTTACTGTATGAGTCGTAGCATAAAACGCAACACCTTTAAAAAGCATACGATAATTTATCCTTCGTGTACCGCCATTAAAATCATAAGCAATATCGTAAGCTCTGTCGGTTGTAGTATTAGAGCCACTAGTCATATTTTGTTGTCCAGATGATATTTCAACACTTCTTTTTGTCCAAAGTAATACCGTAAAAGTTGTTGGGTCAATTAAATTCCCTGTTGCTTGAAGAAAGTCGTTCACACCATCAAAAGACCGGCCATTTTGAATTTGACCAGCCCCAGAACCAACAGTTCCGTTATCATTTAAGTTGTTACTTCCCGTAGAACTTGTTGCTGCGGCTCCACTTGAGTCGTCAAGGTGCCATACGCCCGTATACCCTGTCCACACGTTATTTCTTCCATAAGTATCAGTTACAGCGTAATCTGCCCTAACACCATCCCAATCTACATAAATAGTTACTGTCGAGGTAAGACTAGGTACTTTTACCCACATTTGAGATACGGAAACAATTTCTCTGGCCCATTCTGTAGTTTTTCCAGAGTCAGCGTAAACACGCACTGACTGAGCTTCGGCAAGGGTGGTAATACCAATACGTGATAAGTCTACGTAACTAGGGAAATTAGTCTGTGTTGCTGGGACACTTGCTGCGTTTACGGTTGCTTGTTTGAATCCGGCTGCCATATTACCCCAGGTATTCTGGTTTGAAGTTAGTCGCTACTTTTCCTCGTAGTGTTGCAAGGGATGTTAATTGCGGAGCTGAGAAGGTAACACCACAGTCAATTAGTTCTTGTGCTTTTTTTAGTCTTGCTACATCTAATTCCCAGGTTTGTCTATCAAGTTCATTTTGAGTAGGAGCTGGAGGTGGTACTTCGGCATCTGGTTCTAGGTCGTCAATAACAGGTGGGACAAAGTTAATTTCGTCAAGGTATGATTTGACTGTTTTTTTAATTATTTCTACCTCTGTAGTGAGGGAAAACGAGAAATCTTTTACAAATACATGCCCCTCTCCGTTGTTGAATTGTACGGTGACGATTCGTCGCTGCAATTCTTTGTTTGCTGAATCTCCTAATCTTATTGCTGTATACATATAATTTTAATTAAACTCTACTACCTGATGCGTAACATCGCCATACTGAGCCATCCCATTTGAATAAAACACTAAGCTCTGTAGTCGTTACAGTAGTGGTTGGAAGTGCTACCGGGCCGTTACCGAATGATGCCCCCCAAGTAATTGCTCTGGCGGCGGTTCCAATCACTGAGATAAAGAGCATTTGTCCTAATGTTGGGGTTCCAGAAAGGTTAGTAGTAAACGAGGTAATGTCTACTGTTTGTGCGGTGATGTAGTACTCGTCTACGTTGTCAGTGTTGATTGTTGGGGTAGCACTTGATGTTGTGGTGCCTGTTCGCTTGGTAATTCTCTTATTAGTAAGAGTATCGGTTGTAGCACGACCTATAAGGGTGTCTGTAGAAGTGGGTAATGTTAGTGTCCCGGTATTACTAATTGAAGATATGACCGGGGTAGTAAGAGTTTTGTTGGTAAGAGTCTGAGTACCACCAACAGTCACAGCAGAAGCGGTATTTGTACCTGCTGTGGTAACTCGGAAATCACCTGTTGAAACAGTAAGAACACCAGAAGAGGCGGTAATTACCGGGTCAGAAGCTCCTGCGTCAAAGGTAAGAGTGGTGAACGTACCTGTACCTAGAGTTAGTGTGTTACTAGCAATTGTGCCTATTACTGGGGAAGTAAGTGTTTTATTAGTGAGAGTTTGGGAGGCGGTTAAAGTAACCAATGTGTCAGTAATGGCTGGAAGTGTAAGAGTAACTGTTCCGAGAGCACCTGTGGTGGGTTCTAGGGTAATAGTCCCGGAAGTAGCGTTACGGAATCCAATGTTACCTACGGCGGAACCAGCTGTTCCAAGTAGTAATGAAGTTGTTGCGTTAGCCACTAGTGTAGTAAATACACCTGTAGTTGGGGTTGTAGCACCAACTGTACCGTTGATATTGATTGAGGCGGTTCCTGTGAGGTTCGTTACTGTACCAGAAGAAGGAGTGCCTAAAGCACCACCATTTACTACAAAAGCCCCGGCTGAGCCTACTGCTACTCCTAGTGCTGTCAAGACGTTTGTTCCTGTTGTTATGGTTGCGGGAGCTGCCCCAGCACCTCCACCAACAACTAAAGCGTTAGCAGCTAAAGCAGCAGAAGTAGCCCAAGTACTAGCACTAGAGAAATAAGGGACTCCACCTGATGTACCTGCTACAGTAAACGCAGGAGTACTTGTTGGGGTTGCTACTGAAATTAAACCACCAGTGAAACTAACTGAGGTAACGGTTCCTGCTCCACCAGGAGTAACCCATGTAGGAGCTAAAGATGCACCGTTTGACTGTAGATATGTCCCCGCCCCGCCTAATGCTAGTTCAGTGACATCGCCGGAACCATCTGAGTAAAACAATCTCCAAGGAGTTTGGTCGACGAATTGAGTGAGGTTTGTATAGCCTCCTCCACCAGCTAGGTCTACAAGGAGTCTGTGAGTGGTAGGATTGGCGTACAGAGTAACAGGCGTTACACCGTCTACAGAAGAAACAGCAAGAAGGGTGGTTACGTAATTCTGGTCTCTTGAAGCATTGTCCATATTATGTTTCGTCTATGAGTAATTTACCTGTGGAATCGACGTAAAGGGCTACCGGGGTGATTCCATCTACACTTGATACCGCCAGCATAGTAGGAACAAAGTTTTCATCTCGTAATGCTCTGGCGGGACCTTGGTCTGTTCCTGTAGTGTTATTATCTACTGAAAGTGCATGATTTGCTGGGTTTATTTCCACAGGAGACACAGTTGCACCGTCTGTGTTTAATACAGCAAGTATGGTTGTTCTGTTGTTTTCATCTCGTTTAGCGTTTGTCATATTAAAAAACTGTAATTATACAAAAACCAACACCACCTAAAGATTGAACTCCAGGGGTACTACCTGTTAATGCCCCACCCATTCCACCACCGCCACATCCAGGAGCTCCGTCACCACCAGAAGACTGTACTAATCCGCCTCCTGTAGCTGTACCATGAGTAGAAGCACCTCCTGTACCGCCATAGTTATACAAAAGTCCTGGGACGACTTCCTTAATACCATCAGCACCATTGTTGGCGGGGTTAGTTGCTGTTGCTGAACCTGCGCCTCCTGCATGAGCAGGGAATGGTGAAGGTGCAGCAGGAACAGTAAACGAACCTCCACTGGTACCTGCTGCGGCTGCGGCTGGTAGACCTCCACCTCCTGTTCCACCAGTAACCAATAAACCTGTCACAGGTAGAGTTAATGCGGCTGCGGCTACAGTCGTACCTCCAATAATACCAGCTTGCCCAGCCAATACAGTAGCATCCCAACCAAAACCTAAAGGCATAAGAGCGGCTGTTCCCGCACCTCCTGCACCTCCTGCTGCTCCTGCTGTTGCACCTGATGCGTTACCACCAGTACCTCCACCACCAGCATAAGCTAAAGTATGATTAGCTGTTGTATTTGGTCTAATAGCTAAATATGAATGTATTGTAGTCGTGACTGTTGGAGAACCACCCGAAAAATACAATACATCTGGTACTGCCCAAGCAGGTAAGGTTAATTGTGTCTGTCCACCTGAACCACCACCTCCACCTCCTGCGGCGGTTGAGTTTGCCCCCACTACACCTGTTCCACCTCTACCTCCTTTACCGACAAGAAGTATGTTTATTCCACGGGCATTTTGTGGCTTGACCCACGGAATCCATGAAGCACCAGAGGTAAGGCTGTTACCATATAGTATAGTTACGTTTTGAGATGATTGTGGTAATTCAAACATACTAATATTGACCAGCAACGGGGGTGACTCTCCACCCAGCAGCAACAGTGGTTCCTAGACCAACAAAGACTCTAAAACCAGGTGGTAAAGCTACACCACCATTAGGAAATGGGTAGAAAAAAGATATTTCTGCGGCAACTGCGGTGGCTGTTGTAGCAGGAAGACTAAATGCACCAATGTATGAATTATTACTGGCAGTAGTGTTTGCTGAGCCATTATTAAAATAAATACGGGCAACCGATGCTGTATTTGTTCCAAGTGGTGCAAAAAATAATCCACGAATAATACCACCATTAGTAGCATCGGCAGTAAAAACAAGCTGATTATTTGCTGAAGCTCCTGTATAGTCTGCGGCAGCAGTAGTCAGTGTTGGAGCCATTGTTGTTCCATCATTGGAACTGACATCTCCTTGTATTGCGTATATTGGAGCAGTATTAGCGGCCATAAATAATAATTAAATACCAATAAAACCTGCGGCTAGAGTAGTAGATAGTCCAAGAGAAATTCCTCCACCTCCCGTACCATTTGAAGCAGCAGTTATTAACCCCTTACCATTTACTGTAATATTTGCATTAGTAAATGAACCAACATTAGAATTTACTGTAGCTAAAGTAAGTACTGTTGCACCTGTAGCATCACCTGTATGAGTAGCATTTGAGACAAGGCCAGAATAAAGACTATTAACAGCATTATCACCAGTATTTACTCCACTTGTATTATCAATGATAGTAAGTTGAGCATCTGTAACATAATTAAAATTAGCATCTTCTGTAATATCTCCTGTAGTAAGTACAACTACTCCTGTTTGACCATTAACTGAATCTACTGCCCCGCCACCACCTCCTGTAACAAAGTCAATCCCAGTCTCTAAAGCATTTACAGCTAAGTGTTGATTGGCTTCACCAAGATAACTGCTCGGTACATCCGATAGTTGTGTAAATTTATTAGCTCCTGGTTGGTGTACTCTCATAGGGATTTAAGGAAGGCATCAATTTTTTCTCTTTTCTCGGCTACTATGTCTTTAGCTTTTTCAACTGCTGCCCAATCTTTTTGTGTTCTTTCGATAAGGTCGTTTAGCTTTGCTTGTTGAGCATTAAGGGTTTTTTCTCTCTCAGTAAGTTCAGCTTCTAATTTCTCTAGGCGGGCCTTTTCTGCTTCAGCTTCAGCTTTACGTTCTGCCTCATCGTGTATGAGTTCAGCTAGACGGGAAGCTGTATTTTTTTCTTGTTCATCAAGAATGTCTAGTCTACCTGTGACTTCAGCTACTAGAGTTTCCTTGTATTTAATATCTGCTTCTAAGGCGATTATCTCAGCTTCAAGTGACTTCTTTAAGTTTTTAAGGCGGAGTTCTTCTACTTGGAGCATTGTGATACGGTTTTTACCCTCCTCAATCGCTTGAGTAGCCTTTGCGTCAAGTACTACAGTTGTGCCTGAGTTATCTACTTGCATATTATGGTGCTAATTCGGTTGCAGCGTACCGTGGTGAGGTGCCAGCAATACTTATTTCTCCTGTAAATACCGCAGTATCGGCTGAAGTCAAGATACCCCCGGTACCATCGTCTGCTACTGAGGAGCCTCGTAAAACGAGGCTAAAATCAGAAGCAGAAGCTCCTGCCCCGTACTTAACAAAGAGTGGATTTGTTCCTAGATTTTGGACAATGAAGCCTACTCTAGCTCGATTAGAAGCTAGGGCGGTTGTTGCTGAGGCAATAGGAGTGACGGTAGCGTTTTGTGTTCTTACAGTGGGATTCATTTTTTATTTTTTAATCTGTTAAATTCTCGTTCCAGAGTTAGTTCCCGGTCATGCAGTTGGATTTCTCTGTCTTTTAGTTGTCGTTCGGTACGCATGACACGTTCCTCCTTAATAGTAATATCTCGCTCCCTGGATGCAACCGCTATATCCTTATCGTGTAATTCTTTGGTTATCTGGAGGTAAAACGTATCAAACTGGAACTTTTTTAATTCAATTTCACCTAAAGCTGACTCGGCGGTAAACAATCGTTCTTCTACTACAGGTCCAATATTCATCAATCGGTCATTTATGTACTCTATCTTTCTGAGCAGGCGTTTATTGTGCTCAAAATCTTTCTTAATTTGAGCTTCTTTTTTTTCTACTAGAGCAATGCGCTCTCTTAGCTCTTCCTCCCGGGAGATTATTCGGTCTTTTTCTTCTGAGAGAGACTCCTTGGCTCTTGTAACTTCTGCCAAACCAGCTTTTATTTCAGCCCTTAGAGAGTTCACTTCAATAATTAGTAAATCTCGCTCTGTTGAGACTAGTTGTATTTCGGTATTGATGGCTTTGAGGGTTTTAGCACGAAAGGAGGCCAAAGAAGCCTCCTCTGTGACGGCAATTTCCCGTAAATTATCTACTCTTTGAGCCAATTTTCTACCCTCATCTATCTCAGCTCGCTTTTGTGTTGCCTGTCTTTGGTTTATTTCTTGCTTAGAGAGTAGTTTTATTGGCATATTAGGCTTGTCGTGCTCGTTCGGTCAAACTTTCATCAGGGTCAATAGCTTCCGTGTTTAATTTTCCTTTGTTATTTCGTGTCAAGGTCTCTTCGATTGGAGTTTTTTCTATCTTAGCTACACTAGCTTTGGCTAAAACTAATGGTTCAAGACATCTTTGGATAAATGGAGTTAGTTGGTCTAGGTTGTACATCCCGGCGTGTGACATACCTTGTCCTCTTGGTTGAATCATGCCGTATTCATCCTTTACTCCTTCCCGTAAACGATTATGTTCGTATTGCGGTGACTTAAAGTACTCTCGTTCGGCTAAGTCTTTGGCAAATTTCTTTCGAATATGCTGAATTTCTAGCGGAGAGTGCTCTGGGATAATCATCGGAGAAGTGGTTTCGGCTGGGAATGTGTACTTCTTTCCTCCCCAGGCACCTATAAAATCTTCTTGAGACCAATTTGTGAATCGAAACACACCATCAAAATCTTCTGGTAGTGTGGTCTCGTACTTCATTATTGTTTTATCATCAAACATATCTTTTTCAGATTAGAACCATATTTTCTATGGCATAGGGTCTAAGATGCCCAGCCCTATTCCCCGTAAAGAGGAACAGAGTGGATTACCTAGATGTTAACGTAAACAACTCGGTATTCGGTATCAACTCCAGCTTGAGCAGCAAAACCAAGTCGAGCTGTAGTTGCGGCGGCAACTGCAACTGAACCGGCTACTGTACCAACACTGAGGCCAAGACCTACACCAATAGCACCCTGAGCAAGACATGAAGTGAGTCCACGTGAGACTACAAATCCGTAAGCACCAGCAGCGATTGGTCCCATAGTTACACCAACCTGTGCGTTAGTAACGGTAGTAGGTTGGATAATAACATCAGCACCGTGAGCACTAACTAGAGATACTTCTGAAGCAGTTGTGATTGCTGGAGAGGCTCCTTCTTCTAGTGTAATGACAAGTGAAGCTGAACCGGCAGCAGCAGGGTGTGAAGCAATACGGAGAGTTTGACCTTCTCCAGCGTTATCATTCACAACCACAAATCCGCCAGCGTATTGGTTAGCAGTAGCAGCAGTAGCACCCAATGTCACAGTGACACGTGGTGGTACGTTACCGTTGGCTGAAAAAGCCTGGTACGCAGTTACAGCAAGGTTTTGGTGGTTAGGGACAACAGCAGCATCTTGTACCAAAACACCTGGTGTTAGAGCTACAGCACCATTTCGAACCAATGTAAGTTCACGACCATCTGAGGTATCAAAACGAGTACCTACAAGAGTGTTTAGTGAGGTTTCAGTGGCAGGAGCGGTGTCAATAAGACCATTTGATACAAGAGAAAGTGGTCCTACAGCAGCCCTTTGGGTAATTCGAGACATAATTTATTTAATTTAATTTTACTAATTCCCTGCTTGTTACCCCACCCCGTAGTGTGGGGGTCGCAAGACAGGCGGCATAGATTTAAGCGGCGGTTGTGATGCTTGTCCAAGTGGTTGCTCCGTCGGTATTGATGTACATTCGAGTTGATGATGAAGAACCATCGAGTCGAACATAAAGAGTACCTTTTGAAGCTGATTCAGTTGGAGCACCTGTTCCAGAAGTAAATCCTACTCCTAGAAGGGCGTACCCTGGGTCAGAATTTCGTAAGTCGATAGACATAGCTATATATTATTAGCTATTAAACACCATTTATGCCGGTCAATACTGCTTGACGGAATGGTGCTCGGCAGATGAGCTGTCCACCTAGAACCATAAAGCCGTTGATAGCTGCTTGGTTGTATGACTTAATCATACCTGTCCATGTGAAAGCGTTACCTGGAGCGTACATACTGTCTGAGTACACGTTTCCTTCAATATTCTTAGCCTTTGGTGAAACAGTCTGTCCATCGAAGTACTTAAGACCATACCATTCTAGGAAGTTCATATTGAGCATGTAGAAATTACCAGTTGTAACTTTCTTGTCTCGACTGATAATCATACCATCCCATCGTTGTTCACTGTAACCTGAAGTTTGAGCGACGGTTCGATTGGCGGCTGAGAAATCTTGGTTATTTCGTTGGAACGGAGTCTGTAGCTGTTCGAAGTAACCCCAAGTGGTGTAGTCAGTGATGATGAAATCAGGAATGACTGGACCGTCTGAGATTGAGTTCCAAAGAGTACGAACCTTGACCAAAGAGATAGTTCCTGCTGAAGCGGTTACTGTAGCGTTAAGGCCAGAGTAAACAGCTCGGGAAAGACCACCGTAGTTAGCTAGAGTAGTACCATTGTCTACAATACCTGTAAGACCCATAGGAGCCTTACCACCGAAACCTGTACCATCTCCTTGTAGGAAGTTACCAATGTCATCAGCAGCATCTTGTGCTCGTGATTCCATAGTGACTTTCATTAAGTCGAGGGTTTGCATTTGGGTAGCATTGATAGAAAGGTCAGTACCAGCGAGAGCTACGTTAGTAGCGGTGAAAGTGGCATAAAATGTCATGTTCACGGCAACTGGAGTCTGAGTGTTTGGTAGAAGGTCAAAACCGTTGAAAGCAACAGTTGAAGTTCCCTTCTGATACTTCATTGGGAATAGCATTTGTGAACCATTCCATTTCTTGGTGTTTTGGATAACCTTTCCGAAGAAATAGTTGTCACGTAATACCTGGTCTACCCATGCTGGGGCCAAGTATTGATTGGTCACTGTAGTAATAGTAAGTCCTGGAGGCATTTTAATTTAATGTTAATGTTAAATATATCCGTTCTCTTTCAACCAACGAGTGTGAGCTTCATTGGCTACGTTTGAATCTTTAACACCAGCACTTTGCGTTACAGCTCTGGCGGCCATGTCCTTTGCAGGGTTTGGTGCCTTTGCTTTGTTTACTCTCTCTTGGTATATCTCCCAAACTGAATGATGGTCAGCGTATTCTACGATGTTTCCATTACTGTCCTTGGGTGACATTTTCTCCATGAGTTTTAAGTACTCTGTGCGGTGTGCATCGGAAATGTCGATGTTCAATTCATCTTCCAATTCTTCAAGCATTGATTCGATTCGGTCTTCAGCTTTTGAAACAGCTTGCTGTTCTTCTTGGCGGATTCTTTGAAACTCAGCTAGAGCTTCCCGTTTCGCTTCTTCTTTCGCTCCTCGTACTGAGGCTTTGAGAAGCTCGGTAGCTTCACGCAGTTCAGGAGTAGAATCGCCGTAAATACGTTCGATACTCTTTTCCCATTCTGCTGATTCACTCCGTGTAGATTGCGATTGGGTGATTGTGTCTAGCTTTGCTGCCAATGCGATGGCGGTTTCACGTTCTGATTGGAGTTTCTCCATCAATCGCCGTTCTCGGCGGTTACGTGGTTCAGGAGCACCATTTTCAGGCTCTTCTGGTTTTATCTCCTCAGCCGGTTTTTCAACTGGCTGTTCTAGGAACGAAAAAGGGTCTTCGTTCTGTGGCTTATTAAATTCGTCAAGGAACTGTTGTGTTTCATTTGGCATACTTTTTCAAGTTAGTTCCTTTGCAGGAATGCCTATTTCTAGGACTTTAATAATGGGTTCTTCAGGATTCTTCGCCCGACATCCTTAGAAACGGGAATCTTTAGTGACTAGTACCTTCTCCTGTAGCTGGTTTGTAACCTTTGTCTCCATACTGCTTCATTCGTTGTGGCTTGGGAGTAGGGACAGTGCGAATTTGGATTTCTCTTGGTTTTGCTTTTGGTTTGTAAGGAACTTTCTTCAATAAAGGATTAGTGGTGTAGTTGTCACTAATTTTATTAGTCAGTGCTTTTTTCAAAGCGTTCTTAGGTACCGGGTCTTTGTCTATTAAGTGCATAATACTATTGTATATAGTTTTCTAATAAAGAAAGGGATTATGTTCACATTGGCGGCAACTGCACTTGGTCTAGTCCGGCATCGGCTGGGTTCTGGGCAAGGTTTTGTTCTGGCTCAGTAGTAGCTTCTGGGGCGGTGCCGTCTGCTGCTAGACCTGCTTGCATGTTTCCTTGTGATTGCATCATCAGTTGTTGTTGCTGAGCCATTTGTAGTTGCTGAGCAAAATCAGGGAAGTTGAGCATCATGTAGCTCATTGGGTCTATTTTGTACAAAAGACCATCGGCGGCGGCATCGTCTGGTGAAGGGAATGAGAGCATCTTGAGTAGAGTCTTTGGACCAATAACTCCCTTGTCAAACAAAGTCTGAGCGAGGTTGATTTCGGTGATTTGGTCTCTTGGTCGAAGAGAGTCTGGAGAAACTGATACAAGAAGAGGAATGGTCAACATTGAGTTAGACAGTGTGACGTACTCCAAAGATTTGGCGGTTCCCATTACTGAAGCGTAGTGCTGTTCGTCGTAGAACACGTAGTACATCTGGGTGAGAGAGTTGAATACGTTGTCGGCTACCTGTTCAATCGCTTGACCAATACCACCACCGATACGAGTTGAATCGTTTTGATTATTGAGAATCATTCCCCGGGCGGTCATGTCTTCGTTAGACGGCTGGGTGGTCATACCTAAGATACCCCATGATTGGCGGAGGTCAGTCTTGGCTATCTCAAGTTCATTAAAGACAGTCCTTGGTAGGTCTTGAGCGTTGAGAGGCATGATAGCTTCTCCCATTGGTTTACCTGAAGGAACCAAGATTGGATTACCTTTAGCTCTAGCGGCTGCGGCTTGTTTAGCTGTTTCCTCGTTAAAGTTATCAGCAGAGAAAGCGTAAGCGTTATTGGCGGCGTTAGTGTTGTAATCAATCTGTTCAGTTCTTCGTCGGATACGGTTTTGATTTGGAATATTTTGTTCCACCAACGAAGTGATATCGTGTGGTTGTTCTTGGAGGGAGAACACAGAAAGGAACACATACGGTTTTTTTGGTACGGCAAAGTGGTTCTTGGCTTCAGTCATCATGCCTTCCATTGGTTCTCCTGTTGGAGACATGATTTGTTCTGGGTATTTAAAGTAAGGGTTTTTGTACTTATCAAGAACAATCTCGTCATACGTCATGAACGTGTACGTATCATCAGCACTCCACCATTCGGTGTATTGAACCTCGGTTCCTAATTGTCCTTTTACTGACTCAGTAATTTTAGCTTTACTTTCAGGGAAGAGTTCAATTAGTTTCTCGGCGGTGAGTTTAATACGCTCACCCAAGTAACCGATGAAATCTCCGTAGGCATCAACATAACCAGTTGGGTCAAAGATGAAGTCTTGTATCTTGCGGTTGTCAATCGTTACATCGTTGACTTGGTTATTCCAACCATATTTAAGAACACCAAGGTGGTAGATAGACCATTGACGAACCATAAGGGCTAGTTTGCGGCGGAGGACTAATTGGTCAGCGTGGTAGGAAAGCATTACTCGAACCGCCCGGGCAATGACATCTCCTTCTGGAGTATCATCAGCATATACCGTAGGTTCTGGGTTTTTTGACAGGGCGGAAGCTAGGAAAGTTTCCTCAGCTTCAAACTGAAGGTTGGCGGCAATCGGGAGTTCATTGTCAGTAAGCCATTGGCCGTTGGGTCGTTTACCTATATATGATTCCTTGTTTCGGTCAAAGATAGCTTTGATTTTGGTTTCGTACGTAGCATAACGGTCTTCCCACTGTTTACGTAGTTTAAGGAGTTCTTCATCTGACATCTCTAAAGTCAGAGCACCGTACTTGTCACCAACTGGTCCTTCGGGGATTCCATTATTATTAAAATCAGTTTTGTTAGTGGTGTTACTAACAAGGTCACGTACACCTTCGAGGTTCAAAGAGAAAGGGTCGGTTGGGTTACTCATGAGTGTATAGTACTACTATATTTTGGTAATGTAATAAGTTATTTTCACAACTCAACTTGATACTCTGGATTAGAGAACGCTGACGGTGGGATGTAGTTTTGTTGGTCCGTGGTCATCCCAGTGGGAACATTGAACATAGAGTTGCCAGTGACAATCGCTGCCTCTCCGCCACCAAACTTCTGTAGTCCAACGTAGGCATACATTAAAGTATGAACAAAGTGGTCGGGACCGTTTCTTTTCCAGACGTATTGAGTTCCATAGAGTGAACTGTCGTCTTTGTCCTTTAGCTCTTTAGTCTTGACTTGTTCACGGTAGATATACCCAAAGTGCGAGGCCCACTCTTCCCATTCTTCTTGGGAGCCATTAAGCCTGATTCTCCCGGTGTCACGCATCTGTTCGACAATCAGTGTCATTAGTCTGTTTCTGTCTATGATTACTTTGCCGTATTCCTCATGTTGCCCCCAGGTGGCCAGGTCTACCGTCTTTCTATCCTTACGATACCAGCAAAGGAATACCCTACCCGGGTATTTAGCTTGGAGTTTACGAACACCAATTAGGTCTCCCCCTTGGTCAAACATGGCTATAGAACGAGGGAATTTCTTAAGCATTTCCTCAATTCTGTCATAAGGGTCTTTATATTGAGCGAGGGTGGCGTGTTCATAATAGAACACCCCGTCAGAGTTCATAAGAGTGAAGTGAATGCCATGGCCGGTGTCAGCACCGATAATTACTCTGGAGGTTTGGGGATTTACAATGTCTTCACAATTTCGGAGGACAACATCAGGTTCAATACGGTCATCGGAACCAATGTATGGCAGTCCAAGAACGTAGTTATAGAAATACTGCTTATCTTTATTAGGGTCGTTGGAGGCGTTAATGAGTTCTTTGGCGGTCTTGTTGTGCAGCATGAGCTGGGAAACATGCCAGCCAGAAAAGGTACCAATGAGGGGTGTACCATCCCAAACCCTACCATCTTTATCTATCCATCTACCGTTGATTCTGGCTTCGGTGGGGAGTTCAGCTTTACAGGCTTTACACTGAAAACACTCCCGTTCGGTATCGACTGAATCCGGCCAGGTCATGTAGTGCTCATCGCCACAGTGAGGACAGGTAATATGCCATTCTTTTTTATCAGACTGTTGCCAGTAGATGTCTACTCCGTGCCCAGAGAGAGAAGGGTGAGAGAAATACCACCTCCAACCCCCATCTTCCTGGGCTTGGAGTCGAGTTTCGTACTGAGTGATAACGTCTTGGTCAGAGGCGTCAACTTCATCGTGGATGTTTAATCCCGAAGGAATCATCATCGCTTGTTTAGAGGTAAAGGTACCACGGTAAAAAATCATTGAGTCTCCTACTGCTTTCTGCTCAATCGTGTCTTTGTCTTTCACCCAATCTAAGAGAACCGGGTTTTGGGCGATAATACGGTTAAAAGAACCCCCTACCATGTCCTGCACATCTCCTTGGGTAGGGAGAGTGTAAATAATCTGTTTCTTTTTCTTCTTGGCTACATACAGGGCTTTAAGGGTGTTCATCACGGTGGCTCCAATCTGAGGCGGTTTTAACATCACCTGGTGCGGAGACATATCGTTGTACATATCCACCAAGAATTTACGTTTAGTGAAATCAAGAGGAGTACCTACTTCATTCTTGATAGCATGTTTAACAATCCAAGTAGAAGGATACAGTTCCGCCGCCGCTAGGAGTTCATCATCGGTGTATTCAAAGTCAAGCATAATTAAGTAATTGTAGGTCCAAAATCATCATAAGAAGGTTGGTCCTCTACTACAGGTGGTTTGGTGTACTCAGGGGTGACTGGTTTAGTCTTGTAATCAGGATGGTTTTTATCCACCACCCCCCGCATAGATTCAATAATAGCCTTCCGTGCCTCTTCAGAACGCTCATACAATGGCTTACGAATGTGCTCAGGAAACTGGGCTTGTATACTCCTAGTAACCTCCGTAGGAGAAAACCTAATAGGCGAAGCCGCCGATTTTTTTTCTAAAACAGGTAAATCCGCCACAGGTTTATTAGAGGTTCCCTTAGGTACATCCCAGTACGGAGAACGACACTTAGCACAGGTACGAGACTTTTCTAGCTTAGAAGGCCATTCATGATTGCACCTTAAACAATGGTTTATTTGCATATATACATATCATGATATACACGGGATGATATTCATAGAGTGTATATCCACACGGGATGATATACGGGAGATGATATACATGAGATGTAAAATCTATAATTTTATTTTTACGGTTTAGGGTAGTGGTGGCTAGGAAAAGGTTGATTTACAAAGTTAATTTATAGATAACCAAGTACCTATAGGGTAGTTACTATACCCCCTAGGGTCCCCTGCGGGTTTATTTCAAAATCAAATTCTAATGTCGCAGAATGTATATTGTGCGACATATAAATTATACGGCTATAAACAAGGCTACATTGTATAGCTTGTACGTGTCACGCTGTATACGGCTCATAGCGTGTAGTGTATAGGCTAGACGTGGGGTATATCCTATTTATGATTTACTCGCTGCTATGGCCTATTTTTGGCCGTTTCTAAGGGCATTAGCTATCGCTAGTAGTCTCTCGCTTTGGGCATCGACATCGACGTTTACGTTGATTGTTTTCTCAGCGGCGTATGTCCCGTGTACTTTGAACACCATATCAGCCGCTTTTAATCTATCCTTATCTGCACTTTCATTATTAGATAGTATTGATTCTACTACTTTTTTTGCTGTATGTTCATTAAAACCATAATCCTCTAACGCTGTTTCTACTCCCCTAGTATTCAATAGAGTTTTAGGACTATCTTTTAGCGTGGCGGCGTAACCTGCCTCTATTACTATCTGTCCCTGTGATTGTATATCTGGTCTCTTTCCCATTGCTACATCTGCCATTATCTTGGCGGCTCGTCTTTGTCGTGGGGTAGGCGTGACTTTATATTTACGTTGCGGTTTTGTTTCCTCAGTAGTACTCATATACTAGTATTATATACGAAAATACCCGCCTATATAGCGGGTATATTCACATTCTATGTATAAGGACTAGTAGCCGTATTTGGTTTTTAGTTCTTCATAGTCTATATGGGGACTAACGTATACACGGTTTTGTAGTTCTTTATTCATTACGCCTATTGCTTCTAATCGGTATTTTTCTAGGTCGTTATGGCGGTTTTGTTCGTATAGTTCTAGTGTTATACGTTCGATTTCATCGTCTAGTGTATATGGTTCTACTGTGGCGGCTTTTTGATATGTAATAGGCTCAGCTTGTACCGTCGGTAGCGGTATAAGTGGGTATATATGAGCTACTACTAGGGCAAGTGTGAGTATGAGTAGTTTATGGTTATATGTCCACGATTGTTTGATTGTTTGTAGTTTATTTCTCATGTTATTTATGTAAAAAGGCACACGTAATGTGTACCTCCTTACTTATATATTACTATACTTTTATGCTGATAATGCTAGTTATCCCCACTTTTTACCAGGCTATCGACATCTATAGTTGTCTCGTATTTTCTATTAAGTTCTGTGGGTAATTTATGTTTGTTACGTTCCTGTTTCCAGTATCCTCCCTTTTTACCATTCTCACGGCTGGATAATCTCTTGCGTTCACTTGTCATACTTCCCATTATAACGGCGGCTAGGTTTTTAATAATTATTGGCATAATAGTTATATTCTAGTAGCGATTCCTGTATAGCAGTCTTTTCTATCAGTAAGTCAGCTAGTTCGTCTTCTTCACCGGATTGCTTTGCAATTTTTATATCTCGCTCTATCTCAATTAGCATCGCTTCTAATTCCGGCCGGGTACTAGGTTTTTCGTATTCTATGATTTCGTCATCGTCATTGTTCCACAATTCAGTGTAATTATAGGGTGAATTGTATGCACCGTACCCCACCGTGGTAGCACGATTTATATACCCCGGCATATCTAGCAAGCTACTAGTCAGCACATTACTAGATATATCTAACATATACATAATCATAGGCCGGACTGCCTCGCCACCGCCTTCACTACTTATACTTATACTACGTGTATCGGTTCTGTTTACCATGAGAGGATTACCACCGTTCGTACCATATATAAGTCTGTGGACTTTTTTACCGTTCTTTTTTACCTGTAACACGATAAACGCTGCACTTCCCGTAGCCATTATTGGCGTTCCTAGTTCGATATTTCGTGCTAGTTCAATAGCTAGACTCTCAGTGTCATTAAATTGTGTATCACCCTTGTATACCGTACCGTTGGCGGCGATATATTGTAGTTTCAATTCAGTGGTGTATTTATATCCTAGTCGTTCGTGTTGCGTTTTTAGCGTTCCCGGATTACTTATTACCCCATTGTGTACTACATAATAGTCATGCAATAATTCCGGGTGTGATACTTTTATCGGGTGGGCTGTTTCTACCACGTTCTCAGTACTAGTAGGGTATCTGTGGTGAAACAGTATGTGCGTATCTTCAATACTTTTCAATGCTTTCAACGTTTCTGTTTCGTTCTGGTATCTCTTATAGTTTTTGATTATACCGTTCGAAAAGGTAACAAAACCAAAGCCCTCATTCCCACGGTTTCGCTGTTTGGTATACTTTTTGATTACTCTCTTCGCTACCGGCTTATCACCGTGTACATATACAATCCCGCACATATTATTTTTTATTAGTTATTAGTAGGTTCTATTTTCTGTATCTTCAGTCGTGTGAGTCTCGCTGAACAAGTTTTGTCTCATTGTGTAGTATTCCCGGGTACTTTCTGGTAAGTCTAACAAGTGATATAATTTTTCTGTTTTCTCTCTCAAACTAGTTATTTCCGGCTGTAACTGTATGTCGTATGCTTTTTTTGCATAATCTACCATTGCAAGGTGTAACTGTATCCAGTGTAGTATTTTTTCCCGGTTTATTGTCCCGCTATGGTATCTGATTTCTAGGTGGCCGTTTGCAAAAAGACTGTGTAAGTTTAGGCCGTTATACCGTGTGCTGTTATAATGTTGGTCTTTTTGGCTCTTCAATTCTTTTCGTTTCGCTACCCTATACCATAGCTTTTCGATAGATTCTAGGCTGTAGCATTCTTTTATCTCAGCAAAATGAAAGTTATTTCTTATATGCATCGCAAAACGATTATTACGGCGGCTACGTGGCAATATAGACTGTATGACATCTTCATAAATCATATATAGACTCAGTAGGTTTTTTATGGCCTGTGGATTGTGTTTTGTTCTGGTCTTTGGTAGCAATCCCGCACCGTCAATATGTACGTGTAAGCCGCACGACTTATCTACTCGAAAACCGTTTTTGTTTAATAGCTCAGTCAATAGCGTTATTAGTTCTTCGCCTTTTTTGCCACGTAGTTTTGGCGTTTGAAATTCTACCCCATTATTGCCTAGGCTACCGTCACCACTTATACCTAGCTCATACGGCGTAAGGTTATGCACGTGGTGGACATCGGACATAGTTCTATAGTACGCCTCAATTTCAGCAGAAAATGCACGACTAGACTTTACAATTTCGCCTGGTTCAATAGATTGAAACTGTACAAAGTCACCCTTGCACCACTTTCTTTCTGGTAAGCTATCATCATCATAGTTTCCTTCTTCCTGTTCGTAGTAGTCATTGTGGCAGTCGCTACTACAAAAATCGTCATTATACCCATCACGGTATACGAAACGATTGCCGCACATATCGCACACACAATCTGGTTCTGGTTCTGTTTCTTCCTCAATTATAGTGTTATTTTCTATAGTTGGATTCATGTTTTTATATAGCAAGGTGGTTAGTAATTCCCTGCTATCTATTACTATACTACATGAGTACCTAGCGTTTGGCAAGTTATCCACTGTTTATGCCTAGCGGTAGGAAAGTGACTATATACATATACTATATAAAATTATGACACGGCGGTTTATACCTCACCGTGTCATTTTTTGTTATGCAATATGACAACACACTTTTATATGTATGTAAATACTATATATAACAACACATATATTGAATATGTATAGACTATACATATTGCAAAATCATTGTATAATGTTATTTCAAATTTAAGGTCTTTTCCGTAAATTTCATTTGCCCCTGGGGTACCCCTATCCCGCGCGCGCGTACGTGAGGAGACTTTTTTGGTTTGAAAAATAATCTTTGACCTTTATTTTTGAAAATGTTTTTTGGAAAAGGTCTGAAAATTTTACCCTTTCCCGGATTTGCCCAATTTTAGCTGCCCATCATGGATTCGAACCACAA
>JACCDR010553726.1_pt1 | contig 43417 bp, 69 predicted proteins | sample 7446431 | NCBI WGS metagenome assembly JACCDR01 (sample SAMN15323443, study PRJNA562643) | freshwater metagenome | isolation source: river surface water | place: USA:Blue River Watershed | collected 2017-08-17
ACCGAAGAAATGATGAACGTCGGCCTCTACCAGTCCTCGGCCGACACCAAGTTTGAAGACTTGCTGAGCGCCTGGTACGACATGTTCGACGCCGCCCCCGCACCCTGAAGCCAAGCCCCAAGCCTCGGGTAACACCATGACCACCGACACCATTGAGCAAGACACTGAGTCCGTCGAGGAACTGCGGACCCGGCTGGACCTCTTCCAGAGTTGGCACGACGACGACCGCCGCCGCATCGAGCTGCTGGAGCAGCACCTCCGCGCCGTGCTGGAGATCGCCGGCACCTGGCAGCCCAACTACGCCACGAAGATGGACCGCGACACGATCCAGTACGCCCGGGAATGCTTGGCAGGGCCGGGGCAGCAGGCCGCGCCCCGGCCGCCCGATTCGCAAGAGCTGGTCAGCAACATGTGTGCGCTGACCGTGTGGTGGACCCACAACCGCGCCAAGTTCACGACGCCACGCCAGGCCGCGTTCGCCGCCTGGAACGACAGCTTCAAGCGCCTGCGTGGCGGCTGAGGCAAACCCTTCGACTGTGCCCATGAAGCTCATATTCACCGCCCTCTTCGCGTTCCTGCTGACCCTGTTTGTCCTGAGTGCGTTCGGCCCACGAGATGACACCGACCCGCCCGGCTGGAGCCGCAGCGGCATGGGCCTGCACACCGACGAACGCACCGGCTGCCAGTACCTCAGCCGGCCGTTCGGCGGCATCACACCCAGGCTGGACGGCGCCGGACGACATATCGGCTGCAAGAGCTGACCCACCGCATGACCGACGCAGCATCCCGCGACGCCTTCGAGGCGTTCTTCCGAGACAGCAGAAGCTCCAAGCGGCGGCCCACTTTTGAGCGCCTGGCCGACGACACATACGCCGACGACCACACGCAGCGCCACTGGTGGACGTGGCAGCAAGCGAGCCAGCACCGCACTCAGCCAGTGCCGATGGCATGGGCGCACCCCGACGGGCGCGTCATCGCCGCAGCCACAAAGGCGTCCGCCGAGCGCGACGGCGGAGCGATGCGCTCCAGCCTGGCCGGCTACACCATCCCGCTGGGCCCGCTGTCCCAGTCTCGGTAACAGCCCGCAACCCCCACAAGAAGCCCGCCGCGCGCGGGCTTTGTCGCATCTGCGGGCGCGACGCTCAGCCGCGACGGCCAGCCACGCAGGAGACGGCAACAACGGCAACACGATAGCGGGAACACGTGTTATCGTGCCGCAACTTCTGTTACCGGAATCGGCATGGATACCCTGACCAACACGCTTGCGCGCGTTCGCGCGTTCCTTCAGCCGCGCGGCGGATCGTTCGCGAGCCCCAAGATCAACGTGCCCGACCTGGTGCTGCGCAGCATTCCGCCGCAAGACGCCATCGACATCGACGACCTGCTCACGGTGCTTCGCATGGCGGATGACTGCCGCGCCGCCGAGGCCAAGGGTGACGAGGCCATTGAATTGCGCAACGCGCTGGGCATCAACTCCGCGACCACGACAGCCGGCGCCGTTCGTGACGCGTCGCTGATCCGGCGCCGCTGCGACGAGCTGGAAAGCATCGTCAGCGCAGCGCACCTGGCCGCAGGCCTGTCCCACACCACGCCGGCCTCCCGCATCCCCGACGCCATCGAATCGGTGAAGTCGTCCAACGACAACCGCGGCAAGGTGCTGGCCGATGTGGGCAAGGCGCTCGGCATGCCAAACGGCAGCATCCACGAACTCGCCGCGGCCGCGCAGATCCTCTGCAACTTTGCCAAGCAGGTCGGCGCCGCGTTCAATGCCCCCGACAACGCCCCGCTGGCCGACGTGTTCACCAGCGTGTACCGCGCCAAGGGCGAGCGCGACGAGTTCGCCGCAGCCCTGCGCGAGATCCGCGAGATCGTCGGGCTGCATGTTGGCGACCAGGTCGACGAGGTGCTGGACGGCGTGCGCCGCGTCAAGGCCGACTTGACCGCCGCCAACGCAGAGCATGGCGAGCTGGTGCGCGAGCTGCAGCAGGAGCGCGAGACGCGCAAGCAGGCAGAGCACGAGCGCACCGAGCTGCAGGCGCAGCTAGACCGCGAGGCTGATTCGCGCCGGCGGGCCCAGATCCAGCTCACCGACCTGAAGGGCCACTGCGCCCGCATCGAGGCCGAGAACCAGCGCTACCGCGGATCGACGCTGGATGCCAAGGCCGCCCACGAGCGCCGTATCGGCCCCGGGCTGCATCCCAGCGGCAGCGCCCCGCTGCAGGACGACGCCTTGGTCGCTGGCGTGCTGGATCTCATGGCGCGCCGTGCACCCTCATGGGCCACGCGCGTCGCCGTCGACCAGAACGGCGACGTTTTCGCCTTCGCCAACCAGCCCATGATGGTCGATTCCGGCGACCCCGAGGGCGGCTACTGGGGCATCCGGGCCGACGCTGACCGCTGCGAGTTGATAGGCCGGCTTGGCTTCAAGGTCAGCGGCTGGAAGCTCACCGAGCGGACGGTCAACAAGCAGTTCGTCAACACTGCCAGGGCCGCCGCGAACGACTGGCCTGGCCTGGCGCCCGTTGCGGCCGAGGGGTGCTGATGGCCCGCGTTTCCGACTACATCGGCGCCCGCATCATCGGGTGCCTGCGGTCTGCGGCGAGCAGCCTTGTCGCCGCTGCCCATGAGGCTGAACGCCGCATCAACCCGGCTGACCCCTTCGGCTCCCTTACCTCCCACCTGGTCGCCATGCGCGCCGGCCAGCTGCATGCGGCCACCAGCATCGAAGCAGCCGTGAACGAGCTGCGCGGCCAGCACATCGCCATGACTGCGCGCGGCAACCGGCTGGCCGAGGAGGTGCAGCTGCTGCTGGCCGACATGGCCACGCCCGAGCTGAACGTGTCGCTGGCGCAGGCGCTGAAGGAGTGGAAGGAGATCGCCCCGTGACCTTCAAGCTCAGACCCTACCAAGCGCTCGTCGTTGCCGCACTGCACGCGCACGGCCGTGCCGCGCAGCCCGTCAACCCAGGCGACGACCTGCTGAGCCAGCGCCTGCCGATCAGCGACAACAACCTGAAGGCCTGGGTTGACCGGCCCGGCACAACGATGACCGTCGCCCCCAGCGAGTCGGTCATGGGCAAGACCATCGCGAGCCAGGCGCGCTTCCTCGACGAGCTGCGCGCCCTGCTCGACGAGCAGGAGCGTCAAGAGCAGGCGCGCATCCAGCGCGACCTGACATTCCTGCGCAGCGTCGAGCACATCAAGTCGCCAGACCCGCGTGTGGATTGGCACCGCCTTGGCGCCGGTCCGTTCTTCTGGAGTCGCGCGTTCGCGGAATGGTGGCACAGCCAACACCCGGGCCTGGGACTGCCGCTCAACGTTCGCGTGCACGGCAGGCTGCCAACAACGCCGCCGCCGGCGGAGTCTCTGAGTGCGGCGCCGCGCCGGCCCCGCGTGCTGCTGGTGGAAGACGAGTACTCCGGCTTCAGCGAAGCCACCCGCCGGGCGCTTGATGGCATCGCCGAGATCACCAGCGTGCGTGCTGCGCCCACGCTGGCGGCCCCTCTCTTCCTTACCGTGCCGATGCCTCAGCACGTGCCGCCGCAAGAGACGCGGCCCGGCAATCAGCACCGCGGCCACCTCGCGCGCGGCGCGCAGTGGAAGCGCGAGACGGGGAGGCGCCGGTGAGCGCGCCCACGCCAGAGACCTGGTGCGCCGGCCAGGCCGAGTGCCTGAGCTGCAACCACACCTGGCCCGCCGTCTGGATCCTCGGCTGCGGCCCGCTGCAGTGCCCGAACTGCGGCAGCGGCGACACCGTGCGCGGCATCGGCGCCAGCGCGCCCACACCTCCCATCACCCACTGAGCCACCCGACAAAGACATGCCCACACCCGACCAGAAGCCGCCCGAGCGCGGCGCCGGCGCCAGTCACCGCGCCATCCTGGACGCCCTGGAGGCCGACATGCGCCAAGCGGACGACCGCGCGGTGCTGCGCGAGCTGATCAACGTGCGCGCGGAGATCGCCGAACTGCGCCGCGCCCTACTGCCCAGCACGTCCGGCCTGATCCTGGGCGCTGACGCCGCCGCCGAGTTCCGCCGCATCACCCGTAACCACAACCAAGGAGGCGCCCAATGCCTGAAGCGCTGATCAAGCTCGCCCTGTTTGCCGCCGCCATCGTGGCGCTCACCTTCTTCGCCGCCCGGCTGGCGCCCACGGCCAGCGCGCCACCGGCCGCGCCCGAGCCGCCGCCCGCCCCGGCGCGGACGGCGCACGACTACCGCGTGGCGGTGGCCGCCGCCGAGAAGTTCGCCAGCGCGAACAGCGGCACCGTGGCCGAGTGGGAGCGCGCCTTCGTGCAGATGCTGACGGCCCAGGGCCTGGCGATCAGCACCACACGCGCCACCGGTGACGCCTACCCCTATGGCCATGCCCTGCCGGCCGAGCAGCTGGGCCGCTTCTTCCCGCGCGAGTTCGCGCCCTACATCGTCTGGTCAGACAAGCCATGAACACCCCCTCGAATGCGCCCGAGGCGCCGCGCTACAGCATCAAGACGCTGAACGACCTGCTGACCGTGCCCGCCGAGCGCCGCGGCGCCATGCTCAAGGAGCTGGAGCGCGCGCTGCTGCTGTTTGGCCTTGTCCACGAGGGCGACCCCAGCGGCGCCCCACCGTTCTCCATTGAATGGGACGACGACGGCTGCGACGACTCGGCCATCTACACCGAGACCGGCGAGCTGCTGCTGCGCATGGCAATCACCAAGCAACTGGCGGGCGCCGAGCAGCCTGGCCACACCGACACCAAGGGCGAGCCCGCCGCCCTGTAGGCGGGCACTACTGGAGATCCAATGACCCCCCACACCGAAACCACTGAGGCCACGGCCCAGGCCGAGGCTGCAGCGCCCGTCGCGCGCGGCTACGTCAGCGCCGAGGAGACCGCCGCGCTGCTGGCCGCAGGGCTCACCGCCGACGTTGTGCACACGCAGTCGTTCGGCAAGTTCTCCCTGACCGTTCGCCACGTCTCCGACCCCGAGAACCACAAGGACGGCACCCTCTACTGCGCCGAGCTGGACGGCCACGAGCCCGACGAGATCAGCCTGACGTTCCAGCACCAGAACCCGTTCGAGGACGGCCCCAACGGCTGGACGAACGAGGCCCTGCTGGCGGTGCTGATCCACCGGCTGGGCACGCTGGACAAGGAGCTGCCGAGCGCCGAGAACCAGACCGCCCTGCACCACCTGCGCCACGCCAACATGGCGCTGCAGGCCCGCAGCATCGACCGCGCGGCGCGCGGCGTCGAGGGCACGCAGGATGAATGACATTGCCGTCGCGGCGCTCGTCGCCACCATCGTCTACGTCGCGCTCTATGCCGCGCTGTTCCGAGCTGCGATCGCCACGGCTGCGACCGCCAAGAAGGTTGCCGAGCAACTGCGCGAGGTAGACCGCCTGATTGTGAAGGCCAAAGCTAAGGCCGCTGTGGACCTGCGCGCATCGGAAGCGATCAACGCCACCTACCGGGCCCTGGCCGCCGAGCAGGTCCGGCTCCAGGGCGTCGAGAACGCCCAGGCGAACGGCATATCGCCCGGCAACGCCGACACCACGCGGCATCGCTGTGAGGGCATCACCGCCGCGATCCGGGTGCTCACTGACGAGGCAGGCCGGCGCGGCCACGTGATCCGATGAGCTGCGCAGACACCACGACCGCGACCGTGGCCATGGCTGGCATTGCCATCCTGGGCGCGCTCAACGTCTGTGGCGGGCTGCTGTTGCACCGCGGCTTTCGTCGGCTGCGCACGGATCGCCAGCGCGCCCAGCAGCGCCTGCGCGACTTGGAGCAGATGCACGAATGGCTGAGCACCGGGAACGCACCGCAACAACCCGTTGACGCCGAGCGGTAACAGGTGCAACAATGGCGCCGCCGCTGCAACAGCGGCCGGGCGCCGCACCTTTCCTCCCTCCCTGACCGCGCCGCCCGTTCACAGACCCGCCAACGAGCGGGTCTTTTTTTGCCTGCGCCGGCAACATCGGCAACAATTTTCGATAACACTTGTTGCTGTGCTTCAATTTGTGCGCTACATTTATTCCCATCGCAACACGCAACAGGGGAACGACATGACAGCCAGCCTCGCAACCATCCGGAAGAACCTCAAGGTCCAGACCGTCGCAGACCGCGTGGGCTGCTCCGAGCGCGTCGCCCGCGCCGAGCTGAATCGCGTGGGCTGGGACACTGGCCTGGCCATCAGCTCGCTGCAGGAGCTGGCAGCCGCCAAGCGAGTCAAGGCCGGCGCCGCCGAGGCTCTGCAGTGCAACATCGACGCGGCGCAGCGCGAGCTGAACCGCCGGGCCGCCGAGGGCGAGGACGTGTCGCACCTGCGCGTCTGCCAGGAGACGGCCGCCATCGTGCGGCTGGACGCGAAGGCTGAGGCCACCGCCAACGCCGACGCGCACCTGAACAACGCGGGCCTGCCGACCTACAGCGAGCTGGTGGAAGCGCTGCGCGGCCTGCGCGGCGTCGTGTTCCACAGCGTCGCCGAAGACCACGAGAAGCACTGGCTGCACATCGGCAAGACCGACGCCCTCCTCGCCCGCATCCCTGCCTGACCTGGAGCCCGCCATGCCCATCAAGCAATTCCGCATCTCCCTCGCCCCCGGCGCCACCATCGACGTCTGCGGCGACTACGCCCCGCACCAAGCGCTGCTCAAGGCGCAGTGCGCCCTGGAGCTGTTCACCAGCGAACACGCGCCCCATGTGCTGCTGTGCATCGAAGGCGCTGATGGCAAGTGGGAGCGCTTCGACGACGTCACCCCGCCCGACGCGCTGATCGACCACGCGGTCAAGCAGCTGGCTGCCGAGTTCCCGGCGCTGGGCCTGACGTTCGGCTACATCGGCAACGCGGACCGCTGGGGCGACGATCGCAGCTGGCGCGTGTTCAGCAACCAGCGCAACGCCAGCGGCCGCAGCCAGAGCTTCGGCGACTACAGCACCGAACGCCTGGCCGACATGCTGGAGGCCGTGAAGGCCGGCCGCGTGCGGACCTGGTGCGCGAGCCTGGCCCGCGCCGCCGCCTGATGTCAACGCCCATGGACACCAAGCCCACCCGCGCCAAATGGAGCGCCGAGGATGCCACCGGCGCACCGGGCAGCTACGTTGTGCAACGCGCTGTCGGCGCCAGCATCGAGATGCTGCGCAGTCCAACAGGCCGGCTCAGCGTCTTCCGCTCGTACAGCGCCGCGTCCGACAAGGCCCGTCGCCTGAACAAGGACGAAGCCACCGAGGCCGAACTGCGCGCCAAGTACGCCGAACAGCCTGCCATGCCCGCACAGACCCTCGGCTGCGCCATCGCCAAGGCCGTCGGCCGCGCCTGAACAAGGAGACCGCCATGACCAGCAAGCACCTGCAACGCCTGCCGAACCCTGGCGCCTACGCCCGCGCCTGGCGCGCCGTCGCCGCGCTGCCGCCGGCCGCGATGGTCAACACCGGCAACTGGGCCAACCCTGTCGTGGAGGCCGGCAAGCTGCGCCAGGAGATGCGCCGGGCCCTAGACCGCCGCATCAACCTGCGCGGCGGCATGCCCAGCGCCAACGACGAGATCCCCGCCGGCCTGGTGCGCGACGCGCGCCGCCTGGCCGACATCCGCCTGCACCGCGTCCGCGTCTACCAGTTCGAGACCGAGCTGTGCCGCACCCGCTTCGGCCACCTGCTGGCCCGCCACGACGACTGAACACCATGATCACCACGCAGATCCACGACCTCATCGCGCGCGGCGCGCTGTTCGCCTGCAACCACAGCGGCGGCAAGGACAGCCAGGCCATGTACCTTGTCCTGCGCGAGCTGGTGCCGGCCGACCAGCTGGTCATCGTCCACGCCGACCTCGGAGAAGTCGAGTGGGCCGGCGCGCTGGCGCACATCGAGGCCACCACGCGCGGCGAGCGCATCGAGGTCTGCCGCTCGCGCCGAACGCTGCTGCAGATGATCGAGGAGCGCGGCATGTTCCCGTCACCCCAGCAGCGCCAGTGCACCAGCGACCTCAAGCGCGGCCCCATCGAGCGAACCATCCGCGGCTTAGTCGAGGAGCGCATCCGGGGCTGGCTCAAGGAGGAGCTGGGCTGGACAAGTACAAACAGCAACCGCAACACCGAAGGCCGCGAGATGGCGCTGCGGGCAGGCATGGGCCTGGTCGTCAACTGCATGGGCATGCGCGCCCAGGAAAGCCCCGGCCGCTCCAAGCTGAAGCCCTTCAAGCTCAACGACGGCAACAGCAAGGCGGGCCGCGAGTGGTACGACTGGCTGCCCATCCACGACTGGACCACGGCGCAGGTGTTCGAGCGCATCGCCGACGCCGGCCAGCGGCCTCATGCGGTCTACGCGCAGGGAATGAGCCGCTTCAGTTGCTGCTTCTGCATCATGGCCAGCGAGCACGACCTGCGCACCGCAGCCCAGCTCAACCCCGACCTGTACCGCCGCTACGTCGAGCTGGAGCGCAGCACCGGGCAGACCATGCTGATGCCCAAGAACGGCGTGCGCCGCACGCTGGAAGACGTCACCGGCGTTCGCCTGGAGGCCGCCTGACATGAGCGCCCACATCCTCACCGAGGACCAGGCCGCCAAGGTCTGCGACGCCCTGCGCGCGCTGTCCAGCGTCAGCACCTACACGAGCATCATGGTGCCGACCGAGCACGGCAGCGCGCGCGTCTACACCACGCGCTTCGGCGCCGTGCACGTGGACGGGCCCAACCCGCTGGGCGCGCCGGCCCCCATTCGCTGCGAACGCTTCCCGAGCGAGGCCGCGTTCGCTGTTGCCTACGGCCAATCGGCCGACGGCCTCATGCCCTTCTGACCCACCGGAGCCCACCGTGCCCACGACCACCCCCAAGCAGTTCAACACCAGCGAGGCCGGCCGCACCGAGGTCGCCCGATTCTTCACCGAGCGCCTGAAGCGCCACGACTTCACGCGCTACATCCACGAGCACCTGGCCGCCGACTTCGCCTGCGCGCTGGCGCCGGTGCTGCACCAGGTGATGGCCGCAGCGGCTGCAACGCCGGCCAAAGCGCTCAGCGAGGAGTTCCGCGAGTTCCTGGTCCATGCGCGCACAGTCGGCCTGGACGCGACCCGCACGACCAGCCCCGGCGCTGTTTCGTTCGCATCCGAGGCGACGTCGGCCGCGTGGGCCGCTTGGCTCACTCGCGCGGTCGCCGCTCCGGCCCATCCGTCCGCCCTGCATGCGCTGCAGCGCATCGCCGACTGGAACGAGCACACCGCCACCTTAGCCGTCGACCACGGATCAAACGGCGTGCGCGACCACTACCGGCGCGTCGCCCGCGAAGCCCTTGGCGCGGCGCAGAGCGCCACCTGCGACCCCGACGCCGAGTTGGTCGCCTACGTCGTGGCCGAGCTGCGCGACGACGAACACCCCATCAGCCGCGTGGAACCCGGCTTGCCGCAGTTCTTCATCGACACGCCCGAGGGCGACGAGCTGCTGCTGACCGACGAGCTGCGCGCGAAGGTTGAGCAGGCCCTGGGCGAGCCGCTGGTGGAACGCGTCCAGCATCTGCGCGGCATGACGTTTACGCGCCTTGTACCCAAGTCGAAGGCTGCCCCATGAGCCGCGCCGACACCCGCGAGAACGTCGCCGCCGTGCACGACCCCGCGCCGCGCCGCGACGGACTGCCGCGCCACGCCAACCGCGCCTACGTCATCAAGGTGGGCTGCCGCTACTTCGGCGGCTTCGGCGGCCGCCCGCCAGGCCCCTACGTCGTGAAGCTGAACCGCATGCTCAGCGACGCGCTGCTGTGCGACCACCCCAACAAGGCCGCCGACTACGTGGAGCGCCTGGCCAAGCGCGGGGTCATGGGCGCCACCGTCCACACCATCACCGAGGTCTGACCATGGAACTGCGCACCATCGACCATCGCGCCTGCGGCGGAGGCCGCTGCAAGCGTTGCGACTGGACCGGCATCGAGACCGTCCAAGCCCAGCGCCCCGACGACGTGAAGAAGCCCACCGACGCCGCGCGCTTCGAGCAGTGGCGCCACAACTGCCCCTGCTACGAGGGCTACCCGATCCACGCGGACGTCGCGCAATGCACGCACGCAGACGCAAGCAACCGCGGCGAGCTGTGCAGCTTCGTGCTGTGCCCGCTGCCGTTCGACCGCTGGTAGCGATGCGCCAGCAGGACCGCCAGGCCCACCGCGGCCACACCTATGAGGACCAGGCCGAGGCCGGCGAGTTCGACGCGCTGGGCTTCTGCTACACCTGCAACAACGAGCTGACGGACGACGACAATGGCTGCCCACCGCAGACCTGCCGCCGCTGCCACGACGAGACCGAACCATGAAGATCGACCCCAACATCGACACCGCGCCGCTCGTTGCGGCACTGAAGCCCTTGCAGAAGGTCCACGGCACGCTCTACGGCGACCGAGTCGGCTTTTTCATGGCCGATGCCGTTCGTGCGCTGGGAAGCCTTGCGAAGGCATCGGAGGCTGTGCTGGCGCTGGACCTGGCAGGCTTGCTGACCAGCGAGCCAGTCATCATCGAAGGCGATGACGCCCACACCCTGTTTCGCTTCACCGAGGCGAGGCCTGGCGCCGCTTCCCGCTGGCGCGTCAACCACCTGGGCGGCGACACCAACGAATGGCCTGGCGGCCCGACTGACCCGCGCAAGGCGCACTGACCATGAAACTCCGCTTCCCCCGCGACGACCTGGCCGCCAGCATGGCGACCGTCCGCACCGTCGAGCCCACCTTGGCCGCCATCGCCGCTGAGCTGACGGCCGAGTGGGCCTGGCACGGCGACAGCGTCACCCCTGCCGAGCTGAAGCTGGTCTCCTACGGCACCAACGACGAGAACGGCTGGTTCGAGTTCCTTCTGTTTCGCAACGGCGAGCCCGTGGCATTCACCGACGGTCCGCTCCAAAGCTGACGCACGGCCGCTGCCACCTCGCGCGCCTGGCTCAGCAGGCTGCGCACCGCCGCCGCCGGCCCGTCGAGCAGCTGCGCCAGCTCTGCGGCCATGGCGGCCGCGACGTCCTCCGCAGACATGGCATCGGCCGACGCGGTCGCCTGCCGATCGCTGGCCGTGTAGTGCACCGTGTCCAGGAACGCCATGCAGACCGTGTCCCACAAGTCGGGAGACTTGATGCCCTCATCCTCCAGCATCTGCTGCTTGGGCATGATGTGATAGCGGGCCTTCTCGTCGAAGTGGTACGGGATCCGTGAGCCCTGATCCAGCATCTCTTTCGAGTACCGCTCCGTGAAGCTCACGCGGCCATCCTTGACCGCCTCGGCGGCGTGCACCGAGCACTGGGCGCGCTGGTTGAAGAAGCGCTGCTTGTTCTTCTTGCGGAAGCACGCCTCGCCCCACAGCACACGCACCACATTCGTCAGCCCGGCGTTCTCCATCATCCGCGCGAACTGCTCGCCCTGGCCGCCAACGTCCACCACGAAGGTGCAGTTGCTGAGGGTGCGCTGGTAGTTCACGACCTCGCCGACGACGTGCTGCCAGTCCAGGGTGTTGCTGAACACCGGGATGTCGACCACGTCCACGCGGCGCGCGTCATCGTCCAGCCGGTCGCCGTTGCCGAACATCCGGACGTGCAGCACCACGGTCTTGTCGCGGTACACGCCGGCCGCCACGTCGATGACGATGACGTTGCCCCAGGTCGCGCCCTCGGGGATGCACGCACCGGCGCCGATGCGCTTCTGGATGGCACTGCGGCCCAGCAGGAACTTGTCGCTCAGCTCGGGGAACAGGCCCAGCACGCGGATCTGGTACTCCACCGAGTCGCGCCCGCCGGTCTCGACGGCGCGCTCGCGCAGCCACTTCAGCGTGACGAACGGGCTGTTCTCGCTGTTGAAGCGCAGGCTGAACCACGCGCCGCCGTTGTGGTGGCTGAGCTTGTGGTGGGACTCGTAGAACCGGCCCGAGCTGCGCACGCCCTGCGACGCCATCAGCGTGCGGTTGCCGCCCTGGGTCTGCGTGCCGTCGATGACGTCGAAGTGGTCATCGGGCACGCCGGCGGCCTCGTCGATGATGACGAGCTGCCAGTAGCGGTGCTTGCCGGCCACACCCACGCTGCCGCCTCGGGCCAGCGCGATCTGGGCGATGAACCACTGATCCTCGAAGCCGCGCACCGTCACGCGCGTCTTGCCGATGGTGAAGTAGTCGGCGATCCAGGCCACCGGCCCGTTGCGGATGGCGATCAGCGTGTCCTGCATCTCCTTCCACAGGCCATCGCCCACCTGCTGCACCAGCGGCGCGCCGATGTAGGTGTTCGAGCCGATCTCCAGCTTGCCCTCGTAGAAGGCGAACGGGAAGGCCAGGAGGTGCCACAGCGCAATGCGCGCGAAGGTCGCGGTCTTGCCGGTGCCGGTGCCAGAGACGACGCTGACCTTGGCCGTCGGGTCGCTCATGGCCACCAGCAGATCCTCCTGGTCCGCCGACGGCTCCATGCCGCACACCTCCACGGCGAACCTCAGCGGATCACCGTGGTAGCGCTCGACAAACTCCTCGTAGCGCGGATCCTCCAGGAGCGTGAGCTTGCGAGCCATCAGCCCCGGTCGGCGCCCTCGCCGAAGCGCTCGCTGCGCATGGCCTGGCCGCGCGCACGCGACTTGGCCATCTTCTCCTCGAACCGCCGCGACAGGTCATCGCCGTTGAACGTCAGGTTCAGATTGGTGCTGTCGTCGTACAGCCGGTGGATCTTGGCCAGCGTGTCACGCGCCTTCTCCTGCGAGTGCATCAGCACCTGCGTGCCCTCCTTGCCGACCTTGACGCCCGCGTACAGCGCGCGCGCAGCCGGCGACAGGGAGCGCGTGTCCTTCATGACCATCTCGCCACGGCCCAGGCCGAAGCACTCCGGGCAGTCCGGGTGCGGCTCTTTGCGCCAGTCGTAGCCCGTGCCGCCCTTCGCCTCCAGCGGCCCGGGATCCGGCTTGCCGCCAGCCAGCGCCTTCTCGCGCCGCGCCTCGTGCGCCTCCAGCTTCGCATCCCACTCGCCGGCCGTGAACTGGTAGCGGTGCTTGTCGCCGTAGCAGTAGCGGCACGCGCCGACGTGCCAGCCCACCAGCTCGTTCGGGTCGACGAAGGCCGCCGACGTCAGCGTGAGCATCAGCCGGTCCTGCTCGGCCTCGGTGCGCTCCATCATCGCCTTGGCCCGGGCGGCCAAAAGGGAGCGGACCTTAGCCGTTCCTAGCATGCGCGAGGCATTGACCGCGGCGACCGCATCGCTCTTGACGACGAAGCCCGCCTCCCGGTATGCCTTGGTCGCGTTGAACTCCAGCGCCAGGTACAGGTCAACGAACCGGGCCTGGCGCGGCGTGCAGCCCATCAGCGGGCCGGTGCTGTCCGTCTCTGCGTCATCGGGCGCCGCCGTGGGCTCGGCCTGGGCGGGCGCCGGATTCGCACGAACAGCGCGCCGGGCAGTGCTCGATGCGCCGGCCATGATCCGCTGGGCCAGGGCCTTAGGGTCAAGCGGCCCCTCCTTGGGCTCAGGCTTGCCGGCTGCCTTCTTCTTGGCGGGCGGCGCCTTCTTGGCGGGGGTGGGCTTGGGTGCCGCACCCTTGCGCGGGGGGCGCTTCTTTGGGCCCGGCTCGGGGGTGCTCGGCTTCTTGCTCATGGTGCGCCCATGGTGCTGGACGCAGGCAGGCGCCAGGCGCTGCGTTTTCCAGGCAAAAAAGAGCCCCGGGGTATGAGCCCGGGGCCAATGCCCCACCCAGGGCTGCCCAACACAAGGAACGAGTTCATTGGAGCGGAGCCCGCCCGTGGGATGCGCGGCGACTTTCCCAGAATGACAAGAGCCCGCACAAGGCGGGCCCGTGTGGCTACCGGTGGGCTAAGCCCGCCGGGCGCGATGCACTAGACGCTGGGACACATGCGCCAACTGTCCTCGATGCGCGGCGCTTGGCGCTTGAGCTGGCGGAACTGGTGGGCCTTGTGCACGACGAAGCCGCGCAGGCTGGCCGTGGGCGCTTTGTCCTTGGCGACCTCGGGGCCACCGAACACGCGCAGCACGATGGTGCCGAACACGTCGCTGACGAAGATGGATGCGCGGGTGATCGTGTCGCCCACGTAGGCGACCGAGGCACTGACCAGCGCGGCGGCGGCCGCCAGGGCCAGCATGGGCATGGAACGGGAGAAGGATTTCATGGGGGCTCCTATGAAGGTCGAACACCGCAAGATGAGCGGGCAGTCCATTGAACGGCCCGCAGCCACCTGCTACCCGGCCTGTTTTCCGCTATCGGACAGCGCGGGGCTCTTGCCCACGGTCTCGGGCCAGTGCTCGGCGCGGATCTCGCGCAGGTGCTGCTCCAGTGAGTCCAGGCCTGCCACGCTCGTGAACTGCAGGCGGGCCACGATGGCCTCGGCCAGGATCGGCCGCGTGTCCACCTCGGGCGCGCGGTCGCCGACCTGGTAGCCCATTTCATCGTCCGCGCGGAACGTCACCACCAGGCCCGGCGCCTTGGTCTGCGTCACCTTGTAGACGCCGGCGCCGAACGCCACGAAGCCGCGGGCCTGCTCGACGTTCAGCCGAGCCTCCAGCAGGCTGGACGGCGTGACGGCCCGCGCCGCGTCGTTGGCTGCCAGCTCGCGGCGCGCCACGCCGACGGCAACAGCGTGCATCGCGCCCCAGGCAAGCGGCAGCTCCTCGGGTGGGCACAGGAAGAACGGCCGAAGCAGCGCGGGCTCAGGGCGGAGGGGGACCAGCGCGAAGCCGGCGGGAGGTGTGAAGGTCATGATGGCCTCGTTGTTGTGTTGCGTGAATTGTTGCTGCGCGCGGGGAACTCGGCGACGGCTGTTACCGCCCGGCCCACTCGACGCAGTTGCGGACGACCTGCACGCCGGCCGGTCTGGCGCCTTGGTCGCAGTCGCTGCCGTCGTGAGCGCATGTCGCGCACGCCCGGTTCTGCGGGTTGTGGATGCAGTGCTGCACGTGACGACCGGCCGTGGCCGGGCTGCGGAACAACTGTCGTCGCGGTCCGCAGTGCGTGCAGGCAAACCCGTTTTGCATCGCGACGCCGTTCGGGATGCGGAAGCTGTGGGGCCTCATGCGGGGCCCATCGCGTTCGCGGCTGCGGCGATCTCCTGCCGACGCTCGGAAGTCAACGCCAGGTCGACGCTCGCGGCCGATTCACCCGTCTCAATGCGGAACGCCGCACCGACCAGGCGCAACAGCTCTGCAAACTCCAGCAGCCCCTCGGTGCAGCAATCCCGCAGGCTTTCGTCATCCTGATCATTCAGAGCATCGCTGAGCCATCCGACGTGCCCGGACATTACCTGCCAAGAGCGGAACAGCACCGCGGCACTCACGTCAGGCCGAACCTGGCCGGCGGATTGCGCAAAGACCTCAGCAAGCCGTCGGACGGCTTCTTGGGCGGCTGCCGCCTCACGACGCGCCTCCTCCTCGACAGAGTAAGGCACAGTGAAGCGCAGGCCGTTCGCGACCCGCATGACTTGCTCTATGTCCGCAGGTGCAAGCTCGACGCCACCAAGGGCGCAACGCAGGATGTGCTCGTTTTCGACCCACTCGACATGCCGAGGCGACACCCACGTGGCGGTGATGTCAGCCATGACGCCGAGGCCCTTGGCATGCGTGTGAAGGCGCTGCTCGGGCTGCATCGTCCGCCCGATCTTCACGATGCCGTTGCTGAAACCAAGCACGTATACGTGCCCAGCGCGCTTGACGATAGCCATCAATAGCCCTCCCCGATCATCTTCTCCACGACCCAGGCGCCACCGGCCGGCGTGAACAGCGGCTGCGGATAGCCCGCCTCGGTCTGCTTCATCAGGCCATAGCCCTTATTCACGAACCACTGCTGGAAGGCGCGGCCGCGCTGGACGCTCTTGTTGTAGACGCCCATCGTGTCCAGCACTTTGTTGAGCGCAACGGCCGACAGCTTCAGCTTTTGGCCGACCTGAGTTGCGGTGATCAGGTTGTCTCTCTCCACCACGCGGTCGAAGAACTCAACCTTCGGCGCCGCGGCCGTCAGCGCGGCCTGCTGGCGCTCGACCTGCACGGCAAGGCGCTGCCGCTGCTCGAACTGGTCCGCCCATGCGCGCGCCGCCGCCGCAGGATCGCTGAAGTCGGGAAGAGCCGGCCGGGAGGCCTCGGCCTCAAGCTCCAGCCAGCGACTGACGATGCGGTGGCGCAGGGTGGCCGAGTAGCCGGCAACAAGCGTGATGGTGAGGTCTTTTGTGAGTGCAAGCTGCGGCCGCTCCTCGCCGTTGCCGCCAACGTAGACCGACGCAAAGTTGCGTTCGTCCAGCTCCAGCTGCCCCAGCATCACGCGAGCATCGCGCAGCACGTCAGAGTGACGCTTGCTGGTCAACTCGGCAATCTCGCGGCTGGTCATCGTCAGCGTCGCGTCGTTCGCAGCCTCACGATAAGCGGGAACGCCGGGCCGCCTGATCAGGGCACTGGGGTTCATGGGCTCTCCTTGGGTGGGTTGAATCTCGGGTCATTGGCTGCCAGCAGGCCCAGGGCCCAGCGAACAGCCGCGCGGTCGGCATCGCCGGTCTTGGGGTCGGCATCCATGCGCCGCCAGGCATCCACCTGGCGCACGTGCGCCGCATCGAACACCCGGCGCTTCTCGACCTCGGGGGCCTGCCCCTGATCCAGCCAGGTGTGGCACGCGTAGCAGCCCCAGCATGTCCAGTGGTCATCGGCCTTGCGCCGCTCGCCCTTGCCGTGAACGCCCCAGTTGCTGTGCGCGGCCACGGTCGTTTCGCGGTCGCCGCTGCACACCCCTGGCACCCGCAACAGGCACGGCGCACCACGCGCCAGATCCAGCAGCCGCCGGTTGCGGTGCTGCACAGGCTTCGCAACAGCGCGCACCTGGCCATCAACCGGCGCGGCCTCTCGCCACGCTGCAGGCCGAGACGGCGGCGCCGCGACGCGCTCAGGCCTCACGAACGGGGCCGGCGGCTTTCGCTTGAACGCCGTTCTCTTCATTGGAGCCCCGCGCTTCATTCGTCGAAGTCCAGCAGGCGCCCGGGCTCGATCAGGCCAGGGGTGTCGTCAATCCAGATATCGACCGAGAACCCCGCCTTCGCAGCGGCATGCTTCTTCCAACTCTGCCCAGCGCACACGATCCGCACGTCGGGCGGCAGCGGTGGATCGCGAGTGAAGTCCGGAGGCTCACGGCGGGCTGTAACGCACACGACGACATGCCCACTGCGGCGCGCGTCTCCTATGAAACGCGCCCACAGCATGGGGTCTGCTGTGTAGGTGTCGTCGTAGTCAATGCCAATGGTTAGCGCAGGCATGTCACACCTCATGTCACAGTGACAAGTCACGCTCATGGCGCGTGACGACTTCAACCCTGGCCGCGTGACTCATGCCGGCGCGTCCGACAGCCAGCCACGGGCTATTTCGTCCATCAGGCGCAGTGCCGTGGGCTCGTCGAACTGAGGCAGGATGGCCGTCACGACGGCGTGCAGGGCGGCGGAATAGAAGCGCGCGAACGCGTCCTGGTCCATGGACTCGTAGGAGATGCTGTGCGGCACGTTCTGGACCGTGCCGTTGGTCGGGTCGACGATGGGGTCGTAGAAGCCGGCAGCCAGCTTGATGGCGACCAGCGCGCGCTCCTCCGTGTCGTAGACCTCGCTGTTCTGGACGATCAGCTCCAGCAGCGGCCACATTTTTCGATGGTGCTTCCCGTTGCGTGGCGTCGTCGAGATCAGCCGCAGGTAGGTGCCAGGCTTGGCCCTGCGCACGCGGGCGCGGTGCTGGTCGTACAGCTGCTGGTCCTTCGGCGTGGCGCCGACCCAGCCGTGGACCGCGTGCTTGAACAAGATGGCCTTCACCTGGCAGCCTTTATTCGCCACCAGAGCCGCATGGCGCGGCCGCAGCGCTGGCGCGAACAGTCGCCAGTGCCCCGCAGCAGGCGCACGCGGCCAGGCAGGTGCGCGGTTCCAACGAAGTCAACGCGCGCGATCCGGCGCCGCCGGCAGCGGCACGCGTACAGGTGGCGTTCAGCACGATTGCGGATCCGCTCGCTCAGGCAGGTCTTGAATGGCGCCGACCGTCTCACCGCGCAGGCTCCAGCTCCAGCAACTCAATCTCGAACAGCCGCACCGTGGCGTCGGCCAGGTTGCGCTTCGCCCCCTGCCACCAGCGATCAAACTCAACAGCCGCCGCTGCGGCGTGGTGAACGTCCATCTTTCGATAGACCCGGCGCAGCACGTCCTGGACGCCGGCAACCGTGATCCCGAGGCGGTCAGCGATGCACTTGGTCTGGAAGGCGGCCAGCATCCAGACAACGCGGGCCTCGCGGTCGGTCAGGCCCCACGGGTTGCCGCAGAAGTTGCCGCGGGGGCTCACAGCGACACCCCGGCGCCTACCTTGGCGATCAGCGCGGCGTCCGCCAGGGCCTGGCCTTTGCCCTTGGCATGCAGTTCGCGCCAGGCAGGCCACAGCAGCACGGCGCGCGAGCGGGCCGCGTCCTTGTCGGTGCCGATCAGGCCGGCCGCCTTCTTCCAGCGCTGCGGCGTCACCAGCGACATGGGCAGGCCCATGCCGGCCACCGCCCCCTGCACAACGCCGGCGGCGTGACCGAAGGTGAACATGCTGGCGCCGCCCTGGCCGGGCATCGCGCCGACCAGCTCCAGGTAGACATGGGCGGCCATGCCGTTGAACTGGCGCAGGAACTCGGACACCGCGGCGGCATTGACCCGCGTGTTCGCTCCAACCTTGATCGACGGCATCGGCATCCACTCGATGGGTGCGCAGGCGCCGTCGAGCGCAACCAGCGCGCCGCCGATGCCCGGGTCGATTCCGATAGAGATCATGGGTTCTTCCTCACGTCCTGTTTGGCGGCCGGTTCCACGGCCATGTCACCGCGCACCAGCGCGCGGATTTCTGTCTCGCTCCAGCCGTGCGCCTTCGCATCGGCAAGGGCCGCGGTGCACCGTGCGCTGATCTGCTCGCGAGGCAAGCGCTTGAATCCCTTGATGTGCTGGATGCGGCGCGCCGCGCAGTACCGGCACCGGCCGCTGTCAAACCTGTTCCAAGCGCCCTCGCTGCGAATGGCTGCGCGGCACTCTTCACAGCTCATACCTCAGCACACTCCAGCACCTGGCCCTCGCGCTGGCGGCGCTCGCACTCGACCAGCGCCCGCATCAGCATGGCGTCGGTCAGGTCTTCACTCTCCAGCTGCCCCTCGTGCAGGTCCAGCATCGCGACGCAGGCCGTGTAGCCCTGGCCGTCCAGCACCCACCGCCCCAGCTCGGCGTAGCGGTTGATCATGCGGACGAGCGCGTCCTGGGCGGATCTGGCCACGTCGATCTGATCTTGGCCCAGCCCGATTTCGCACAGGAGAACCGCCAGGTTTGCCGCGTTCACGACCCAGCCGACACCACCCTCCGCGCCGCGCCCCACCCTGACCTCCTCCAGAGCAGACCTGGCTCCCACGGCCAGCTTGACGATCTGATCGCGATCCAGCCTCTCGCCATGGCGGGAACTCAGCAGAGCCTGGGCGATGGTCTCTGCCCGCAAGGACTCCTGTGCTTTCCGCACCATTTCCGCCCGCCAGCCGCGTGCGCCCAGCACCTTGCCGCGGAAGTTTGCGCCGCGCTTCCTCATGCCAGCGCCCTCGCAATAGCGGCCATCGGCCCGGAGTAGTCGCGATAGGTGAGCCGCTTGCGCGCCTTCCAGATCGTGTCTTGCGACACCCCCCAGCGCTTGGCCAGCTCCTCCTGCGATGTCGTCGTCGAGCGGATCTCGTCGACCTGCTCGGGCGTGAGCTTCCCGCGCTTGCGGCTGTGCGCGGACAGCTTGGCATTGCGCGACGGCCGCTGCTGGTGCGCCAAGATGCGCGTGCACCGCTCCTGCACCTCGGCGCGCGTCGCAGCCTTCGCGTGGGCAGGCCGCACGCACCGCTTCTGGTCGCACTTCGCGATGGCGCAGCGCGGCCCCGGCTTGATGCCCCGGGCCTCCAGGATCAGCCGGCGCACAGCATGGATCTTGCGGCTGCCCGGCAGTCGCATCGCCGGCACCTCGCCGTTGATAACCGCGCCGGTCCACAGCCAGCAATCGCCACACTCCACGCACCGAGCGCGGATGCGCTGGCCCAGTTCGCTCACCTCAACATCGGCGGCGGTAACACGAGAATCCGTCATGGCAACAATCGTAACCGACGCGAGAACAACTGTCACCGCGCTGGGCAAAAAAAATCAGCCTCGTTGGCGGCTTGAGAAGCCGCAGCCACGCTCGCGAATTCAGCCTGGGCCTGCCGAAGCTGGCGGCTCGTCTCTTGATGGGCGCAGCTCCACGATCCCACCTCACCGACCGCCCGGGCCTGGTCAACGCCCTTCCGTCCTGCGGCCATGCGAACGTGGTGCGCGCTCATGCCCACTGCGCTTGCGATCTGCTGGTGGCCGGCCAGGATGGCCGCGGCCTGAGAAATGGTCTTCATGCTGCTTCATCTCCGAAAAGGTCATCTATCTGCATAGCTGCGCGAGCCTGAGCCTCCGCGTCGGCCGCCTCCAGCCGTGCCGCATCCTCGGCGACTCGCCTAAGTTCGGCAGAGCTGGCGTCGCCACGCAATCGGTTTGCTCGGCTACTGATGATCCGAACGTTGCCAGGCACATAGCCTCGGACAGGAACAATCAGGTCAATGGACGGGCTGCTATCGGGCAGACCCACAACTTTGTTGGCCATCAGCGCAATCCCGAGCACTGGGCATCGCTTCGGCACCGGGGGCATGTCGTGGACGGTCAAGGTGAACGGCTGACCGCTCTCTTTTGCCCGCTTTCTCGCGTACTCCCAGATTCGATGCGCCTGCGTGCCTGAAAGGCCTTGAGCTGTGTTCTGCCCACCAAGCTCATTGGCGCAGCGCGTCTCTATGCCACGGCGCTGCTTAGGCATTCCCACGGCCCTCGATGTAGTCGCGCAGCCTCCCGGCCGACTCGGCCTTGAGCATCGCGACGCGTTCACGGTCGACCTGGGCGGCCACGGCCGCAGGCGACGGCGCTGCGGCACGCGCCAGCAGCTCGCCCCTCGTGGACGCCAGGGCCTGGCGGGCCTTCTCGCGGGCCTCCAGGGCGTCGGCGCTGGCGCCGGCAGGGGCAGGCAGCGCGAGCAGCGAGTCGAGCCCCAGCGCCGGCCCTGCGGGCTGACCCAGCCCGGCCAGCTCCACCAGCTCGGGCCTGGCCATCTCGTCGGCGCTGATGCGGCCGGCCAGCACGTGCGGCAGCAGCACGCGGTCGCGCTGCTCGTTGTCGTCGCCCAGCGAAGCGAGGAGCCGAACCGGGCGGCGCTGCTCGCGGGCCTCGGCCACCAGGCGCTGGTAGGCCTCCTTGAACGCCATGCGGGCGCCGACCTCGTCGCCGGCCTGCAAGATCGGCGTGGCGATGCCGAAGGCCTCAGCGGCCTCGGATGTCCACACCACGGTGCTGCGCTCGTCCAGCGCCTTGAACGCCTGGGCCCAGGCCTCCTCGGGACCGGGCCGGCCGTCGTCGGCCACGATCCCCTGGATCTGCGCGATAACGTCCGCCGGCATCGGCAGGAACTGGCCGCGCTTCGGGTCGCGAATGTGGGCATCCAGGCCTGCCCGCACCTCGTTGAGCGGGTAGTCGGTGAGCGAGCGGAAGAACATGGCCCTGGCGCCCGGCGTCAGCGGCTGGGAGCCCTTCAGCATCCACAGCGCATCCAGCAGCTCGAAGAACTGCGTCGCTTCTTCAGCCCGCATCGACAACCTCCCCGCCGCCAGTCGCGCCACCGCCAGTCGCGCCACCGATGCCAAGCAGGCGCAGTGCCTCGGCGTTGGCCTCGTCGTTGACCGCCTGGCGCTGAGCGTCGGACATCGCGCCGGCCTTCATCCGGGTGCCGCAACGCTGCGCGACGGCAGCCGACAGCCAGGTCTCAGGGTTCGCAGGGCGCTCCACGCACGCCGCCTGGATCACATCGAACAGCGCCCGGCGGTCGCCAGGCACGCCGGCGTCCTTCAGCCGCTTGCCCAGGCCGCCCACGAACATGCGGGCCTTGGAGTCCTTGGTCTTGGGGCTCCCAGTGCCGAGACCGTAGCTCGGCACCAGCAGCGCCAGCGCGGCGTTCCACAGCAACTTTTCCTCGTCGTCGCTGAGGTCGCGTCCATGAGCTGCGATCGCGACTGCGGCTGCAACCAGGTCCGGCGGCGCTTCGCCGCCCGCTCCGTCAGGAGCGGAAGAAGTAATAGCGGTCCGGTCTTGTCCTGTCTGGTCTGGTTCGGTCTGGTCTTGTCCTGTCTTAGCCGTTACAGCGTGTGACTTGTCACGCGTGACATTTGCGCCCGGAAGGTTGCGGACCAGCTCGCGCAGCTCGCTCGTCTTGGTGTGGAAATCGGGGACGATGTTGTGCTCGCGCAGCAGCGAGAACATCCGCTGGCGGTCCTCGCGCTCCAGGCGCTTGCGCTCGTTGGTCGCGTGCTTCGCGTCGGCGTGCTGCTTCGCGATGACCTGGGCTTCGAGGGCCTTCTCGGCCACGACCGGGTGATACCAACGGCCATCGGTGCACATGACCCAGCCGCGCATGGCCACGTCTCGCACCTTCTTCCACTTGGCGCCGGCACCAGACAGCCCGGCCAGCAGGCGCTCGTCAGCCGGCAGGCTTGCCGCCGGCACCTGGGACCAGCTCTTGCACCACAGGGCGAGTGCCGCCTTGAACTCGTCGCCCGAGGCGATCAGGAACAGGTCGCTGTCGAGCAGGCGGACGACGTCTATGGGCATCCACTGGAAACCGCGCAGGTTGCAGTCGGCGGGCGTGAGGGGCTGCTGCAAGTCACTCATGCGTCCACCTTCGGGGCCTCGCCGCGCAGCGCGGATTCGGCGCGGCCAACGGCGTCCAGCGTCTCCTCCAGCTTGGACTTCAAGCGAGAAAGCAGGTTGGCGTAGCCAGGCCCACGGTCAAAAAGGAGCGCCGCGACCTGGCCGGCGCGAGCGTGGAGATCGGCAAGCAGTGCGTCGGCCGGAAGACCAAGGCCGACGGCGAGCTGACCCAGCGTGCCGTTGCACCGGTCGCGGTCAGCGTCACGCTGCGCCTTCTGCAGGCTGCGCAGATCGTCGCTCTGCTTTTTCAGCATGGCCACGGTCGCATCGTGTTGCTCCTTGGCCCACTTCACACGCTGAGGGAGCCCAGCGAGGTCGCTCAGGTGCTCGGCGATCTCGCTGCCGAACTTGGCGGCCAGCTTCTCGCGCGCAGCCCATTCGCTGAAGAAGGCGCGGCGGTTGGCGCTTCCAGTGCGCTCGACGCCATCCAGCAACAGCTTCACCCAAGCCTGCCAGGGCAGCTCTTTAAGCACCTGGCGCGTCGGCTTCTTGGCATAGCGCCACTGGCCGGCGGCGCCGCGAAGGATCAGGCCGCAACCCTCGGGCACCTGGTCCTTGGTGATCAGGCCGAGCGGCGCGGCGAACGTCACCGAGTTCGCGTACTTGAGGTAGGACTGCCACTTGCCGGCCGTCACGTCGCGGCGGAAGTCGGACGCGGACACCTTGCACTCGAAAGCCTCGAAGGCCAGGCGTGTGTAGGTCGGCTCCATCGTGTAGACGTCCGGCCTGGGTGAGCCCGACGGGCCGAGCTGCATGTCCTCCCAGGTGATGCGGTTGGACATGCCGCGCAGGTAGCTGGCGAGATCGGCCGCCAGTTGGTCATGCGTGAGTTTTTCAGGCAAGGCTGCGCCATTCATGGCGGTGCTCCCCATGTTTGTGTAGGTCGGGTGGGTGTGGTTTAGGTCTCGTTCGCCGCGCCCGTCCATAGCGGGTGCTGGTCATGCGGTCGAACTTGTTTGATGACGCCAGCCACGGCGGCGTCGGTGATCCTGCGATGGCGGTCCAGAAGGCTGCGGGCCTGCACCAGCGTCTCCTCCAGATCCGAGGCGGCCGCAGTCATCGACGCGCACCAGCGCATCTGCTCATAGGCGACGCCGTTGTCCTTGACGAAGCGGTTGAAGCGCTCCATGAACTGCTCGCCATCGCGGAGCACGACGCGCGCCATCTCAACGGTCGGGCCACCGAGATTGGTCTGATAGACCACCGCGTCAGCCAGGCGCTGCGACATATCGTGAAGCATCCGCTCGGCGCCGGCCAGCACCATTCGCCGCTCGACGCTCGTAGGGTCACGGTCAGGGTCGTCGCTGATTCCCACGAGAAAATCCATGCTGACCCGGTAGGTCTCGCAAGCCTTGATGAGCATCGTTAGAGGCGGCATGCGCTTTCCGTGCTCCCACTGCGACAGCTGGGATGAGGTCTTGTAGCCAAGCCGCTCCGCCGCCTCGGTCTGCTGGTAGCCGTTCAGCTCACGCGCCTGGATAAGCCGCTCCGCGATTACGGCTTTTGTTCCCGCCCGTGCAAAACGGTTGCTAAGACTGGCCGTGTTGTGAACTTTTTGGGGACGCGCCCCCGTTTGCACAGGGGGTAACCCCCTAGTTTGCGAACCAGAAAACGACATTTGTTCACCAATATAGAACGGCCGTCATCGGCAACATTGCAAACAGTTGAAACATTGTCTTGTGACAGTTGCACAACTGTTTGCTAACGACGGATACTTGCACCGCAGTCACACCTGTAGCAGAAATGCCTGAAGCGATGGGAACTCACGACGACACCGCAAGCGCCAGCAACCCCTCGGGGATTGCCGGCTGCGGCCGGCCGCGAACCTGCGACCAGTTGACGTTGGGGCGCAAGCATTCGCACGGCACGCCGGAGATCGCCTCGACGTGCGGAGCGAACTCTTCGCTGACTCCTCGGCCGCAGCCGTCGCCGCGCTCACCGCGGTGGCCGCGCCGGAGCCAGTTGGCGACGTGTGCAGACTTGACTTCCTTGCCGGCGCTTGCGGCCAGCGCTCGGACGAATGCGGCCTGCGACTCGAACCGACCGATCGCGAACTGGAGCGCAACTGCCGGGTCGATAACAATTGTTGCTGCTTTTGTCGTCATCATGGCGACAACTGTAACTCATGTCACCGCCTGACGGCTACGGCTGTTAGAGCATTTTTCTTGAACCGAACTTAGGATGGCAACATGAACTTGGGAAAGCGCTTCGAGAAGGCCTTCGAGATGGCGGGCCTGCGTGCACCGCAGGTCGCGCGTGCCTCCGGCGTGCCAGCCGCAACCATCAACGCCATGATGCGCCGCGACAGCAGGAGCACTGGCTTCACGGAGGAGCTGCTAGCTGTGCTTCCTGCCCACCGGGTCAACATCGACTGGGTGCGTACAGGCCAAGGGACGCCCGAACCAATAGCAAATCAGCGAGGCGCGACTGCGCCAGTTAAGGAAGGTGGCGCCGGCGCCGTTCGGCCGGCGGATGTTCCTGCAGCGACTGAAGGGGTCGGCCTCAGTGTCACGCTGCAGAGTTGGGATCACCCCAAGGAACTCCCCCCCGGGGACTGGGTGTTCCTACCCAAGCTCGGCGTTCTTTACGGATCGCCGGGCACGACGACTACTGGAACAAGAACTGTGCTTTTGAAGGATGAAGTTCAGCCTTTCCGGACCCACTGGATCCGGCAAGGCGGCCACGCGCCGAGGGGCCTGGCCTGGCATGAGGCGCCCGACGCCAGCATGCACCCCACAATCTGTGTCGGCGACAACATCGTCGTAGACACCCAACAGCAGCGACCGCTCATTGACGGTCGCACCTACGCATTCTGGTACGGCGACGCATTGCGCCCCCGCCGGGTGCAGCTCCTGCCGAATGGCGGCGCGCGACTTGTGCCGAAGAACGCCGAGTTCCCTACCGTGGACCTGAGCGCCGCCGAGCTGGCCGAAATCAACATTCTCGGCCGCGTCGTGCACCGCGAAGGCAGCGGGGAGCTGTGAATATGCGCGCGGCGAAGAAGCCGGCCCAGCCGGCACTGACCGTCGTTGCCTCGTCAGCATCCTCCCGCACCACGGCGGGGCTGACGACGCGCCAGTTGCCAGCTGGGATCAGCCACCAGGCTGCCCAGGCAGAGCTGAACGCCGCGCTCTTTCCTCACTACCTGCTTGGCAGGCAGCTTGCGCTCGAAGAGACGGTGCGCGAGCTGTTGCTGCAGCTGGACCCAGACCAGCGCCAGGCGATAACCGATCGCCTGCAGTTTCACGCCGACGAGGCGATGGAGCGCATGGAGGCCGGCGCCGCTAGCCCGGCTGAGGATGCCGCGACCTGCGGCTATATCTGCACGCTGCTGCAACAGGGGGCCTGACCCCCTCCCGCCCCCAAAAGGCCGCCCGCGAGGCGGCTTTTTTGCGCCCGGAAACACAACATAACGCTACAACTGCTGTAGTAAGTTTTTACAAACAGGCATCTTGAACCCCCCTCAATTGCGGGGTTACGGCAACAACAGAAGAACAAAACAGAAACGCCTGTTGCCGTCCATCGAAACACCTGTTATCGTTTTCTCATCAAAACGCGACAGGAGTTCTCGATGCCCGCACGCCTCCCTGGTACCTATGCGCCGCCCCAGCGGCGCGGCCGCACCCTCATCACCTGCACCGGCGTCGTTATCGGCGGAGCGCTGGATGCAGCGCGCCAGCAAGCAGCCAACAGCGCGCCATTCCAGGCGCCGCTGCTCGACGGCCCTCATGAACGGGCTGTCGACGCGGCAACTGGCGCCGCGGCTCTCGCCCTGGTGATCGCGCTGCTTGTGGGCAGCGTGGCCGGCGGCATCGCGCTGTGGAACTCCACGAGCCAGTACCTCGCTGCCCTGGGTGCGATGACCAGCGGCGAGTCCGCAGTGCTCGCTGCGGTCACGGCCGGCGCACTGGCGCCCATCGCCGCCCTCGCGCACGCCCTCCTCAACCCCGCAAAGGATCAGAAATGAGCGCTACCACCGCACCGATCGAAGCGGCAGCCAAGCCGGCTCGTCGCACCCGCTCCAAGGTCGTCACCGAAAAGCCCCTGGCCGAAGTGGCAACAGCAACAGTCGCCAGCAACGACTCGGCGCAACCCGTCGAAGTCGCCGACGAACTCGTGGACCGCGCCGAGATCGCCGGCGGCAAGTCGCTGGTGAAGCTGAGCCGTAGCGAGGCCCTTGTCATCGCACTGCGCCAGAAGGCCGCGGCCATCGACTTCGCCATGGTCAGCAGCGACAAGGACACAGAGCAGGCCGCCCGCCAGTTCCGCATGGAGGTGATGGGCTCCATCACCTCGCTGAAGGAGCAATGCCTGGCGCTGCGCCGGCCGGCCGCCGACTTCTCGAAGATGGTCATCGAAGCCGAGCGCCTGGTTGAGGCTGATCTGCGCAGCATCCACAAGATCGCAAACGACGCCCTCACCGCGCTGGACGAGGAACGCCGCCTGGCCCGCGAGAAGAAGGAGGCCGAACAGCGCGAGGCCGCACAGAAGATCCTGGATGCGATCGCCGCGATCAGCAGCCGGCCCACCACACTGATTGGCCGCCCGTCTTCCGAGATCGCCGAGGCCATCACCGTGCTGGACGCGATCGACGTGTCTGAGGAGGAGTTCGCCGACAAGATGGGCGAGGCCTTCAAGGCAAAGATCGACGCACTGGCGGCGCTGCGCACGATGCTCGCCGGCACGCAGGCCATGGAGCAGCAGCAGCAGGCGCTGGCCGAGCAGCAGGCAGCCATCGCCAAGGCCAGCGCCGCCCAGGCCGCGATCGACGGCATCAAGAGTTTCGCGCTACTGGCCATCGGCAAGACCTCGGCGCAGATCGCCGAGCTGATCACCAAGGCCGAAGCCATCGACATGATGGACGACGTATTCAACGGCCGCGACGTGGAGGCAATGCAGGCGCAGTCGGCCGTCGTCTCGATGCTGCGCCAGCAGCACAGCATGACCATGGCGGCCGAGGCCATGGCCGCCCAGCAGGCGCAACAACAGGCCGAGCTGGACAGCCAGGCCGCCGCTCAACGCGAGCGCGAGGCCGCCCTGGCAAAAGCCGAGGCCGATCAGCGCGAGGCTGCCGAGCGCGCGCAGCGCGAGGCCGACGAGCGACGCGCCGCCATTGCCGCCCGCATCACGCGCATGGTCGAGCTGCCCGAGCGCCTGGAAGCCCAGGAGGCCGGCAGCGCGGTCATCGAATCCGAGCTGCGCACCCTGAACGACACGATCGTGTCGGCGGCCGACTATGGCGACCGTCAGGCGGAAGCCGAATCGCTCCGCCAGCGCGTGCTGTCCGAACTGCGCAACCTTCACTCGCTGGCCGTGGCCGCTGAAGAGGCGGCCGAAGCTCAGCGCCGCGCGGATGAGGAGGAGCGCCAACGCGTCGCAGCCGAGCAGGCCGCGGCTGACGCGAAGGCCGCGGCAGCCCGCGCTCGTGCCCAGGCCGCGCGCGAAGCCGCACCGGTGCTCGTGGCGCTGCTCCTGCAGTGGCGCGACGCCGACCAGAGCGGAGACGCCGTCGCCATGGAGGCGGCCCGGGCCGAGCGCGATCGCGTCATCACGTCACTGGACCTTTGATCACAACCCTGTGCGCGCCTTGCCAGCGCGCTCAGGGCTCGCCACCGGCACGAATGGCCCACGACACGGGCCGCTCTCCCATCGTCATTTCGCAACGCCGCCAGAGTCGCGGCCATAGAAAGAACGCCATGAGCCCACTTGAAAAGACCACCCCCGTCGCCGCGGCTGTGCACCTCGCAATCCCGCCGGCCCCCGTGCATTTCCCCGAGGCCGCCCAGGCCGCCGCGCCCGTCGCGCTGTCGCAGAACAGCGGCACGCTGCAGGCGCGCCACACCGCCGGAGGGTTGACGCCCACCACGCTCGACGAGGCGTATCGCCTGGCCGAGTTCCTGGCCGACTCCACCATGGTCCCGAAGGACTACCAGGGCAAGCCGGGCAACGTGCTTGTCGCCATTCAGTGGGGCATGGAGCTGGGCCTGAAGCCGCTGCAGGCCATGCAGAACATCGCCGTCATCAACGGCCGGCCCAGCCTGTGGGGCGACGCCGTGCTGGCGCTGGTCCTGGGGCACGGCTCCTGCGAGGACGTGATCGAGCAGTACGAAGGCACCGGCGATCAGAAGAAAGCCGTCTGCATCGCCAAGCGCCGCGGCCGCGAGGACAAGGTGGGCGAGTTCTCCATGGCTGACGCGCGCAAGGCGGGGCTGCTTTCCAAGTCCGGCCCGTGGCAGCAGTACCCCGAGCGCATGCTGAAGATGCGCGCCCGCGCCTTCGCCCTTCGCGATCAGTTTGCCGACGTGCTCAAGGGCATTGCCGTGGCCGAGGAGCAGCAGGACGTCGAGCCCAGCTACTTCGCGGAAAGTGGCCCCGACAGCCGACTGGACGGCGGCAGCTCCCGGCCGGCGCCCCGTCCGGCGCCGGTGAAGGCTGCTCAGGTCATCGCCCAGAACGCGCCGCAACTCACCGAGGACGGCGCGGCCGAGATCGTGCGACTGACGCGCATCGCTCGCACCGAGGGCTACACCGCGTTCCGCGCCGCCTGGACCGCCCTCACCGAGGCGATGCGTGCTGAGATCGGCATTCCGAAGCGCAACGAGATGGGGGCGCTCGCCGCCGAGTTCGACCAGCGCAAGAAGGGCGAGGCCGTGGATGCCACCATCGTTACGCCCGAGGGAGTCGCATCGTGAGCGCTGCCGATCTGTTTGCGATCCACGACCGGCAAGCCGGGCCGTCCGGCGCTGATCAGCGCAGTCTGGCCTGGCACATTGACCGCTGCGGCAAGATCACCGCCAGCCGGTTCAAGGATGCCATCGCGATGACCCAGGAGTACGTCTACACGTCGGGCGCGCGCAAGGGCCAGGTCAAGAAGCCCGAGCCGATGGCGCAGCGCATGACCTACATGCGTGAGCTGGCGTTCGAGCGCCTGACCAAGTCGCCGGTGCACTCGATTTCCGGCAAAGCCCTGGAATGGGGCGCGGACGCCGAGGGCGCAGCGCAAGACGCCTACCAGTTCGCCACCGGAAACACGGTCACGGCCAGCCCGTTCGTGCTGCATCCTCGCTATGACTTCATCGGCTGCAGCCCTGACGGCCTGGTGGATGACGACCCCGAGGGGGCGGGCGGCACCGAGTCCAAGTGCCCGTTCTCCGAGCATGTGCACATTCGCACCTGGCTCGAAAACGAGATGCCCGAGGAGCACAAGCCCCAGGTGCAGGGCGCAATGATGTGCACAGATCGCGCGTGGTGGGACTTCATCAGCTACGACCCGCGCCAGGTGACCGGCCTGCGCCTGTTCGTGAAGCGGGTGTACCGCGACGACGCTTACATATCCTGGCTGGAGTTGGAGCTGCTGCGATTTGAGGCCGAGCTGCAGGCCATGGTTCGCGAGCTGCAGCGCAAGGCCGACGGCCTCCCAGCGCACTGACACCGCGCCGCCGCAACTGCGGCGCATTTTTTTGCCCAACACGATAACAATTGTTCCCTTATTGGATACACTTGTTATTGCCCAAGAACAAGATGCACATGAACATCATCATCAGCAAAGCTCGAATCACTGACGCCTACCGGCGCGTCCACAAGCACGGCGCCACCCATGACGAATGCGTGCGCGCCGCCGCCATCGCCACCGTCACCGATGAGCTGATCGTCGCCGAGGTGATCGCAGAGAAGCCCGCCGGCTGGCTCGAAACCGAGGCGGAGGCGACCCATGCGTGATCCCTCCTTCATCGCGCAGTTCTTGCGCGACGTCGAGCGCCACAAGGTCTACGTCGAGCGCGACGACGGCCTGTACCGTCACCTGCGCTTCCGCGACACCGACGAAGCCGGGAAAACCAGCTACTGCATGGGATTCGACATCGTCACCTGGCCGGGCTGGCTCGCCTACAGCGGCGACATGGGCAGCTTCATGTTCCAGCGCACGCCGGACATGCTGGCCTTCTTCCGCAAGCAGGAGCGCGACGGTCGCACGCTGTTCGACAGCATCGACCTGCGCTACTGGGCTGAGAAATGCGAAGCCGAGGGCGCGCGTGGGGATGGCATCAAGGAGTGGGACCAGGCCGCATTCCGGCGAGAGATCACCGAGCAGCGCCGTCGCATGCTGGTCGCTTTCGGCCGGCCTTGGTCGCGCGAGCAGCGCGAGGAACTGTGGGAAGACCTGCAGCTAGTGATCGACACGCAGGACGAATGGGATGCCATCGCCAAGGTTCGCGATTGGAGTCACCTGGACCCCACGCGACGGACCTGGATGCACCTGGACACCGATGACTTCCCTGACTGCAAGACCTACACCCAGCGCTTTACCTGGTGCTGCTGCGCGCTCGCCTGGGGCATCGCTCAGTACGACGCCCACAAGGCCGCAGCCGCGGCGGCGGCATCCAACGAAACCACCACCCACGCCGCGCCCGCGGCCGCCTGACCCATGTTCAAGAACTTAATCACCTACCGCATCGGCGCCGGCGTTGTGCTGGACCTGCAGACCATCTCCGACGCGCTGGCCCGCGAGCCGTTCCTGCCGTGCGCGCCGACGCAACCGCTGTCCGTCGGCTGGGCGCCGCCGCGTGGCGTAGAGCACGCGCCGCTCGTCGAGGCCGTCGACGGCCACTGGCTCATCAAGCTCAAGCGCGAGGCCCGACTGCTGCCGTCGTCCGTCGTGCAGAAGCGCGTGGACGAGCTGGCCGAGCACATCGAGGAAACCACCGGCCGCAAGCCCGGCAAGAAGGCCAAGAAGGACCTGAAGGAACAAGCCCAGCACGAGCTGCTGCCGCGCGCTTTCACAAAGACCTCGGCCACGCAGGTGTGGATCGCGCCGGGCCAGGGCCTGCTGTTCGTGGACGCTGGCTCCAGCAGCCGCGCCGACGAGGTCATCACGCTGCTGATCCAGGCTGTGCCCGGCCTGTCGCTGCAGCTGCTGCAGACCGCCCAGAGCCCGGCCGCGTGCATGGCCGCGTGGCTGCTCGACGGCGTGACGCCCGAGGGCTTCGGCATCGAGCGCGAGTGCGAGCTGAAGGGCAGCGACGACGAGAAGCCCGCGGTGCGCTACACCCGCCACACGCTGGACATCGACGAGGTGCGCGCGCACCTGACGGCCGGCAAGATGCCCACGCGCCTGGCGCTGTCCTACAAGGAACGCGTGGCCTTCACGCTGACCGAAGGCTTCGCGATCAAGAAGATCAGCTTCCTGGATCTGGCATTCGAGGGCCGCGCGGAAGCCAGCGGCGACGAGGCCTTCGACGCCGACATGGCGCTGGCCACGGGCGAGCTGATCGGCATGATCCCGGCGCTCATCGAAGGGCTGGGTGGCGAGCATGACTTCGCGGCCAGCAACAAGGAGGCCGCGACGTGATCGCCCTGCTCCGCCGCCTTCTGGGCCGCCCGATGCTGCAGCAAGTCATCGCCGACGAGCTGGCAGAAGCCGAGTTGAGCCTGCTGCAGGCCGAGTCGGCCGTCGAGTTCGCGCGCTCCGCCGTTGACTACAACCGCTCGCGAGTGGCGCGCCTGCGCGCGCGCCAGGGACTCGCGCAAACGGAGACCCAGCAATGACCCACGAAACCAACGACGCCGAGGTCGGCCGGCTCAAGGCCATCATCGTTTCCCTGCTGCGCGGCCGCCGCAACCTCAACGAGGTGCTGTTCAACCAGATCACGGCAATGCAGGCCGCAGTGGTCGCCTGGGTGCACCTGCGGCCAGGCTCCGATGCAAAGCCGGCCATGAGCTGGATCATCAACACACTGCGCGGCCCCGGCCTGCTGCCCGACATGGACAGCGCGCTTGCACAGCGCGGCGCCCAGGCCTGGTTCGACGAGCACACGCAGGCCGAGGCGCAGCGCGTCGCGTCGCTGCCGCCGGATGCAGAGTTGCCCGAGCCGGCGACCATCCGCGAGCTGGCCGCTGCCGCTGCGCACCTGGCTCACCTGGCGCGTGAAAGCGGCTATGTGCTGCGGATCACCCAGGAGTCGCGCACGCCGCTGGCCCAAGGCAACCACTTCGACCGCGTCCAGGTCTACAAGTCGACCGAGCGGCGCCGCGCCGAGGAGGCGGCCGAGCGTGACGCAAGCGCGATGCAACCAGGAGCCACCGCATGACGCCCGAGCACTCCAACATCGGACGGCTGACGGCGAGCGAAGCCGAGCCCGGCAGCGGCTGCGCCTATGTCACGGCTGGCCACCGCGCGCTGGCGCGGGTGCACAACCTGGACCTTGGCGGCCGCTCGGATGCGGACGCCCGGCGCCTGGCTGCGGCCTGGAACTTCTGCAACGGCATCCCCACCGAGGATCTGGAGCGCCACGGCGACGTGGCCGGGTTCGTCAGCAGCAAGACGATGCTGACCGGCATCGCGCCGGGCAACGGCAGCGTGGACATCGGCTTTGAAGGCGGCGCCTGCGCCATCCTGGCGTCGTCTTTCGCAGAGCAGTTCGTCAACGCCGGCGCGACCAACTACCTGGAACTGCGGTTCTCGCACGACGCCACCGGCCCGCTGCTGGTGACGGTACAGCGCGCGCAGGGCCTGACGCCGGCCCAGCTCCGAGCCAAGGCCGAGCAGCAGCGCGACGAGGCGCTGGCGACTCTGGAGGCCGTGCTAAAGCACTTCACGCGCGTGCCAAGCACACTCGCCGACACGACAGCCCGCAGCGACGCGCACGCGGTCATCCAGCGCATCAGGGGCGAATCATGACGCGCGAGGTCGGTCAGCTCTACCAGGCCGCCATGGTCCGCGCCCTGCTCCGCCGTCGCGACCCGAAGACCAACACCCGCCGCAGCATCACGCTGAAGAATGGCCACGCCTGGCACGACCTGGACGCCGGGCTGATCAAGTCCGCAGACGGCGAGGTCTACAGCGTGCACACCCTGCTGCAGGACCGGCGACACCCGCAACCCGGAGACATCATCTGGGTGCGCGAGACCTGGGGCTACAACCCAGACCACCCAGGCGCCGCAGGCCGCGCATGCTACCGGGCCGACCCTGGCCATGAGCATGACGGCATCACCTGGCGCCCCAGCATCCACATGCCGCGCGAGGCCTGCCGCCTGCTGCTGACCTGCACGGCCGTCCGCATCGAGCGCCTTCTGAGCATCACCGAGGCCGACGCGCTGGCCGAGGGCATCGAGCCATACCGCGGCCCGCTGCGCTGGGTGCGCTACCTGGACGCTGTCACCGGCGAGGCCGCCCACAGCACTGCGCGCGATGCCTACCTCGCCCTCTGGGACCACATCAACGGCCAGGGCGCGGCCGCGCAGAACCCCTGGGTTCGTTCGATCTACTTCCAACGCAAGGAGGCCTGAGTGGCCGAACAGAAGCAGGGCCGCACGCGGTCCTACTCCATGCACATGAGCATCGACGGCTTCATGCGCAACAACAAGTACCCCCGCGACTACGGCATCTTCCAGAAGAACGATGGCACGCCGCTGACGGCGCCCGAGGCGCTGACGTACCTGACCACCGAGAAGGCCAAGGGCCACAAGGTCATCCCCTGCAGCTCGCGCTGCGGCAACCCGTGCAAGCAGGCCGGCCAGGGCTGCACCGGCTTCGATTACGCCGGCGGCGGCTGCCCTGGGCACTTCATCGACGCGAAGGAGCCGAGCGATGGCTGAGCGCAGCGAGATCTCCTGGACCGACGCCACCTTCAATTGGTGGGAGGGCTGCACCAAGGCCGGCCCAGGTTGTGACAACTGCTATGCGGAGACGCGCAACGCCCGCTTCGGTGGCGGCGTCGCGATCAACTGGGGGCCGGGCGCACCGCGCCGCCTGACCAGCGAGAACAACCGCAACAACCTGGAGCGCTGGAATTGCTGGCCTTTCGCCGAGTGCAAGGCCTGCGGCTGGCGCGGCGAAGCTCGAAAGGCGGATCCGGGTGCAACCTGCCCGAACTGCAAGGGCAGCATCAGCCTGGCGCGGCGGCGCGTGTTCATCTCCAGCCTGTCCGACGTGTTCGACAACGAGGCCCGCGACCAGTGGCGCGCGGACCTATTCGCCAAGGCCGAAGCCTGCACAGAGCTGGACCTGTACGTGCTGACCAAGCGCATCGGCAACGTCAAGCGCATGGTGCCGGCGCGCTGGCTGAAGCCCGGCGGCTGGCCCAAGCACATCCGCCTGGGCATCACCATCGTGACGCAGAAGGAGGCCGACCGCGACATCGAGAAGCTGCTCGCGCTGGACTGCCCCAACTTCGTCAGCATGGAACCGCTGCTGGAGGCGGTGGACCTGACGCGCTACAGCGACTGGCTTGGCAGCAGCATCGGCGGCATGTGGTGCCCAGACTGCCCTGAGCGCGGCGTCGGCATCGACCCCGAGGAGCACAGGCACTGCCTCGGCGAGGTGGAGGAAGTGGCGCCCTATCACGGCATCGACTGGGTGATCGTGGGCGGCGAGAGCGGCCCCGGTGCGCGGCCGATGCACCCGCAATGGGTGCGCGATCTGCGCGACCAGTGCATCGCGGCCGACGTGCCGTTTCACTTCAAGCAGTGGGGCGAGTGGATCCCCGCCGATCAGTCGCACGCCGCCAGCATCGCCAACGGCCGGGCGCCCATCCGCGAGTTCCGCATGCTGGATGGCCACCGCATGCACCTCGTCGGCAAGAAGCATACCGGCCGCCTGCTCGACGGCGCCGAACACAACGAGTTCCCCGCATGATCCGCGTCACCATCGAACTTTGGCCACGCGGCGACGCAGCGCGGCGCAAGCACCTGGGCACCATCGACATCGCCAACGACGGCACGGGCACGCCGGAGCGCGGCAACTACAAGGTGCGACTGGCCGGCTTCAAGGGGGCGGAATCGACCTGGCGCGCCGGCGCCGTGCAGGGCTTTCCTCGCCGCAGCCGCGGCCCCTACGACCTGCTGCTGCGCGCGCTGGCCGCCACTGTTGGCGACAGGGCCCGCCGGCTCGTTGCCGAGCTGGATGAGGAGTGGCTGCGCGAGCACTTCAAGGGCGCGAACGAGGTGCCGGCGCCATGAGCTGGGACGCACACACCCAGCTCCATGTCATCCACCAGGCGCCGGCCTGCGCGCCGCGCATCGGCTGCATGGGCGGCGGCTGCGCTGCCGGCCAGCGCGACCAGTGCGCGCACTATCGCCGCACCGACGCCCGCAACCTCAGCGAGCGCCTGTGCATCGCCGGCCGCGCCGACGAGTTCCAGCGCCTGGGCGGCGCGATCCAGACCATCCCGGAGAACGCGTGATGTACGGCCCCACCGTGACGCTCGAACAGGCCGCCGAGCTGATGAACATCCACGCCAAGACCGTGGTATCGGACTACATCAACACCGGCGAGCTGCCCGCCGCCAAGCTCGGGCGCGGCTACGTGATGATGACCAGCGACGTGCTGGCGCTGATCCAGCGGCGCATCGCGCAGCAGACCGCCGAGCGGATGCGCCGCACCACGCCGGCCGCCAACGACGCGGCACCGACCTACAAGCCCCGCCGCCGCCGCGTGGGCGGGTGACCGCTCACCAGAGCCGCGAACCGAGGTCGGAGCCGCGCAGGTTCGCGTAGCGCAGCAGCATCTTCATGCTCTTGTGCCCTGTGATCTTCATGATCTGCGCGTCCGTCAGGGTCGTGCGCTCATAGAGCCGGCTGGTCGCCTCGTGCCGCGTGTCGTGGAACTTCAGCCCGGCGCACTCCGCCTGCTCGAAGATCGACAGCCACAGCTTGGACAGAAAGTTTGATGTCGCGGCCAGCTCGCCCGGGCTGTCATCGCCATTCCACCAGGGGTAGAGCATGTCCTTGGGGTGCTCGGCCGGGATCTCGCGGACGGCCAGGTAGGCCCGCAGCTCCGCGACAGCGACGCTGCTCAATGGCACCTGGCGCTTGGTTCCGTTCTTGGTGCGCTCCAGGAAGATCGTTCGCTTCTCCAGCGAGACCTGGTCAAGGCGCAGCGTGTACTGCTCCCGCAGCCGCATCGCCGACTCGACCGCCACCAGAAACAGGCAGCGCAGCGCCGCCGGATACGGAAGGACCAGCGGCCGCTGCTTGCGGCCCAGCACGCCGCCAGCCAGCACCGCGCAGATCCGCTCAGCCTCGCCAGGCTCCAGGCGGCGGTCGCGCTCGACGTCCACCCGCGTGACGCCGGCCAGGGCCGAGTCGGTCTTGGTGTACTGCGCATAGCCAGCCGGCAGCGTGCGCAGCGGGTGATCGGGCATCACCAGATACCCCTTGCGCATGCCCCAGTCTGTGCACCTGGCCAGCGCTCCGACCTTCGCCGTGATCGTGGCCGGCGCCACCTTGTCCACGCGCTTCAGCTCGGTGATCCACTCATCAACCCAGTTGGAAGTGATGCGCTCCAACAACAGATCGCCCTTCGTGTGGTCAATGTGGCTGAGCTGCTGCCGGTCCTTTTGGCTCGGGTGGGCATCCCTCAGGTACTCGCCTATCAGCTCGCCGATGGTCGCAACGCGGGCCTCCTGCTTGAACTCGGGCGGCACGTGCCCCTGGTCCAGCAACGCGTCCAGCCGCTTGGCGTAGGCATCCCCCTCCGCCTCCTTGGCGCGCGGGAAGGTCAGGTAGATCGGCTTCGGCAGCAGCCCCTTGCGCTTGAACACATACTCAATCGTGCCGTTGTCGCGGTATCTCTTGCCTGCCATTGCGAGCCCTTAGTAACAGGTGGAGCATCGCACTTTACCAGTTATCCGCGGTTGGCAAGCCACTCCGTTCAGTTGGTTTTGGCTCCCTGTGGCTCCGTTTCAGCGGCCTCGCCGGGCAAGAAAAAAGCCACTCAGATTTCTCTAAGTGGCTGATTTCATTCACTATTTTTTGGTGGGCGCTGACGGGCTCGAACCGCCGACAATCTCCGTGTAAGGGAGGTGAGCGACCTTATAAATCAACACGTTAGAGGATTTGCCAACTGATCCAGCCGACTGGGCCCCTAACAGGTGTTTATTCTACCGGAGCAACCAACTCGGGAAACCCTGTGGTCGGCTGCCCAAACCTGACCGCGCTGGCATCGCCGAACAACCTGCGATCAGCGACCACCAGCCGCATCAGGGCGGCGACTTCTCGGTCGCGCCCGGCAACAACATCGCGAGCTTCTGCTGCCAGGTCGACAGCCTCAGCAGATAGTCGTCCAGCCTCCGCAAGAAGTCCGACGACGGCGCGGTGCTGATCTCCTTGATCGCTGCAGGCAGCGGGGTCGGCTTGGGCTGGGGCAGCGGCAAGAACTGCGGCGAGCTGGGCTGACGTGTCGCGCAGCCGGCCAGCAAGAGCGCGGTTGTCAGCACGAGCAGCTGCAAGCTGCGGGTCCGGCTTTGTGAGGTCATGAACGATCTCCTGTTGGGTTGTTGCGTGCTCCGCCTGGCGGTCGGCGGCATCTTCAGCCTGGTCAGCAGCCGCCACGGCCCGGGCGGCCTCAGCGCGCGCGTGCACGGCCTTCACGTCGGACAGCTCAGCGCGCAGGCCGGCGACCTGCACCCGACTGGCTCCGAGGCCGGCGAGCGTGACGACCAGGGCGGCCACCAGCGGCCACACGATCCGCGTCTTGAGGTCAGCGAGCCCGATCACGATCAGCCACCTGCCCCGGCGAGGCCGGCGGCGTCATGCTTGAGCGATCCGGCCAGCGCCACGATGGCAGCGTAAGGCAGCGTGATCGTGCCCACCTGGGTGCCGCCGCTGCCGGGCGAACGCACAGTGAGAGTCACCTTGCCGTCGGGCTCGCGGTTCAGGGAAAGGTAGCCCGGGTAGCCGTCAGTAGGCGTCGGCTCCGTGTAGGCACAAAGGTTTTCTCGTTCAGCCATATTGGCTCCTTGGTTGTGCCGGGCCAGCTCCCGACTAAAGCGAGGCAAGGATTAGGTGCGTCGGTTAAGTTCGGACAGCGTGACGTTCTCGCAGAACCCTGCGGCGATCCGCGATGCCGCATATGTGACGTGCGCCGAGAACTCACTTTGAGTCATCTGCGTCGTCTCGTTGGGCGAGCTGATCGCGGCGGGGACATCGTGAGCGAAATACACGGCGCTGGATCCTTCCAAGATGGCAGCGTCAAGGGCAGCGTTGGCGTTGGAAGCCAAGCCACCAATACCAGAATTAGCCGTCGCACCGTTCAAGCTGATGCGACCGATACCGAGCTTCCCGGGCATCGGCAGCGGGGAGTGACCAATCAGCCCGCCGGTTGCGCCGACCATTTGAATACCGCGGTCAGCGGCGATGGCGTCCGTGGCGGCATTGCGGGCGTTGCTCGGCATGGTCATCAGCACGTCCATGCCGTCGCGCGTCCAGCCGTTGGCCTTCATGATGGCCTTGGCGCGCTCGATGTCGGCCCACAGGTCACGCGAGTTGCTGGCGTAGTTGTTCGTGCTACGCAGTGCTTGATGCACCACATCCCAACCAGCCGCGTACAGCTCGTCAATGCGCGCCTTGTTGGCTTGCATGGTCGAAGCGCTGCCGCTGATGACGCCGACCAGGCCGAGGGACTTGAACAGCGGCAACACATAGCTGTTGATGTTGGCGTAGGCGCCGGCCCCGTCGAACGTGTAGACAACGCACGGCTTGGCGTAGCCGTTCACCCGCACCTCGTCAATGTCCAGCACCCGTTCGGCGTCAGGCACGCTGGCGTCCCACTGCACGATCAGCTCCAAGTAATTGACGACGCTGGGCATGGCTTCAGTTCGTCCCCACGTCCGCCCGCTCGGGCGCCCCGTGGTGTACCGGGGCTGGCTCGGGTGAGCGGTCACGCACGTCCACTGCCCCATCGCCATCTCGGAGTTGTCGCAATACATCTGCGTGTTGTTCGCCGGAGCGGCGGCGGGCGGATTAGCGCCTGGCACCGCCGACGAGAAGCCAAGCCAAAACGCCGCGACCCCAACACTCACCTGAGGCGCCTTCACGACGGCTTCAAACTTGCCGGTCAGCGGCACAGCGTTAATCTTGCGACGGGCGTAGGCAAGGCCCGAAGCAGCACCCGGGGCGCCGGTAACCCGCAGAATCGTGCGCCCGGGGCGAGATGGGTCGACTACCGTGGAAAGAGTGCCGCCGGAAACCGACCAACCGTCGGCCACGCCGATGCCGTCTGCTCCGGTTGCGATGACCGTGCCGACCGCCGCGCCGGAACGGTAGGCCATTTTCACCGTATTGCCAGCCCCAGACGCCGGCAATAGGATTTCACCGTTGGGTGTAAACAGCTTCGTGCCGTCGAGTGAGGCGCCAACAAGGCCCTCAGCGCCGGCCTTGATCTGCGCCCGCGAAAGCTCAAACGGGCTGTGGACTTTTGCGTGCTCGCCGGCCATTCGCCGCTCCTGCGTTGAAACTATGGGGCAATGATGCTCAGCGCGAAGGCAGTAGCCCTGCCCTGTTTTCCGCCGTCAGGAGAGAACCTTCATGGCCGCCTCGAACAGGGCCTTTCTGTCGGGATAGCCAGCTGCGTCGCCACCCGCGGAGGTCTTGCGGCCCATGTTGATCAGGTCGCTCACGCCGTCGAAGTCGCCGCGGTCGGCATAGTCGTTGAGACCTCGCGAGTCCCAGAATGCGGCGGCAGACCAGGCGGCCAGCGCGGGCCGCGCCAACTCCTCGGGATTGGTCACCAGGTCAGGCACGACGGTCATGCGCCCGCGCAGCCAGCCCATGGCGGCCTGCACGTTCGCGCGGCCGGTGAGCTGGATCAGGCCGCGGCCGACGTACTTGGCGCCGTCGCCGGGTTGCGTGTTGCCCAGAGCCTTCGCACCCCAAGCGCCGCCGTAGATCGCGTTCGCAATCGCGGCCTGGTTTGCCGGTCGCCCCCCCTGCCGCCCAAGCCGACGCGCGTCAGCCTCGCTGATGCGGTGGCGCCCGAACTTCAGGAGCAGCGCTTCCACGCTGTAGTTCAGGTTCTCGACGGTGCGCGTCAGTCGCATCGACTCGTGCCCAACGTTCGCCAGGAACATCGCCGCTCGCGCTCGCGTGTCGATCTCGAACGCCGCCATGGCGTCGCCCAGGTGCGGGGCGTACACGGCCGCGTCCACGAGGCCCGCACCGGTGGCCGCGGCCACCGTCGAAGTGCCCACCCGACTCATCAACTCACGCACTCCGCCTCCTTCTCGCGCAATGGCACGATGACCTTCTTCCATTCCGCTGCGGTCAACCCACGGTCATTGAGATACACCGAGGTCATCTCCGCGTGCGCGTGCCCCAGCAGTGTTTGCACAACATCGGGCTTCATCCCCTCGGCGATGTAGACCCGGGCACTCAGCGAGCGAACCTCGTGCAAGCTCGGCCACTCGTACTGCTTGTAGGCACCATCACCCAGGACCGCGACGATGTGCTCGCGGAACCGAGCAGACAGGGACGACATTTCAATCGGCGCCCCGTTTGCCTTGCGCAACAGAAACTCGCCTGGCGCAGCGATATTGCGGCAGTACTCGATGACCTCGCCCAGCGACATTCCGGTTGCTTCGAGACGCAGGTCCAAGGGGATGGCGAGCCGGGCGCCCACAGGCTTCCCAGCCTTCTTCTGCTGCTCCACCCTAAGCGCCCCGTCGACCACATCAGAGAATTTCATCTTCGCGAGGTCGGCCCTGCGTTGCCCGGTCGCGAGTCCGAGGAGCAGCATTGCGGACACCCACTTGGGGGTTCTTGTCCGCGACAGCTCCAGCATCCGCCACCACACGTCAAGAGGAAGTCGCTTGCGCAGGCCGGGAGCTTTGGGCCCCTTGACGTGAGCCGCCGGCGAGGTGTCCGTGATCCCGTGTGCAACTGCCTCCACGTAGACGTCCCTCAGCTCGCCAAGCACACGGCGCGCGGTGTGGGGCGTAAAGAGCTTGAGCTTCGCAGCGATGTCCACCGGGCGGATCCGGCCCACCCGCATGCCACCCCACATCGCCTCGATGTGCTTGATGCTCGCCGACCGGTTCTTCATGGTCTGCTGGTGATAGTTGCGCTCGGCGATCACGCGCCTGTACGTCTCCAGCCATTCGGACATGGTCGGGCCGACCTCCACAGATGGCTCCGGCTGCACCTGCGCGGAGACCTCGGAGACCTCGGCAGCCCGCGCCAGCGCCTGCTTCAGCAGCTTCTTGAGCTTCTTCTTTTTCACAGGGCGCCCCCAATTGCTGCACCATGCGAAGAGACTTGCGAACCCCTAGAACTGTTACTTCCCGTCATTTCGTCCTCATGTTGACGAGAACAATTGTTATTGTTTCGCCACGCCGGCAGCAACAACTGTCACCGCCCGGGTGAGGGGGCTGTTACGGGAAAGCTGCCGCGGAACCGCTCAGATCGGGGGTGCGCGGCCAAGTGCTGCAGGCGCGAGGACGCGCCCATGGATGCGCCAGCGACACGACGCGCGCAAGCAAAGAAAAAGCCCGCGCGAGGCGGGCTTGACCATGGCACCAGGATTCCCAGGTGCACCGGCAGGGGATGGGGTTAGGCAGCTTGATACAAGTTGCCGAACGCAGACCGTCGGGCGAGGGCCTGCGTTGGTGACAGCACATCAATCAGGCCGGCGACCTCCTTCGCCCGCAGGTCTGCCATGTAGTCGGCAAATTCTTCGACCCAACTAGTGAGCGTCGGCACTGGCCGCGCTCCGTCAACCGTTCCACCTGTATTGAATTTGTGCCAATAAACATCGGCGTGAGCCTTGTAGTCAATAACCCGCTGCCAAAGCGCCTTTGCTTTTGCGCTTGGCATGGCATCCAAACTGGTAGACCCAGCCTGCATCAAATTCTCAATGCCCATTTCAAAATGCTGGAACCGGCGCTCGGCAATACCAGCGCGAACATACTCGACCCCAGCGGCGGCCAAAAGAGCGCGTTGCGCGGGAGTAGATTCGTTCTGGTTAAGGCACCAAATATCATTACCCCTGATGAATCCTTGACTTAGCCAATAAGCCTTTGTCTGCGCAATTTGTGCGGCGCACTGAGCATCGCTGATGCCCTGCGTGATGAATCCGGGGTCTGTAACGTCATTGAGAATGATGTCGTGCCCCTCATCGTGCATCCGGCGCATAGCCGCAAGAGACGTAGGGCCGCCTGGATCGACTGCGTTCAACGGCACGGTGATACCGCACTTCCAGCCGTATTGGTCAAGGATGGGCTTGATAAATTGGGTGTGGCGGACGGCGCTAGCGCCTGGGTTCAAGTCCCACCAGTTGTCAAAGTACATGGCCACGGACGGACGCGAGCCGCCGCCCGTGTAGATGCCCTCGATCCAGACCGGGATGCCGCTCAGATTTACGAAGTCCAGGCGAATCCATTGAATGTTGTTATTCAGGATTGCCCCGGCGCCTCCGGTTGCCCAGCCAGTCCCATCGGTTCCGGTGCCGGCGTAAGGGCCGAAGTTTGTTGTAGCCTGATCGGCCCTGAACTTAATGTACTGGAGCCCGTCACGAGTGCCCGAGCTATTCAGCGGCATTGTACATAGACGGTTATTCGTCCATGTTTGATCGTTTGAGTAGCTAAAACTGATCGCTGCATTCGCAGGCAAAGCCCTGTCCGAGTAGATCAGAAATCCGAATTCAGTGACCCCAGTCCAATCCTGCGGCGCTCCTGCAAATGCCTTGACAACGTAGGCATTCGAATTTGCAGACGGCGTGACTTTTAGGCTATTGCTCTCGCGCCCCCACTTCGTCACGTCGGCCACAGCCGTGAGTGCATTTGTCGAAACGCCAGCAGCGAGGTCTGTACCGGCCTGGAAACGGCGCGTCGGCGCGGTGCCCCTCGATACGCCGGTTGGGATCGCCGCTTTGACTGCGTTGAGTGCATCCAACCCCCCACCCCCGGACACCG
>JACCDR010895837.1_pt1 | contig 43396 bp, 55 predicted proteins | sample 7446431 | NCBI WGS metagenome assembly JACCDR01 (sample SAMN15323443, study PRJNA562643) | freshwater metagenome | isolation source: river surface water | place: USA:Blue River Watershed | collected 2017-08-17
ATCGGCTACGCCCACCGCTTGGGGGACACCCCCGCCAAAGGGACCCACGTAAGCCCTTGATAGTGCGTGTGTTGTGATGATCGCTGTAAGTGGCATAGTTGGACGGGTATGGGTCACGGCCCATTGTATCACGTCCGCTTCGATGCAAGTACTTGTCTGCACATTGGTAGCATAACGAAACAGCGCCAGCGAAGCTGGCAACCTTACTGAACCGAGGTTGAGCGCAGCAGCAGACCAACCCCGCACAGGCATCGAATGAGTAGCCCTGGCCTCCGGTTGCCCTTGGGGGGCATGGGGGGAATAGCTCAAGCCATGAAGGCTCAGGCACTTACATGGCAGAGGTTGCCCTACGGTTGCCCCTGTTCCCACCTGTTCCCACTTCACCAAGCAAAGTGGGAACAACAGAACACCAATCACCATCAAGAGATAGATACCTCTGTTCCCACTGTTCCCACTGTTCCCACTCCAATTCAATTCATAGTGAAGGGAACGTCCGGTAGCTTCACTATGAATGACGCTCCGAAAAAGTGGGAACAGTGGGAACATGGTATCGAAGCCTCTGCGGTGCAGTCGGTTGAGTGTTCCCACTGGGGTGGGAACAGAGTGGGAACAGTGGGAACACGCTACGGCGCGTCGGCCTCCTGATCGGGCGCGCTGCCGTTGAACGCCTTCCACGCGTCGAGGGTGAAGCGCACAACCCGCCCTGCGTCGCGTCTGCGGACCTTCAGATGCGGTCCCTGGCGTTCGATCCACCCACGGTCAGCCCATTGCTTCAGCACGCGCGGCTCGCCTCCGTGCGCCTGGAACAGCGGCTGGACCTCGCGATGCAGCGAGTCGACGTCGAGCTTGTCCGTTGTCCCCTGCGCCGTGTACGAGCGCCAGGCCAGCGGCCGCCCTTGGATGTTGATGTGGTTCTTCCTGATCGGCGCGTCGTCCGGCTTCTCGCCGTATTCGAACCACGATTGATTGAGCACCGTGCTCATCACCTGGTGCAAGCACTGCGTCTCGCGGTCGACTACGTTCGAGCGCTGGGCCCGCACGCGCTTCGCCAGCCACTCGATCAGCTCACACGTCGGCAGCGTCAGGCCCGTCACCTTGCCCAGCACCTCAGCGCCGAGCTCGATCAGCGCCAGCGCCTCAGGATCATCACCCGTTAGGCCCCCCTGCGCCGTGCGCAGCTCGGCCGCGCGCTTGTGCACGTCCTCCACCCACGCCGTGACATCCTTCGATCCCAGGATCTCCGCCAGCGGCCCCGCCAGCGTGCCCGTGTGTTTGCTGCCGGCCTGCAATGCCTTCGCCGTCGCCTCATCGGGACACGGCCGCCCATCGAGCTCGATCACGCGGTAAAGCACGCCAAGGTTCTGCCCAGGCAGCACCGGCGCCTCAGCGGCATAGAATCCCACGCCATAGCGCCGCTCACCGCCCGTGCTGGTGCGTTCCTTCGACGACGTCACGCGCCGCTGACCATTGGCCAGGAAGTACAACGCGTCCGCCGTCGCATGCGGGTGCAGCTCGGTCAGCTGCTGCAGCTCATCGAGCATGATCGGCAGATCTGGCAACTGGATCGCGCGATCCTGAATACCCTTCGCCGTCGACGACGCCGGCAGACGCATCAGGTCCGCATCCGCCCAGATCGCGAGCGCGTAGTCGATCGCCGAGCCCTTGCCCGACGACGACGGCCCCATCAGTCCGATGATGGGATTGCGCGACCCCATCAGACGCGACCAGGGCGCTGCGGCCGACAAACACACCACCGCCAGCGCTGTATACGCCTGATCGCCCTTGAGATTATCGCTCAGCAGGTACGCGAGCCCGCCCTTCCACCCATCGAGCTTGCCATGCGATGGCAGCGCCCCGCCGATGTATTCGACCTGGCTGTTCACGCCCACGCCAGGGAACACCCAGCGCCGCGATCCGTTCACGCCACACCAACCGATGCGACTGGTCACCTCCGCACGCTCCTGCGTCACGCAGGCCCGCGCCTCGGTCAGATAGACAGCACAGTTCTCGGCCTGGCGCTTCGTCACCGGCGCATCCGGCAAAGCGATCAACGGATGGCCCAGCTTCATGTCGCCTTCGCTCACCCACTGCATGCGCGTCTCGCCATTCGGCGTCCACCACGCTAGCTTCCACCAGGTCGCACCGCTCGCCACGTCGCTGCCCGCACGCTCTGGCCAGATCGGCAGGCCCGCGACGCGCTTGTTCGGCCGCGCCACGTACGATCCGTCTGCGCTCATCTCCACCGGGCACACGCCGCGATCGCCGATCGCCCAGCGCCACTTGAGCCGATCGGTGTCAAGGCCGCTGAACGGCTTGTCCTCTGGCTCCTCGCCATCATCCGCAGCGGCCGCCGGCGGCTCGTCGCCACCGCCACTCCCACCACCATCACCAGCACCACTACCAAACAGATCCTCATCCGCCGCCGGAGCCTGCTGCATACGCCCCTGGTCACGCGCTGGCGCACGCTCGCGCCGCTGGCTCAGATCCGGCCCCGCGTGCGTTTCGATGTGCGGCTTGCGCTCCGCTGATGCGATCACGCGCGCCGCGTCGGCCTCTGGATTCGGCAGCCCAGCGCGCCGCGCGTAATCGAGCACCACCGCGTGCACGGTGGACATCGAGATCCTACCTTCACGGAACCGCCCCACGCCTTCGCACGCGATGTAGAACGCCGATGTGTCGCGCCCTCTGCCGACCGCGCCCCCCTTCGACGTCTCCACCTTCGCAGCCCAGTTGCGAAACAGCTCGTCATCCTTGCCGCCTGGAATGCGCGGCGCCGATGTTTCACGTGACACAGTCGCCTTCGTGCGATCGACCACCTCAGCCGGATACGCCGCCAGCACCTGGTCGATGGTATGGCGCTCGCCGCTCTCATGCACCAACCGCACCGCCGTCGGCTCGCCCTTGTGGTGCACGAAGCCTGGGATGCGCATCACGCGCGGCAGGTCGCTCACGCCCAGATCCGTGCCCCAATAGGTGGCGAGCTGCTTCTGCGCGTGGGTGAAGCGCGCCAGATCCTCACCAGGCACCAGCAGCCAGTACGCATGCCAATGCCGAGGCCCACGCTGCACGATCAGCGATGGATGCAGCATCCACTCCGTCGGCAGCTCGCGCGTCCCATCGCAGTCGACGAACAGCGCGCGCAGCGCCGTGACATTCTCGACCTTGCGGCCGCCACCGTCCGTCTGGTTCACCGTCACGAACACGCCCGCCTGCTGGGCGTTGGAGGCAACCAGTGGCGTCAGCAGCCACGAGATCCGCCCCGTCCGGTTGTACGCCAACCCAGGACGCTTCGCCGCCGTGTCGTCGAAACACTGGACACACACTACCGGATCATCCTCGCCGGTCAGGGCGCGGAGGTAGCGGAGGGCAGCGGCTTGGTCGAGCAGAGATGTCATCAGTCACCGACAGGGAGATAGAGCGGAACGTGCGGAGCCCGGCCGAAACGACCAGGCGGAAGAATCGAATCGAACCATTCACGCCACAGCGGATGGATGCTACGACGGCCACCGCACCAGCGAACCGGAACGAAAGGAAGCGCGCGCGACAGCTCGAAAAACACCAAGTGCGCCGTGACAAGGTCGAAATGTTGACCGAGGCACGCCCCTGATGCTTCGTGGGTCACAGCCCATTGACGGATGCCGCCGGACAGCCCCTTCTTGCTCAGGTAGCTTTCGTGAACCGCCCAGCCATTGCGCACCACAGCGCGCATCAGGAAGCGGCGCGAGTCAGAGCGCAGAGACAGTGTGATCTCTTTGATCATACCATCACCTCTTCCCGGTTCCCCTTGTTCTGTGCGATCTCCAGCAACAGCCGCGGACACGGCCGGCCGAACAGCTTTTCGTAGATCCCCGCCTTCGCCGGCATCCACGTCGGTGGCTTCTCACCCCAGCGCTCCTGGTAGCGGTAGAACACCCAGCCGAGCTTCTTGCCGAGGTCGTACGCCGTATCGATGCAGCGCCGATACCACTCGTACCGATCCGCCTCGTCCGCCGGCGTCAGCTCGCGGATCTCCAGCTCGACGCGTTCGCTCGCCATCGCCCGCTCATCACGCAGGCGACACTGACACTGCGGACACACCGCCGGCGACGGCACCGGCAGCACCAGGAAGCAGTCGGGACAGATGGCCGCCTGTGGCTCACTGCGCGCCGCACGCTTGCCCTTCTCTTCCTCGGTCAGCGAATAGATATCCGGCTGATCCGGCACGCCAAAGCGGTGCCCGTTCGCGGCGTGGTCCAGAATGATCCCGTCGACCTTCCCAGGCGCGGGGCGCATGATGCGGCCGCACATCTGGCGCCAGAAGCAGCGCGACTTGGTCGGCCGGGCCTCGATCAGGCACGACAGCTCCGGCAGGTCGAAGCCCTCAGTCAGCAGCGCGACGTTCCACACCACCCGCAGCGCACCGCTGCGCAGATCTGCCAGGATGCGGCCGCGTTCGCTCTCATCCATGCTGCCATCGACGGCGGCCGACGGCACGCCAGCAGCGCGGAACGCTTCGGCCAGGTGCTCGCAGTGCTCGACGGTACAGCCGAACCCGACGGTCAGGCGACCAGCCGCCCGCTCCTGCCACGTGCGCAGGATCTCCTGCGTCGGTCCGGTGCGATCGAGCACCTTCGCCGCCTCGCCCGCCTGGTACTCGCCACCGCGCACGTGCACCGAGCGCAGCTCCTCGGGCGGCGGCGGCGCGAACGTGCGCGTGCGCACCAGGTGGCCGCCCTGCAGCAGCTCCGGCACCGTCGCACCGACCACCAGGTGCTCGAAGCAATCGCCCAGCGCCGCGCCATCGATGCGGTACGGCGTCGCCGTCAGGCCCAGCACCCGCGCATGTGGCCACGCAGCAAGGATCTGCTGGTACGTGTTCGCCATCACATGATGGCACTCGTCGACCACGATCAGCGTGAACGGCGCCAGGTGCGCCGGCATGATACCGAGCTCGCGATCAGCCGGCGACGGTTCACCCGTCAGCTTGCCGAGGCGCCGCACCAACGTCTGTACCGACGCGACCTGAACCGGCAGCGCCAGATCCGGCGCCACCCCGGCCTTGATCACGCCATGCGCGACACCGAACTGCGTCAGCTTCGCCGAGGCCTGGTCGATCAGTTCCTTGCGGTGCGCCAGGAACAGCACACGCCCGCCCTTCTCCACCGCCGACGTGATCACGGCGCCTGCGATGACCGTCTTGCCCCCGCCCGTCGGGCACACGCAGACCACGCGATGCACCGAGCGGAACGCATCACGCGTCCGGTCGACACAGCCGATCTGGTAGCCACGCAGGACGGGGCGCACTACGTCACCAACCCATTCACGAGATAGCTCATCTGCTTCAGTTTGCGCACATAGCAGGGACACGCAGCGATCGAGCTGACGTGTTGCGATGTGCTCTTGCCCATGGCGGTCGGAGCGCATGCATAGGCATGACCCTGGCAGGGTGCCGCGACGAAGCCGTAGCGCTTCTTCCATTTGCGATTGATACGCGAACGACGATGCACGCGACGCTGACGCGTGCCCGGCTGGCACAACAAAACGTTGGTGATGACTGGAATGCCCCGGAATAGAAGTGGCTGGCTCACCAGTGTTTCTCCGCTTCGTTGCGCTTGATCGGACCAAGCAGATCGAGCACCTGACAGACTGCGGCATTGTGGCGAGGCGAGCCGGGCACCTTCTTGTAGGCATCAAACACTTCGTCCTGCAGTGCCTTCGGGACCTTGTCCCAGCAGGTTGGGCACACGAGATGCCACGCCTGCAACTTGGTGCCGCCGCAGCGGCAGACGAAATTGCTGCGCCTCATGGTTCAGCTCCAGTTGGCCCACAGGCCACGAATCGAAGTGATGGTGAACAACGCCTGCATGATCACGAGCGCCCACGCGCGAGTGTGCGCGCCCCAGGCCGCCCAGGTCAAGTTGGCGATGAGGAACAGCACGAAGCCAACCAGGCGCACGTTGGCCTGGGGATCAGCGACGAGCGCCGCGCCAGCGACGCTCAGCACCATCGCCGGCCACTGCAGCCACGCGAACGACCGACGCGGCACGCCGGCCATCTCCGGTACCGACTTCCAGTTGAGCGCCTCGCGCGCCGTCTCGATGTGCGCTGCGCACAGACTGCACGTGCGATAGACGCCGTGGATCAGGAACAGCGCCGGAGTGGCGGCGCCGATCTGTTCCAGCGCGCGACGCTGCTGTGGGTTCGCCAGCTTGGGAACAGCCGTCCACCACGCTTCCTCATCCTCTGTGCTCGCGCCGCTCATTTCTTCTTCGCCTTCTTCTTCGCGGTGACCTTCTTCGCGGCCTTGGCCTTCTTCTCAGCCTTCGGCGCCTTCGCCTCGGTGACGCCTTCGCTCACGTCGGGGAACTTAGCCGCCGCAGCGGCGACCAGTGCCGCGTGGTCCAGGCCGAGCAGCTCACAGAGCGGCTTCTCGCTGCCCATGATCTCGAACTCCTGGCAGATCTTCGCCCACAGATCGGCGCGCAGCGTATCGGTCTTCACCTTCGGATCGAAGGCGCGCGAGCTGCGCTGGTTCCAGTCCTGCAGCAGCACGCCGGCCATGCGGATGAGCGTCTCGTCATCCGGCAGCTTCGCCTTCTTTGGCGTCAACGCGCTCAGGATGGCTTCGGCAATGTGATCATTGCGCTGGCGTCGGATCGTCTCCCGCTCGCGCTCAGCCAGGATCTTTGCCTGTGCCTGGGGATCGTCCTTGGCCTCAGCCTTCGCCATGGCGTCGGCCTTCGGCTTCACCCACACCACCTTGCCCTCGTCCTTGCCGTGTGCGATCAGCGCCGGACGTGCACCCTTGGTGTCGGCCTTGACCTTCGCATAGCTGTCGCTGCCCAGCACCTTGCCGACGTCGTGGTAGCTGTCGGGATTGATCTTCACCAGCTGATCGCCGTGCGTCTCGCGCGCGGCCTTCTCCTGCGCCTTCAGCCAGGCGCTGTCCTTCTTGTCCCAGCACTTCTCGTCCAGGCAGTGGTCGGCGTTCTTCTTACCGCTGCCGGCCAGGTCGCTAAAGATCTCCTGCTGACAGCTCGACCGCTTCGGGCAGGTACTGCACGCGCCGGCCTTGGGCACCAGCTCGGCGTCGTGCAGATCCCAGCGTGCGGCCGACAGGTCGTGGGTGAACTTGTTCGCCAGCGCATCGGCGAAGTCCTCGACGGTGACGACGCTGCCGTCCCATTCCTTAGCCAGTTTGTCGACCTGGTGCAGCGCGGCGTCCTGCTGCTCTGGCGTCAGCCGCGCGACCAGCTCCAGATGGCCGGCGCTGAAGCGCGACACGATGCTGGTCGACTCAGTGAGCGCCTCGGTCCATTCCTTGGTCAGCTTTGTCAGACCGGAACGCAGGTGCACCCAGCGCGTGCTCTTGCCCAGGTGGCTGGCGATCGTCGCCACGTCCCAGCCCTTCGACAGCAACGTGGCCACGCCGCGCGCTTCGCTGAGCGGATCCAGATCCTGCCGCTGCAGGTTCTCGACCACCGTGACTTCCAGCGCCTGCTGTTCGCTCAGCGCCATCACCTTCGCCTCGATCTCCTTCAGGCCGGCGATCTTGGCCGCACGCCAGCGGCGCTCGCCGGCGAGGATCTCGAAGTGGTACGCATCATCCGACATCTCCTGCACCACGATCGGCTCGATCTGGCCGAGCGTGCGCAGGCTCTCCGCCAGCTCCGTCAGCGACGGATCGTTGTCCTTGATGCGGCGCGGGTTGTTCGGCGACGGCCGCAGGCGATCCAGCGCGATGCGTTCGAAGCGCGGCTTGATCGGTTGGGTGTCGAGTGACGGTGCAGCAGTGGCCATGGTGACTCCGTGGTTGGGGTTGGGCCTGGTGAAAAGAAAGGACTAGAACGGCGGCTCGTCGTCGCCGCGTGGCGCGGGTGGCGCTGCGGGTGACGCGGCTGCCTGGTCGCCCGATGCCGGCGGGGTCGGCGCGGTCTCGCGGCCTTTGCTGTCGAGGAACTGCACCGACTCGGCCACGACCTTCAGGCGCTGACGGTTCTGGCCGTCTTTGTCCTGCCACTGGTCCAGCTTCAGCCGGCCCTCGATAAAACAGGCGCGGCCCTTGGTCAGGTATTGACCGCACAATTCGGCGGTGCGGCCCCACGCCTCGATGTCGACGAAGGTGACCTCTTCCTTCATCTGGCCATCGTTGCCCTTGAAGCGACGATTGATGGCGATCGCGAAGTTGGCGACGGCGGTCTGGTTGGCGAGGAACCGCACCTGTGGATCGCGGGTCAGGTGACCACCGAGCAGGACGGTATTGATGGCGACAGCCATGGAGTGCTCTCAGCAAAAGGAACTAGACGGACAACGCGGCGCGCACCGTGCGCAGCCGCTCGACCAGCGTGGTGACAACGTCGGCGTAGCCGTTGGCACCGAGCGCGCGCAGGTGGTCGGCCAGGTTGGCGCCCTGCGTCAGCAGCTCGTGCGCGCTGGCGAGCGAATCGCTCAGCGGCATGCGCGCGTCGTGGCAGAGACCGAACGTCATGGGCACGGACGGCAGCGACGGGGCGACAAACACATTCTCACGCAGCGGCAGGTTGCTGGTCTGCGGTTGATGCCTCTCGATCGCCTCGGTCTCCGCCTTGGTGACGTCATCAGGCGGATTCGAGATCGTCACCGGCCGACGCAGCAACCAGTTGTTGATCTTCTGCTGCGAGACCTCGCTGATCTTCCCCTCTTTGCGCCATCCATAGATCGCCGTCGTTGCCACGCCCATCTCGACCATCGCGTCCTTGACGGTGATGCCGCGTCTGGCGATCTCCGCCTCGATGCTCTTCAGCAGTTGCTTGCAGGTGGCCATGGCCTTGTCCTCTTCCGTCAGGCCGTACGGCTTGGCCGCTGCCTGACGTTTCTGTTCGGTGGTGGGTTGCGTGGATGGGTGGTCACCGACTGCCGCCGCAGTCGGTGACGGTTCGACATCGGCCGCGGCGGCGGCCCCCTTCCCAGTGCTCGCCGACGCGGTTGCGGTCGGCGTGCCCTGCGACTTGTTCGACGTGCTCGTGTTCGATGTGCGCGCGACCTGCCGGCCCATCGCCGCATCCTCGGCCGCATCGTCGATCTCCTGCTGACGGCGCGCCCCTTTGTCCGATGCCAGCTTGGCGATGACCGCGACGCTGACCGGCTGACGTGTGGCGGCACGCTTGGCGGTGACCAGTTCAACCACCAGCCCCTCGCCGTAACTTTCGACCAGGTCGAGCCACCACTGGCGATTGCTCGGTCCAGCGATGCCGCCTGCTTTGGCCAGGCGGTCGATCAGCGCATCATCCTGCTCGTCGGTCATATGGTGTCTCCCAGTTCAAACGCGCGCAGGCCCAGCAGATCCAGGATCAGATCCGCGCAGCGGCTGGCGCGCTCATCGTCGCCGCGCGACACACAGCGGCGCAGCTCCGATTCCAGCGCGCGCAGCCGCGGCAGCTTGGCGATGTCGACGGTCAGGATCTCGGCTCCGCTCATGCCGTGCGCTCCAGCAGCGCTTCCAACACGAACGTCTCGTCGACGTCCGTCGGCCGGATGCGATCGCTGACGTCCTGCCAGCCGACGAACACGCCGTCGAACAAAACCGGATGGCGCGGGATGGTGACCTCGCCACGCAGCCACTGCAGGCCGAGGCCCGTCAGGCGCCACCAGCCTCGATGCTGCGTGCCGTCGACGTCGGCCGGCTTCGGCTCGGTCAGGCCCCACCAGCGCGTGCGCGCCCAGTTGCCATTCGACGGCCCGCCAAAGTCACGCAGGTGCGCGAACGTTTCCGACGGGTGGCGCAGGTGGTAATCGCGCAGCCGCTTCAGCGCACCGAGTGTCGCCTTAGTCAGCGAGTGGGCGTAGAAGCGCAGCACGTTGTCGCCGATCGGCAGCCGCACCGCCTGGCCACGGTTCAGGTGCAGATTGATCTGCCGCATCAGCGAGCTGGTGCGCACCGGCGCCACCTTCACCGGCGGTCCGCCCTGCACCTTCGGCAGCGGCACGTTGAGCGTGTAGCCGGACGGCGTACGCAGTGCCCGGCGTTCCCCGCCAAGCATCGCATCGCTCAGCGTGGTCAGGTGGTGGTGGGGATTGGTGACGAGCTTGGCGTTCATGGCCGTGCTCCCTTTGGTGTGCGTCGTCGGTTCAGCGGATGGCTGTAGGTTTTCGGCGGCGCGGAAGAGGTGCCGGTCTTTCCCGGCTGTCACCGTTCGCTGCGCTCATGGCTGTTGGTGAGCCGCATCACTGCGTCGCAGCTTGCATCCATCTGGCCGGGCGAGGCTTTCGATGGCATCCGGTCGTCTCGGTGCGCCCACGGATTGAATGTGGTCAGTCGGGCTGAACCTCGGCTTCTGCCTTGAAGTTTTGAGTGACTACCTGCAACAACTCAGCACCGACCACCTGCGCCGGTGTCGGATTTGCAGGTGCGCCATTCTCCATCGTAAGCGATGGGTCGAACTCAGCTTTCATTGTGAAGCCCGAGCCCTCAGCATTGTCCTCAAAGGTGATGACGCATTTTCCCATGTGACTTCCTCAGTGGTTGGTGGAGATGAACACCGGCAGCACGCGACGCCCAAAGCGCACCGCCCACCAGTGTTCGCGAACGCGAAGATCCAGACGCAGCACGCCGTAGCGCCGTGCTTCGGTGTCCAGTGCGCCGCCGCGATCGTCGACGGTGAACCAGCGCGCATCAGCGCGCACCTGATCGAGCACACCCAAGCCACGCGGCACGAACACCAGCGCGCCGAACGGGATCGAGCGATCAGCGGCAAAGGCATACGGCACCCGAGCCGTGGGCGTGCCGTCAGCAGTGATGCCGTCGGCGCTGGTGCCGCAGCACAGCGCGCAAGGGCAATAGGCGGTGACCTCAGCGGTGGTCCAGCGGCCTTCGGCGGCGTTCGCCGTCACGGCACAGCCAAGACACAGCACGAGCGTCAGCGCCACCGCTGTGATGAACGCGAGATGCGGCCACCACAGCGCCAACGCACGGCGGCCCAGCGCGCGACGGATGTGCGGATTGCGCAGCGCATCCACGATGCCAGGGCGGGGGATCATGGCGCACCCCACAGCCAGCCCGCGAGCCAGCACACGCCGACCACCCACGGAACGCAGATGCACAGCGATCCGATCCCGACCACCACCCACGACGCGATCTCGACCTGGCGGCGCGTGCGCTCGTCGGCTTCGATGACGGCCGCGATTTCGTCGTGGCAGTCGTCGCAAAAGGCGGAGTCCATCTCAGGGAACGCGATGCTCTTGCGGTTGAATCGGTCCGCCCTCGTCTCGTCGCAGCTCGGGCACTTCGCGTGCAGCGGACGTGGCTTGCAGAGGTCATGCATGATGGAGTCGACCGCGTCGGCCTTGGCCGGACGGATCGCCTCGATCGTGCGGTCCATCTCCGCCCATTCGTCTTCCGTCGCGCGGGACGTGATCAGCACCGGCTCGACGTAGCCGGCAGCACGCAGAGCGGACTCCGTCTTGCCCATCGGCTTGGCCTCGGGCAGGGATGACGGCAGCGGTACCAGCCCGCGATCCGTAAGCGCAGCGCGAAAGACTTCGGTCGTGCTGCCTTCGGCACGCACGCCGTCGGTGTGCTGACGGGCGCAGTTCATCACGCGATCTCCTTCGCTTCGGGAAAGTCAGCCCAGCACGCCATCAGCAGCATCGCGATCGGCTCTCCGTGCGCGATCGCGGCCGACAGCTCCGTGAAGCACAGCGCGTGGGCATGGCCGTGCTCACTGGCCCACGCCAACAGCGCACGTCCGCGGGCGTGGCTCGCGGCCAACACGCGACGCTGAATGAACAGCTCGTGCGCGTCGATCTTCGCCGCGGCGGCCTTCTCTTCGACGCTCTGCGCATCGAGCTGCGCCTGCGCCAGGCGGGCGACCAGTGGGTGCCGGCGCTGCGTCGTGGTGGCGATCACGGCTGCACCTGCAGTGCCGCGCGCCACGCGTCGTAGGCATTGCGGAACGCGTTGCCGGCAGTGATCAGTCGCGCGGTCTGGTGCAACGACGGGCACGCCAATCCCAGGCGCTTGCCTTCGGCCAGCGCTTCGACGGCTGCCGCCATGTACTCACGCCCGGCGATCTCACACGCCCGGTCGAGCTCGTCGACCGACAGCATCGTTCCAGCAGTCATTGACGACCTCCACGGGCGACCTTGCCCAGCTTGATGCGAACGCGGTGAATGTGTTCCTGCAGCAGCTGCAGCGCGGTGTCCCGCTGCGCCGCTTCGATCCGGCTGATCTTCTGATCAGCGAGCGAGGCGATGATCTCGCCCAACTCGTGCGAGACGCGCGTGGCGAATGCGTTCAGATCCTTCTCGACCGGCTCGTGATCGACCACACACGCCGTATCGTTCAGGAACTCGATGATCGCAGCACGCAGCACCGGCGCGGCCTTCGCCAAGCGCAGCAGGTAATGCGCCGGGTACGCTTCGACGTAGCCATCGACCTGCCCGCTGGTGGCCAGCCCCTCACGCGCACTGATGCGCGAGTGGCACTTCAGGCCGACCACCGTCGCGCGGTCCTCCATCGATGTCTTGCGCGCCACCAACGCCGCCGCCGCCTCCACCGTCGTCAAATCGGCCGGCACCGAGGGGATCACAAACGTCAGGCGATCCTGTGATGAGCTCACGCGTCACCCCGAGGTACGCTCTCGGCATGAGCAACCTGAGCGACACCAGCTAGATCGCCCGCGTGCGCCCGACGCCACGACTCGTCGCAGGCTGCACAGACCTCGTCGGTGGTGCAGCCCAAGGCCTCGGCGAGGGTGGTGATGGCGGATGCGCCTGGGCGAACGCGCCCGGTGACGATGTTCGAAACGTAGCTTTGAGCGAGACCGACCTCGGATTGGGTCTTCCCCTTCCGGCGAAGCAGGTCTTTCAGGTCCAGCGGCGTGCTCATATAGGTTTTATAGAGCAACAAGGTGCGTCTGTCAAAGAGATTTCATATAGCTGGTATAGCCATGGTCTTATATGAATTCTCTATGGGACAGCGCGAACGCATAGAACAGGCGATGGAGCGTGCAGGGTTTCGTTCCCAGCAGGCTTTGGCTGATGCCTGCGATGTCGCTCAGCCAACGATTAGCGCGCTACTTTCAGGTAAATTCCCGCTGCTCGATCTTTTGCAGAAGGTCGCCGAAAAGACTGGCGTCTCCTACGACTGGTTGCGGTTTGGCGATGAAGACAAGGCGCCGCCTTGGGTGCACACTGGCCGTGGGTTTTCGACACTTTCGCCAGTCACCGGCGTTGGCACTGGACGTGTACAGGAAACAGATGCCCGCCCCATCCCGGTGGTCGGAACCGTCGTTGCCGGTGACGGCCAGTTCAGCGATCGCAGCGCCTACGTGCACGATGGCGGCATTCCGCTGATCATTCCCGACACGTGGCAGGCAGTGATGGTCGAGGGCATGTCAGCATATCCCGTCGTCTACCCAGGGCAGATCGTGCTGATCGATACCGAACGCGCGGCACGCCCCGACGACGACGACTGGGGTGAGGCGCAGATGACCGATCTCCATGACAACCTGGTGTTGGTCCAAACCGACGAGCCGCCCGACATCGGTGAGGCAACCACTGGGCGGCGCGCATACCTCAAACGCTTCTGCATGGATAAGCGCGCACCTGATGGCTTCGTACTGGCCTCGATCGACAGCGGCCGCAGCTCGCCCTATGTCCCCGCCGATCGCATCATGATGATCGTTCCGGTGGTCGGCGTGTTATTTCAAGACCCTCGCCGTCCGCGTGAAAAACGCTGGCACGCGAAAACGGTGGTGGCTACGATTCACCCGTGAGGGCCGTACACATGCGCTTGCTGATTGTGCTGTTCGTGGGATTGCTGACCAACGCGTTCACCGCCGAGCGTGAGATGCTGACGCTCAAAGACGGCCGCGTCCTGCTCGGACTCTACGACGAAGACGCCGGCACCATCGAAGTGGAAAGCCCAGGCGGCACCGCCACCGCCAAGGTGCGCATCCAGCCCGACCAGATCGCTGCCCGTAAATCGCTGGTCGAAAAAGAACCCGAGCGGAACTTCGTCGAAGAGGCGAAGAAGCTGCACGACCAACAAGCCGCCGAGCTGGCAAAGCGTGAAGCCGAAGCCGCCGCCACCGCCCGCGAGATCGCCAAACAGAAAGAGGAACGCGAGCGCCGAGCCGCTGCCGAGCTGGCCGCCGAACAGCGTCGACTGGAAATGGAAGACCGCGTGCGCGAACTACGCCGCGAACAGGACGAAGCCGACCGCAAGATCGCCGCAATCAAAGCCGCGCAGGATGCTGAGGAACAACGCGTGCGTGAGATCGCGGCCAAGAAACAGGCAGCCGAGATCGAGGCGGAACAGGCACGACTGCATGAGATTGCGGCGGCCGGTGAGCAGAGGCGAATCGAAAAGGCGAAGACCGAGGCGGCTGAAAAGCTAAAACGAGAGCAGGATGATGCTGCCCGTGCGGCGGTCGAACAGCGGTTGAACGCAGCAAAGCAGGAGGCGCAGGCATGGGGAGGTCGCGCACTGATTGGCGGATTACTTTTTGCCCTGTTTCTGTTCTGGTTACTTCCTGCGCTGATCGCCTACCGTCGTCGATTCCATAAACGCGTAGACGTAACCATTTTGCTGGTTGCCACTTTTGTTGCCATGATTGTCTGTGCCTTTCTGGGAGGCGGAGCGCGGTACAATGTTTTCGCCGTCATCGGCTGCGTGATTGCCGCCCTCGGATGGCTCGGTGGCTTGGTCTGGGTGCTCATCGCCAGCAGCCCGCCTGAACGAAATACCTGAATGGCCTGGATCGAGCCCTGCAACAACGGCCACCGCGCGGTGTGGCGCGGGAAGGACGGCAAAAAGGACAAGGGTCCCACGCTGCCGACCAAAGAAGCGGCACTCGCGTGGGCGATCGCCAACGGCCATCACGAACGCCCAACCCATAAGCTCAACGACCTGGTCGACGACTTCTGCAATTCCGGCGTCGCCGACGGGCGCATCCAGAAAACGTACGCCGCAGATCTCCGCCAACGTTTGCCGTCACTGTTCGTCACCCGTGGCTGGACCACCGCCGACCAGGTCACGCGCGCCGAGATCGATCGCTGGTGGCGCGAGACACAGGGTCTGGGTGTGCGACGTCCGCTGGCGCAGGTGCTGGCCTTGCTGCGCTGGGCGTTCCAGGCGCGCGACGTCGACGTCAGCGCGAAGGTGCTGACCTACAAACCACCACGCCAACAACGGAAGGTGAAAGAGGTCGAGCTGCTCACGCCCGCGCAGGTCGGATGGATCCTGGAAGCCGGCGCCGGCTACACGGCAACCAGTGGCGAACGTGGTCGACCGTCGATCGACTGGCGCGGGTTCTCTCAACACCTGGTCGCGCTGCTGCATTACCTCAGCACCTACGGCGCGCGGCCGAGCACCGCGTGCAAGCTGACGATCGGCCAGGTGAACTTCGCGCGCGGCACCTTGAAGCTGACGGCGAAGCGCAGCGGCGAATGGGAACACCCGCTGCGCGACGACACGCTGACCCACTTCGCCTCGATCTGTGAAGGCCGCGAGAAACACGTGAGCGCGCCGCTGTTCCTGAATCACCGCCGCACCGCCTGGAAACTCACCGCCGCCGGCGAGGCCGATCAGCTGTCAGCGTGGTACCAGAAACACATCACCGCCGAGCTCGATCTCGGTGCGCTGAAAAACATCTACCGCCTGAAAGACTACGCCCTGACCACGATGCGCCGAAACGGAATGACGGTCGAAGAGATCGCCAAGTTCAGCGGCCACCTCGCACCGGAAGTGATCGACGACAACTACGTCCACGCGGGCCAGGAGCAGCTGCGCAACGACCTCAAATTGCTGCCCCCAGGAATGCCCCCAGCTGCCCCCAGAAAAACACCCCCACCCCAAAACGACTTACGCCACCCGAAGGTGGCGCAAGATCAGAAGCCAGAATAAGTTGGCGGAGACTGGCGGATTCGAACCGCCGGTACGCGATTAAACGTACGGGACATTAGCAATGGCGGAGATAACGTTATGGCACAATGACTTGTGTCTTTTATGCCACCACGTTCGACTGCGCATCGTTCACAGTTGTCGGTTCACGGGGAGCCCTTGGCATAGGCCATGCGAGTAGAACCCGGACACCATCATCTGAGCGACTTGATCTTGACCATGGTATCTTCACCCTAAGACCTGCGCCCCCTGCAGGGATTTGGAGCATCTTATGACTACCCTCAATGTCATCATCACTTCAGAGAAGGTCAGCCTGAGAGACGGCAGCTCCAGCATCAAGTACTGCGCCGTAGGCCTTGAGAAGTTTTTGGTTGGCGAGGGCGACACCGCCCAGGCTGCCATGATCGAACTGAACCGTGCGATCATCAGCACCATGCTGGCCAATGAGCGATTCTCCCAGGAGCCTTTCTTCGGCATCAAGGCGGCTCCCTCAGCATACGTGGCTCTCCAGAGCAAGGGCGTCGCGATGAATACGCTGAACATTCAGAACGCAGTTGCAGGTCACTCGTATGAAGTGAAGCCCGTGCTGGTTGCGGATGCCGCCTAATCCGCGATGAGTTATCCCTTCAGGCCTAATCCAACATACGGCGAACTGTTTGAGATTTTGAAGAAATTCAGAGTCGATCTGTGCGGCCACCCTGGCTGTCAGGTCGAGGTCGTTGATCCATCGGCGCCCTCTCACGGGGGCGCCGATTCATTTGATCTTCAATACCTTCATCGCTCTGGATTCGGTCCACTTGGCGTCGTGATGTCTCGCGCTAGTACTACCATCACCTGGAAAAAGACCGAGTCGATCTGCTCGCATTTCAATATTCCCCCAGAGGAGTTTGGTCTAACGAATGGCTGGCCACCTCCATTCACTGATCCCGTGGAGTGACGTAGCGGCGCAACCAGGTCACGGCATCACGATGCCGCCGGGGACGCACTTGTTCCTGGTCGACGCGAAGAACCAGGGCGGGATGTCGGTACGGGGAGAGAGCCGGAAATTGTGGCTGCTGACGTAAACTGGCGCGACTGGCACGGTGTCCTCATGGTATTCGTAGCGCACGAAGAAGTTGTACGGGATTCCCTTCCCTGACGGAATCATGGATCCCAGGGTGAGCTCCTGCACTACGACGGGGTCGCCCGGCAGCGGGATGTCCCACGATACCGTCCCGCTGGTGAGCACTTCCGGCTGATCGCTGCCGTCCGAGTCGTAGGGATCCCAGAATTTATCCGAACGCACAGCAACGATTTCAAAGGTGGCGCTCCCGGTAAGTGGATAATCCGGGCCGTAGTGTCCGATGGTGAAGGTCAGTTTTCCACCTCGGAACCCGACATGGTCCGATGCCAGCAAGGCGGCAAGGTATTCAATGGTTCCGCCTCCGCCACTTTCGGTGACGTAGTATTCCCATTGTGTGGTGTAGATGTCTCCGATCAGCGCAGGCACCACCTGCTGCCCGCGGTTGCGCGGTCCCCACTGCGCGCGCAATCCGCCTTCGGTGGTGCCGGTGTCGAGCAGGAAGCCACCGGCGGTGCGGTGGTTCCACGATATGCCGCCCATCGGATCACCGAGGTGGTCAGCGTAGAGTGGCACCAGGATGCCGCAGCGGCCGACGGCGGTGTAGCCGCTGGGGAGGGACTTCGGTACCGCCACCCACCACTCGTCGTTGTCGCCGCCGCCGTCGGCCAGCGGTTGCCGCACACAGCGCGTGCGCAGGCCGTAGAGATTGGCCTGGTCGAAGGCCACGCCTTCGTCGTCTTGGGCGAAGGGCCAGTCGATCACCTGGGGCCAGATCGTCGCGAAGCCTTCGGTCTCTTCCGACAGCTCGTAGTCCCAACCCGTGTTTGCCTGGGCGGCTCTCATGCCGCCAACAATCGCGTGTCCCCAGAATCCCGGAGCGGTCGATCCGAGCTGGTACGGATTCAGCGCCGGTATCTGGTTGTTGCGGAAGTTGCCCATCAGCCGACCGGGTACGCCTGCACCGATTGCGGACCGCCGCCGACGGGAATCGCGCGCGGCTCGCCAACCCACACGACGTCGCTGGTCACCAGCGCATTGCGCACCGAGCCCGAGTCATCGTTGACGATCAACACGTAGCCGTCCTGGGCGACGCCATCCACGAACAGCGTGCCGCGGCCGATGCCATCAACGAACGACGACGTCACGTCCGGGTCGTATGCCGACGGTACCGAGCTGACGTCGGCCACGTACTTCACCCCGTCTTGACTGGTTTCGAGCGTGTTCCCCTTGTCGACCAGGACCCAGCGGATCTTGACCCCCGCCTTGACCGTGAACACCGGAGGCCGCTGGCTCAGGCGGCGCTCCAGATCGGCGATCTGTTTTTCGAGACGTTGGACTCTATCCATGGTGCACGTCCAGATCCATCCAGTCGGTGGTCCAGGTGGTGGTGCCGTTGGTGTTGTCGTAGCTGATCGAGCTGACCACGCTGTTGCACTCGATGTGCTCGCCGTTCGCTTTCAGCAGGTGAACGACTTTGCCTAGGGTGGGATAAACCACGCCGCCGCCGTCATAGGCCGTCGAGCTGGGAATGTCGCCACAGCAGCGGAGCGACCAGCTGGCGTTGCGGTGTTTGAATTGCTCTTGGCCGCTGCTGTTGCGGGTCGGCAGGTACCACGCAGCGGCAAGGGCATGCAGGCGGGCGAGGGCGGAGCGGTCGTCGCGGATGATGCTGTAGGAGCTGCCGCCGATGCGCTTGGGTGGATAGGCCGGGGCATTGTCGCTGTTGGTGTCGTCGAGCTTCCAGATCGCACTCGGATGGCTCAGCCACAAGTGGATGTCGCGGTGGGTGATGACCATACGGCGCGCGCCGTTGGGCTTGCCGGATGCCATGCGCACGCGGTGCGGCAGGCGGAACCCGACGGTGAACACGGCGCTGTCGAAGCGGCGGTCCTGCTGCAGGCTGCTGTCATCGTCGCCCAACTTGCGCAGGCCGGTCGCCTGGTCGTCGGCGCACAGCAGCATGAAGCCGTCGGGCATGATCTTGAACTGGACGCCGTAGCTCAGGCTGTCGACGCGGATGAAGCGGTCCTCTTCGCCGTCACGGAACATGACCATTGGTTCACGCCGGGCCGGCGTGCCGTTAAACGCGACGGCGCTCTGGCCGTCTTCACGCGTTGGCGGCTGGGTGTCGTACTTGTAGCCGTCGTAGAGCGGCAGGTCGTCGAGGATCTCGACCATCGACGGTGCGGTGTCGCCGATGGCATCGTCCGCCCTGGCGGTGGTGATCTGTCCGGCATCGGTGCAGCGGTAATCAGCGGAGGAAATGCCGCTGCTGTTGCCGTTGGACAGTTCCATGTTGAACGTGCGTTTGAGCCGGTGCAGTTGGTAAAGCGGACGCCAGCGTTCGCTGATCCGCTTGTCGGCATCGAGGGCCAGGAAGGCGGTCTGCTCGGCATCGCTCCAGCCCTCTTCCAGGGTGATGCCGTGTTCGAGCGTGCCGCAGACTTCGATCTGTTCCCCCTGCGAGACCAGGTAGTCGACGCGGTATTGTTGCGCGTCGCCCAGTTCCAGCGAGCCGGGCACCAGGCGGTGGTCGCCGATCAGCTCCACGTCGACCGCTGTTCCGCGCTGCGCGGCGCCATTGATCGTCACCTGGCTGGCTGCCGGATCATCGTAGGCGATGTTTTGATACACCTGGGCGAACACGGTCAGCAAACACGTCAGCGGGCCGGTCGGGCTCGACTCGCTGAAGTCCGGCAGCACCACACCGCGGCCGCGCGCGCGGTTGAACACGCGGGCGACCAGGTCGAACACGGTGTCGCCTTCCTGGACCGGCCACGGTGAATAGGTGTTGAACAGATCGGTCGCTCCCCCAGGCACCCAATGGGGCTCACCGGAAGGACGGTGGTTGGTCAGCGCTTCATTGACGGCATCGATGTCGGTCCACGAGTTGCCGGAACCCGGCAAGCAAAACAGCGCGCCGGCCACTTCGCCGACCGCTGACCAGGATGCGCTGGTGCTGTCCTTGTTGCCGGCAAGCTGCGCCGGACCGCCGCCACGACTGACGTTGTAGCCAGGATGTCCGGCCGCCGGTGCGATGGTGCGGCTGGCGTTCTTGAAGCCGTGGCGGTCCAGGAACCAGCGCTTGGTGCGCGCGAACGCATCCAGGCAGTGGTACGTGCGCTCGCCACTGGGAACGCCGGCGCCGCCCCAGCCCTTGTCGATCTGGTATTCGCAGGTGCCCCACCAGACGGTTCTCCACGATCCGTCGTCGACGTCGCCATTGGCATCCGGGTAGGCGACCTGGATGCGGATCTCTTTGTCCTTCAGATCGGGCAGAGCGAGCTTGTCCGTGCCCGGCGTCCAGTTTTGTCCGGCGCGCATGCGGGCCAGGGATTCTGCGCTGGCGCCTTTGGGTATGCCGGAAAACATGCCGAAGCGGAAGACGATCTCAGCGGTGCCAAGCTGCGGCAGCAGCGAGCGGGTGTAGTTGACCAGGATGAAACCGCTGGCCCGGATACCCGGACGTTCCATCGCTTCGATTTTCCACCCTCCGTCACTGGTAGTGGTGCCGCCCCACCGCGCTGTCGTCAGTAGACGGAAGCGTGGCCAGCGTTGGTTTTCCAGGGGCAGGGTGATCGTCATACGTCCTCAAAGTCCGTGAGTTCGAATTGCCAGGTGATCTCGATGTGCGCCTGGCCGTTGCCGGCGCCGGCGCCATAGACGGGGCCGGGATACAGCCGCGCGCTGACGGCGCTGACGTGCACCTGCTTCATGGTGAACGCGACGGTGTCGATGGTGCACGTGAGCGTGACCAGCTTCTGCACCATCTGTTCAGCATAGGCTTTGTGCAGCTGCGCGCCGGCATACGTCAGCGCTTCGCTGACGGTGGTCATGGTGAACGACGGGAACTGTTTGAAGATAGTCCGCCAGCGCCGGCCATTGACACCCGGCGTGGTCAGTTCTTCGCCCTGCTCGATCGGCTCATCGTCGAAGGTTCCCGCCGGCATGGTGGCCGACAGGAAGGGGATGGTACGGCTGCCGTAGCTGACGCTGCCGATCATGGGCCGGCCTCCGTGGTCGGGGACATGGTGGGACGAGGCGCTGCCATACGATTATTCGACTCGGCAATCTGGCGCAGGATTGCCGATTGCTCACGCAGGAATGCTGATCCGTCTTTGCCCACCACCGTCTCGCTTTCGAGGAGATCGAGCATCCCTCCCGACGCAGTGCGCACGACGTTGCGGAAGCCTCCCGCCAATGGATTGCGCGCGGTGAAGAGATCTTCCTGGCCTTCGGACACGCGGGCGGCGCGGCCGCGACCAGTCGTCAGTTCGGCAATCTGGTTGGCGTTCTCGCGCTCGCGCTGACGGAAGGCCAGCTCTTCGCGGGCCTGAGGTGACAGCGCCTCGAAGCGCTGACCCTGCTGCCCCAGCATGGCATCGAGACCGCGGCCACTACCCGTGGCCGCGCTCAACAATTCGTCCTGGGAAAACAGGCCTGAGTTGAACAGCGACAAGGCTTTCATTGCATTCTGCGAGGTAATGCGGTCCTTGCCTTTTCGGCCGGCCATTGCTGCCAGGAATGCGTCGCGCGATTCCACGCTGGTACCGCCGGCACCGCCAGTGATCACCGCGTCGACGTTGGCGGCACCGCCGGCGATCTGATCAAGGCCCAGCTCACGCACCGCCTGCGAGCGGCCGAGTGCACCGCCACCCAGCGAGCGATTGGCGCCGGCGGCGGCGGTTTTCTGGCGGTCGATTTCCTGCCCGACGGCACGGATGGTGGCCAAAATCGCGCCGAGTCCCGCCACCTTGTCGGCAAGTTGACGACCCCATTTGTCGATCTGCCCGCCGACGTTGCCGGCCTCTTTACCGATACGCTTGAAGCCCTCTTCGGTGCGCTTGGCGCCGGCCTCGATCTTGCCCGTGTCGGCGTCGACGACGATCTTCGAATTGCTCATGCCACACCTCGAACGGAACGGGGAGCACGGACGCCGGCCGAGCGCGGGGCACCCGCGCCGACCGAACGGCCGTCTGGACTGGCAGCGATGCGGCTGGACAGGGCGCCACTCAGGCCGGCGGTCAGCGACTGGCCGAACGCGGCGACGATGGCGTCGAATTCCCAGTGCGGCAGCGTGCCAAGGGAGCGGGCGGTCCATTTGTTTTGGCGATCGCCGCGCGGCATGGTGACGGTCAGGCGGGCGCGTTTGGCGGTGGCGATCGCGGACGACCGGGGAGCGCCGAAGGTGCCGGAGCGCAGGTCGCCGCTCTGCACGTTGGGCAGGATCACGCCGTCATCGGACAGGTTCATGGCGTATTCGCGCGTGCGCTTGCGTGCCCAGGCACGGATGTCGTGACGGATCTCTTTGCGGGTGTGGATGCCGAATCCGCCCAGCGCGCGACGCTTGCGGTAGCGGCCTGGGTTGCGCTGGATCCACCAGGTGATGAGTGCGGCGGGCATGCGGTGAGTGGTCTCGTCGAAGGGATCCCAGCCGAAGAATTCACGCTGCTTGATGCGCTGCCAGGTGTCGCGCAGGGGACCCTTCTTCGCGTTGCGCAGTTTCTGCGTCGCAAGGCCGACCGCGCGTTTGGGATAGCCGAAGGGCTGGCGCTGGACGTAGTTGGTGAAGCGCAGGCCGTAGAATTTGGCCAGCCACATATTGCCTGATTCGACGAGCGCCGAACGGATCAGGCGGTTGCGATCGCCGGCGCGAAACAACGCCAGGGCCGAGCCGCTCGCCTCGATGCGCGCACGGATCGCGCCATTGCCGGTGGCGTAGACGACGGCCATCAGTCCCCCTGCCGTTTGAGCGGAAGGCCACAGGCGGCAGACAACACGCCCAGGATCAACGCCTCATCAAGCACGGCCAGGACCGCCAGGACTTCGGCGCTCAGGTGGTGGGTCAGAGCGAGCAGCTCGGCCGCCCAGCGTGCGGCGACGCTGAAGTCGATGGCTTCGCCCAGGTCGTGCGCCGCCAGCAGTTGTTGCCGCGCGGCGGTGGCGATCTCGACCGCACGCGCCTGGTCGGCGCTGAGCACCGGCAGGTAGTCGCGGCCGTAGCTGACCAGAATCACGCGTTCGCCGGCGGCGTTCAGGACCGTGGGAGCGTTCCAGGTGCGGCCCTGGGTGTCCTCCACCTCCGTCGTCCGGCACCAGCGCAGCGTGCGGCGGTAGATCTGCGGAGACAGATCGCCCGCGAGTGCAACCAGCCATCCATCGGACAGCGGCAGGTAATCGTCGCGCGGGCCGATCAGGTGCGCGTTGCCGACGCCCCACCAACGATGGGCGCCGGTGCGGTCTTCGACACGCAACACGTCGGCACAGCCGATCAGCCACGGCGGCGGCGTCTGTCGCGTCGACGGTTGGTTGTCCTGGAAAATCAGCATGTCAGGCCTTCGGCTCGATATCCACCTGCTCACCGCTGCCGTCGATCAGGCCGCGCAACAGCTCGCGGGCGCCACCGGGTGATGCGTGAGCGGTGGCGAAGATCCGGCCACCCGGCGAAACGGCCGTGATGATGGTGGCGCCATCGCGGTTGACCTCGCTGCTGGTGCAGTCTTCAAAACGAAGGGGGCGGGTATTCATGGGATCTCCGTTCAGGTTGCCGGTACCGTCGCGCCGACGCTGACGGCAAATGGGTGGGTGCTGGACGATGACAGGCCGGTGACGCTGATACCCAGCTCGGGCACGTCGGCATCGGCTGCTTGGAATTCTGCGGGCTCGATGCGGCCGGATGCGCAGGTGATGCTGATGCCGGTGCCGGCGTCGCCGGTCACGACACCTGTGGTCGGATCATACTGGCGGAAGTACTGCACGACGTTGCTGGTGATGTTCGCGCCCAGGAATCCCAGTGTGTTCAGCAGCGTGTAGGGGTCAGCGTTGCGCGCGTTCATGCGTGGCGACGCGCTGATCAGGCCTGCGTTGCGGGCGTAGCGGTCGCCGTCGCTGCGGATGGTGCGCAGGTTCTGTCCCAGCTCGCCACCGGCCGAGCGCAGGCCGGTGATGACGGTGCTGTTGATCGACATCGGCCCGAGCGTGTGCAGGACCGGCTGGCTGGCGAGGGTCGGCAAAGCGACACCGTCAGTCTTCAACAGCGGATGCGTGCCGCTGGCGGCCGCCAACGGCACGACTTCGACCGTGGCCAATAGGTCGCCATCCAGGTCGACCGTCCAGCCGGTGATCATCGCCACCGCAGTGCACGAAGTGTTCAGGCCGATCTTGCTGTGCGCCGATCCGGCGTCGCGGATGTAGTCGGTGAACTTGGCGAGGTAGGCCTCGAAGGTGGTCAGCTTCAGCACGCCCAGACCGATCACGTCGTAGGCGCTGCGGAACGGCATGTTCAGCGTCAGGCGCGGCTCCGCACCGCTGATTTTGCTGAGGGTCTCGTACAGGTTGCCGCTGTGGCGATCGGCAGCATTGATGATGCCTGGGGACATGCCGACCGATTTGACGGCAGACACCGTCGAATTGAACTTGCACGGAGCGAGGGTAGTCAGGACGGGAGCGGTCATGTGATGCCTTTCAGGCGTTCAGTCCGTATTCGACAGTGATGGCGATCACTTCGCGTGACTCGCCGCCGGCGACGCGCGCCGGTCCCGGTTCCGCACAGCGGCCGACCTGCGCCGAACGCAGGAGCAGGCCGGTGGTGAGCGTGAGCAGTTCTTTCTGCAACGCGCGCGCCAGCGTTTCGACCGCGCCGACAGTGTTGTCGCCGTGCAGCACGATCATCAGCGAGCCACTCGGGATCGGCACCGCGCCCTCTGCATAGCGCGTGCGCCGTTCCTCTTCTGGTGCGATCACCGCCAACGTGCCGCTGGTCGACGAATCGACGTCCGGGTACCAGATGGTGCCGGTGCCGCCGACCCAGCTCGGGCACAGTGCCAGCATCGTCGCCAGTGCGGTCACGTCCGGTGGTGCGTCGGTCAGGCTCATCGCGCGCCTTGACGGTCAGGTGCCAACCGCTGGGTGTCGATCGAGTGCAGGATGCAGATCTGCTGGACATCGAGCTTCAGCGATTGCACGGCAAAGGTGATGCCGCTGACGTCGTCGCGAACCTGGTAGCCCTGCGCCAGCACCGGCGTCACCGGACCCTTGAGCGTGGCGGTGATCAGCGTTTCCTGTGCATCGTGGTCGCTGTCCATGGTCGGTGGTGGCAGACGGTCGATCTGCAGCACGAACCCGGACAGCGCAGTGTACGCACCGCTGGTGCCGGTGCGGTAGCCAACGCTTTCGCCTTTGGCTCGTGCGATGGTAGCCAGGCCATTTGCGAGGGCGCGGGAGATCATCGACATCGGTCAGGCCTTCGGCGGTTCGGTGGTCATAGTAGCAGCAACCTGTGGTGCTTCGCCCTGAACATGCACGGTGTCGTATGCCCGCCCGAGAAACGCAGTGCGACCGTTCTGGTCGAGGTACTGCTCCACCGCGTCCTTGACCTTCTCCGGCATCTTGCGCGCCAGCTTGTCGCGCAACGTCGCGAGGGTGCTGTTCGGTGGCAGGTTTTCGATCTGCTTGACCAGGACCTGGAAGCCCTGTGCCTGCACCTGCTGCGCGCGTTCGGCGGCGACGTCTTTGCGTGGAGCCAGGAAAGTGTCCCAGCACCAGCCGATCAGCGGACCCCAGGCGGGCGTGAAACGCAGGACGCCAACCGCTACACCGAGACTACCGAACAGCCAGGACTGCCAGCTGATCGACTGCGCAGCCTGCACCAGGCTGCCGGCCAAGACCAGCACGGCGCGCAGGCTGCTGTCGGGATCGGCAAGCCAGCGCTCAGCCGTGGCTGCCGGCACGGCCTGGTCAGCGGCGAGCAACCAGGGCAGGGGCAGGGCGATCAACGCCAGGATGCGAGCGAACAACGGGATCATGGTCTCTTCTCCTGGGTGGTCGACATGAGGGCCTGGATGTATTCGGCCGCCGGTGCGTAGTCGTAGCCGTGGGCGTAGACGATCGCGGCGAAGGCGGCCTTGATCGCGTGCAACGGCTTCGCGGGATCGGCGCCGAGCTCGATCGCCTTGGCGGCTTCGAAGCCCGAGGCCGCGAGATCCGCGGTCAGCTTGTCACGCTGGCCGTTCCCGCACCCGGAGAGGGCGCAGACGGCGATGAGCAGCAGCACTGCGAGCAGTTTCATCGCCGGCCCTCCAGGATCTGCAGGATGCGCTCGATGTCTTTCGCCATGCGTTCCTGTGCACCGCGGGCGACGGCTTCGCTTTTGTCGAGATCGGTGATGCGCCGCTCGTGGTTGCCGAGCTGGGTCTGGTGGTCGTCCAGACGCTTGGCGAATTCTGGCGGGGCGCCGAACAACGACGCGTGACCGAGGGCGCCGACCAGGCCGGCGGTCGGCGTCAGCGACATGATCCATCCCCAGGGGATGGTGATGCCTTTCTTGCTGACCGTCGGAGCTCCGCTGGTCGGCGTGGTGTCGTCGTCGGCTTTGGTGGCGTGGCGCGGTGACATGACTAGCGGAGCTCCTGGAAGACGCGGCGCAGTAGGATCAGCGCGGCGCCAAGGGTGGCGCGGACTTCGGCGGCGGTGGCGGTGGATGGGTTGTAGGCTTTGCAGGTGTCGATCGCCTGCTGCAGCTTCGTGCGCTCATTGGCATCGTCCGTCGCAAGCTGCGTTTCGCGCGTGGTGTCTTCGAGCCACGTCGACGTAGCGTTGTCCCAGCGTGCGCGGGATGGTGGAATTGCCGATGGATCGACCAACGTGCTGTTTGGGCGGTTCGCATCTTCGTGGCTGCCAACCAAAAAACCTTGCGCGTCATATTCGTAAAATCTCATGTTCTACCAATCCGTCATGGGTAGGTCGGCAAAAAAATGAAAGCGCGTGGCTGCAATATTCAGGCCCCCATAAGCTGACCCAATAAAGCCGCCAGACGCTCCGTTACTGGCATCACCATTCAATCGCAGCTTGGTTGCATCGTACGCAGACACGGCAAGTTGAATGAGCGTCCCGCCAGAGTCCAAAAGACCAAAGCCCAGCCCCGCAGTTGCACGAGTATTTGATGATCCTGCTCCGTTTTCCGCCGTGACAAAATTTGTGGCGTCTATCGCTCCAAGCGGAACACTGATTAGATAGTCTCCGGAGCCGGCAGTCCCCGCTGTGGTTTGCCGATATTCCATGCGCAACGCCATGGAGTTGGCGACGCGACGCCAATATGCATTATTGTAGGTGGTGCCTCCGCCAAGTGTCGGACTGGTCGTTACCGCGGTCAGGGTCGTACCTGAGACCAAATAGGTTGACAGCTTCACCCACGGCGTGTCCAGATTCAACACCAACGGCAACCAGGCGCTGCCGTTCCACCAGATCAAGCACACATTGGTGTGCAGCAGAACCAGGTATCGCGTGCGTCCGCAGATGTTCACGCCGGCGCCGGCGTCGAGCTTGAATTGTCCGGTCAGGCCACCGCGGACCATGACGCCGACTACGTCGTTCGTGCTGGGCGACGCCGGCAGCGTCATGGTGTAGTCGCTGCTGCCGCCCTGGACCTCATGCAGGCGATTGACGGTCAGCGTGGTCGTCGTCGTCACACCGATGACGGTGTCGTTGGTGATCTTGCCCCAGAACTGTGGCGCCGTGGTCGAGGCGACATCCAGTGTCGTTCCGGTCATCACCAGCGTGCTGCCCAGGGTGATTTCCTGCGGCGCACCGGCGCCGCCGGCCGAGCCCCGGCCCAACAGCTTCGATGCGGCGGTGATGTCCTGCATCTTGGCGTAGGTGACTTTCTTTGCGCCGATGGTCGTGGCGCGGCCTGACACCGTCACGTCGCCGGTGAACGCAAGATCCGACGGCTCGACAATGCGCCCCTTGGTGCATTGCATCACCTGACCGCTACGTGGACGTTTGCGCAGGCCGTGCATGGCTTACTGGAAGTCGCCGTCGCCGAGCCACAGCGCGGTGAAGGCTTCAGCATTGTGGGTGGCGGCGCCGATCTTCTGGACGTTGCCGCTGATGGTGTCACCAAACGGGATGTCCAGCACCAGGAAGCCCTGGGTGTCAAGCACGCCATCAGCGCTGCCGGCGATCGCGGCTTTCACCGTGCCGCTGGGCGTGACGGCGGCGACCGACAATTCCATGAACATCTTCCAGCCGCTGCCATCGTGGGCGAACAGGCGGATCATGCCCGCGGTGGTGGTGGATTTGGCGGTGATCTTGAGCTTGGCGCCGAGCGATTGTTTGCCGGCGACGGCGGCGGGCGTGATGTCGGTGATCGTGCCGGTTCCGTCGCGGTTGATGTTTGCCGTGCCGGCGATGTCGTAGATCTTCGACCACGGCGTCGCGACGTGCACGGGTGAGGTGTTGGGCATGCCCATGAATGGCTCCTAGGAAAAGTGCAGCGCGTTGAAGGAACGGGCGGCGGCGCCCTTGGTCAGCTTGGCGTTGCGGACGAACGCGGAGGGCGTCTGGCTGAGCGCAACGGCCAGGCCGATGGGGCGGTCGACGGCGGGTGTGACGGCAAGCACGGACGCGGCGGTAGCGGCGTCGACGCCAGCGATGCGCGCCAACGTCTGCGGCTGGGTCAGGGGCAGCACGGTATCGCTCATGCGGTGGTCGCTTTCCATTTCACGGTGATGTCATACTGCGACGCGATCACGGTCCGGGCTGTGGTGCCGGTGTTGACCAGGCGCAGGTGGGCTTTCGCGCTTTGCGTCTGCTGTCCGCCGGTGGGCGGAGCCAGCGCGGCGGGAAAGGTGTTGAGCGTGGCGCGCACCACGCGGTTGCCGCTGGTGTCGGCCAGGATCGCACACGACAGCGTAGCGTCCTGCGCGTCTTCGGTGTCGTTGCTGTTCAGTTTGATGCCGGCGCTGAGCGTGCAGCTCGCCAGGTCGGAAACGCCGATGTAGGCGAGCGCGGCTTCGAGCACCGCGAAGTCGAGCTGGATCGAGTCGCCGTGGAAGATCTCCGTCTGCGAACCGACCAGGGTGGTGTTGACCACCACGCCAGCGGATGCGGCCAGCAATCCGCCGAGGCTGTCGGCGTCGTAGGAGCTGCCCTCGCCGTCGAATTCGATGGGGGCTGATGTGTGCAGGTCGGACGGTGTCGAAACACGCGCAGTCCACGGACCGTCAGGAAGAGCGTACGTCACCAGATGCCGGCCGCGCGCATCACCGGCGCCGAGCGACCAGGTGGGTTGCGTGCTGAGTGCGACGCCGAGGGCATCGTACCAGGTAAGCGCCCAGTTGGCTGCCAGGAACGCTGCCTTGGTGGCAAAAGAAATAGGCTTCCCGGCCGCGTCGAACAGGTACAGCGCTTTGGGCAGGTTGTTTCCCGTGACTGACATGGGAAAGCGGACCCCGTTCTACGGTGGAGGAAGAAGAACCGGCGCCGGGCGCGGACTACACCGCGCCGCCTGCGTATTTGGTTGAACCCAAGCCCACGGAGCTACGTGCAGGCACGGACAACGCCGGGTGTGGATGATGGAAAGCGGAAGCGTGCCGGGCGTCACTCCGGCGTGAACGCAGGAAACCGAGGCCGCAGGCGGTGGCTGTTCCGCCTGCGGCCGATCATCACGCGGTGACGGCGGTGAGCAGGTGGCCGCACTCGGGGTACTCGACCTTGACGCCGACCTGGCGACGGCCGCGCACGCACCAGCGGCGCTTCTCTTCGCTCCAGTATTCTTCGACGGTGAAGTCGAAGCTGCCGCCGTCGCCTTCCCAGTTGTAGGCGTTGCACAGGTTCAGCTCGTACAGGCTGGCGGCCGGGTTGACGTAGGCGACCATGGCCTGCGTGGCGGTCCAGATGTCGGCACCGACATAGCTCTGGCCCTGCTTGGCCGAATCCTTGAGCCCACCGCACACGATGATGCGGTCGAGTTCGAGGAGCGAGGCCAGCAGCTGCATCTGCACCTTCGCCGGCATATCGCTGGTCGCGCCGCCGTTGATGCGGTTGATGATCTGCGTGCACTCGGTCAGCGCGTTCCAGGCGGTGAACGGGATGATCAGCGCATTGGCCAGGCGGCCGCAGTTCTGACGCACCTTGAGCTTGGCCGTCTTGATGTCGGTGATCGGAGCGGCGGTCGCGCCCGTGGTCCACGGCGTGCCGACCGCAGTGGTCAGCGAGGAGCCGGTGAAGGTCGTGGTGTTGAACACCTTGGCCGCCACATCCTTCTCATGCATGCGCGTGAGCTTGTCGAGGATGATGCGCGTCGCGGCCTTCTGCGCGTCGTAGTAGATCGCGGTCTGGCTGCGGGCGTTCTCATCCAAGGGGATGGTCAGACCCTGTTCTTGGGTGATGTAGGTGAAGGTTTCATCACCCATCTGGACGTGCGCATACTCGCCGTCCGGTCCACGACTGACGGTGTTGGGGTCCTTGGTCATGACCTCGCGCGGGATGCGCTTCACGGTGCCGGCCGCGAAAGGGACATCCACACGGATGGCGATTTCGTTGGCGCGGAACTCGGCGGCCTGGCCGTTCAGGTTCCATTCCTCCGCAACGGCGTTGCGGAGGTCAGGGCGCATGATGGCCTGGGAAACAGAGGGAGAACTCATGGTGCTGTCCTTTCAGGCGATCAGCGGTTGATTTCGACGGCGAGCTGGGACAGGGCGCTGGTTTCGCCCGTGCTGCTGCACGTCTGGGTGACGGTGAAGGTCCAGGCGACGGCCGGATTGAGCGTCGCCAATGCGGCGCCGGTGACGCGCATGGTGGCGGTGCCGGGGACGCCGAGACCGGCGAGACCGGAGGCCACGACCTGCGTCGCAGTGCGCATTTCGGCGTGGATGTCGAACACACCCACGTCGCTGTTGGCCACGTCGATCGCGCCGGTGTCGCCGAGCGTGACGGTGTTGGTGCCGTCGGTGACCTTCAACTTCAGGGTCAGCGTTTCAGCGCCGGTGGTGGCCGAGACGTCCACCTTGGCGCGCACGCGGAACGTGCTGCCGATGCGGGCGGTGTTGGCACCGACGACGACCGAACGGTCGTAGGCGGTTTCGGCAGCGGTCGCAGCGATGTTGCTGGACGGACCGACGATCTTGCCCTGCCACTGGGTCAGGTTCGGGCGGAGCTCGACCTCGATCTCGTCGCCGTCGGCGGTGGCAGCTTCGCGTGCGATGCCGATCGCGGCGCCGGTGACCAGGTTGGTGATCTTGCCATTGGCGGCCGGGTAGACCGTGTCGCCAGCGGTGATCGCCAGCGAGGCGACCAGAGTCGTGGTGCGGCCCGGAGCCAGCAGTTCACCAGCCGCGACGAAGTTGTCGGTGGCCAGCGCGGTGTTGTTGAGATCGAGCGGGTTCAGCGCGTCCGGCACTTCGCCAACGCCGCAGAGCGCCCACTTGTTGGCGGTGTCCTCACGCAGCAGGCGGTAGCGCGGAAGCGCGGCAGCCATGGGCAGCGAGCGGTAACCATTGACGTGACTGCTCATGTTCAGGCCTCCTTCTTGGTCTTGGCGTTCGTCGCTTCGATGAACGCCTGGTTGATGTCGGGGAACTTCCGAGCGATGGTGTCGGTCGGGGTCTTGTCGCCGGCTTTGATCAGCTCGGCCTTCTTGGCCTCATAGGCCGCGATGGCGCTGGGCTTGGGCGGGTCGGCGGGCGGGTTGCCGTCGAGCGGCTTGACGCCCTTGGGCTTGGCCAGATCGAGGTCGGACTTGGCCTTGGCCAGTTCGGCGCGCACGCCGGCCAGCTCGGTGTCCTTGGCCGCGAGTGCCGCAGCGTTGGTGGCCTTGAGGTTGGCCACTTCCTGCTTCAGGGCGTCGCGTTCGGCGACGACACCTTTCGCGTCGGCGGCCTGGATCGCGGCGACGATCTCGGACTCGGTGGCGGGTTGCTGATTGTTGCTGCCGGCTGCCATCTCGGAGATCAGCACGGCGTGCGCCTGGTGATCCTTGATGAGCGCGGCCAGACGATCGGGTGCGATCTTCATGGAGGCGGTTCCTGTGGTGATGGCCGCAGCCGGACGGCGTGCGGTGGTGGTTGAGCGAGAGACGGAGGCGGCGTGCACAAATTCGGCGAGGGCATCGTCGAACGAACGGATGCCATCGATCAGCCCGAGGCGCAGGCCATCGCCGGCCACGTGGGCATCGCCGTCGGTGACGGCCTTGAGCTTCTCGCCGGTCAGGCCGCGCGCGGCGCTGACGTCGGCGTAGAACAGCTCAGCGAGCTGGTCGATGATGCGCTGACGCGAGGCGAGCTGATCGGCGGTCCAGTCTTCGCCGTACTGGCCTGGGGCTTTCTTGGTACCGCTGCGCAGCGTGTGGTATTTCGGGCCGCCCTTGTCCGACACCGAGCCGGTGCTGCGGACCTGGGCGATCACGCCGATCGAGCCGACGATCGCGGACGCGGTGGCGTCGACGCGTTCGGCCTGCATCGCCAGGCGGTACGCCATCGAGGCGCCCATGCCGTCGATGAAGGCGCGCACCGGCTTGACCAGGCGCGCGGCGCGGATGGCTTCGACCGCCTGTTCGCCGCCGTCCACGATGCCGCCGCCGGATTCGACGTGCAGCATGATGCCGCGCACGTCTGGATCAGCGACAGCCACGCGCAGATCACGCGCCAAGGCTTCGTAGCTGGTGCCCGACGGCGCGCTGATGTCGCCGACGTTCGCCGCGTGTTTGGACAGCACGCCCTGGATCGGCACGAGTGCGATGCCCTGGTGGACTTCGTACGTCCGCTCGCGCGGATGCGGCGTCGACGGGGCACGGCCGATGGCAGCGGTGATCTGCTCCGGCGTCAGTTTGATGCCGGCATCATGACGCTCGACAACCGCGCGGATGCGCTCGAACCATTCCGGCTCAATCGCCCAGTGTGCGCGCAAGAGATGATCGAGGAGACCCATGTGCGGGTGCTTCTAACAACCCGCGCGCAAGGCCTGCATTTGCGGACAGTGTGCACACTGCGGACAGTGTGGACAGTGTGGACAGTGTCCGCACTTGGGTCACTCGGCCGTCGCGAGGGCGACCAGGGTGTCCCGCTCGTCGGCGCTCATCAGTGCCAGGGCGAAGGTGCCGCGGCCGGTGCGACGACGGGTGCCGGATCCCTGCGCGCTGGTTGCTGAAACGACGGAGGAACCAGCGCCCGAACGCCGCACGCCACCGCGACCGTGCGCGGTGCAGACCGGCATGCCGAGGTGCGCGCTGATGCCAGCACGCCGGAGATTGCCGCTGCCGTGGTGCTCGATCGCTGGCAGCGTGGCATCGCCAGCACCACGGTGACGGACCTGGACGGGCGGACGCCAGCGCCGGGCGCGACGCAGGACCACCGGCGTCGCGTCCCCAGGCGGAGGCTGCACCACGGGTGCGGCCTGGTTCTGCCAGAGGAAGATCAGGCCGGCCATGGGTTACGGGCTGATCTCGCCGGCGCATTTGCCGTTGGCGCGGCACCACGCGACCACCTCCGCATCGCTGGCGTTGAGCGCAACGCCGACACCGGACACGGGGATTTCATCGACGGGATACACATAGTCGATCTGCTCGATGCTGGCCATGAATCCGCCGCCGCTCATCGGCTCGACACAGACGCCGACATAATCGCACGTCGCGCGGGTGGCGCCCTCTTTTGCCGCCTGCAATAAGACTTCCGCGCGTGATGGCTCAGAGGTGGCGGCGGGAAACATCACCGTGCAATTGCGGGCGTTGATGTTCGCGCGTACGGTCTGCCGCAGCACAACGGAAAAAACTCCGTCGACCACTTTGCGCGACAGCACCTCGACCACGTTGGGAAACGGCGCGTCATCCGGGCATTCGGGATTGTAGGTCATGGGGCGGTAAATCCGTCACAGTTGGGGTACACGCCACCGGCGCCGGATGCCGTCAGGGTGGCGAATTCTAGCAAGGTGTTGGCGGTTGATTTTTTCGGGATGGCGAATTGCTCATAGGTGCGGCCGGCTGCGCCCGATGGGATCTTGTGTCTCCACAGCACGGTACCGCTGGCGCCGTCACGAACGACAGCCTCGGTCGCGTTGGTGAGTGCGTCCCAGCTAACAGCGATCTGGCACATGTAATTGCGCACGCCGGCACCCGCTGCCGCCTTGAGCGTGACGGCCGTTGTCGTGTTGACGATGCCGCTGGCTGGCGCCGGGTAATTCCACGACAATTCCGGAACTTGATACGGCCACACGACGCCGGCACCAACCGTGGTTCCCTTCCAGCGTGCGATGTCGTTAGACGCTACCGCGGTGTAGTCGGTCGTCCGCGCATTGACCGCAACCGTCGTGGGATTGCCGCTGGCGGCTGCGTCGTGGGCAACGTTGCCCTGAGTGGTCACAGTGCCTGGTGTCTGCGCGGCCGGGATTGGTTCGGTGGCGTACGTGCCAAGCACAAAGCGCCAGGCCTGCGTGCCGCTGGTGAGCGCGGTGCAGCGAACGCGCACGCGCTTCAATCCGTTCACCGACATTTCCCAGGCATACGTCGGTTGCGCGCTTAGATTGCCGGTCGACGTTTCGATGGTGTTCGCGTTGGTGCGTACGGCCTGTATGCTGAACCAATTGGTGTCCCCGCTGGATTCAAGCGAGCCTTCGAAGCTGCAGTTGACGGTATTGAAGGTACCCGTGCAAAATGCCATCACGTTGGAGGCGCGCGAGACGTTGCCCTCGACGGTGCCGCCTGCTACCGGGACGCTTATCGACGCCTGTATGGCCGTGATATTGCCTGTGATGTCGGCATAGGATGCGGGCTTGCTGGCGACCTTTAGCCGGCCTTCCTCGTCCAGCTTGGGCGTCGTGTATTCCCCATCTTCTGCAGTCGGCACGTCCGAGTCCGAGCGGATCGCCAGCATCATTATACCAGCATCGCCGGACACGTGCGCGGAATCCTCCGCGTGAACTGCGGCAGCAATGGCCGCCAAGCTGGCCTCGGTGGCAGCGCCGGTCGGCAACGGCAGTGAGGCGGCCGAGACTGCCTGGGTATCGGCGGGCTCGGTCTTGCCATACAACTCGGACAACAGCGCTTCGATGCCGGCAACCAGAGTGTCGAGCTTGGTGTTCGCCGTGTCCTGTTTGCTGGCGACCGCTGGCTTCTCATCGAGCGGATTGTGCTCGCCCTCGGCTCCGTATTCGAGCTTCAGCACCTGGGTGTTGTCGTCGAAGCGTGCGCCATCGCCGACGCCGGGGGTCAGTCCTACAGTGCGAAAGGTCATGCCTACTCCGGCATCGTGATGTGGTACGGTTCGAATTCGGCGATCTCGCCCTTCGTCCATTGAACCGACGGGAAGATCAGGTTGGCGGTGCTGCCTGGGACACCGACGTCGCCCGTCAGCACTTCGTGGCCGTCGCCGTCGACAAACGCGAAGGTGGTGGCGCGGCCGGTGGTCTGGATCGGTGCACTGGCGATCGCGTTGCTGACGGTCGCGCCACCGCGTGGGGTGGCGAAGGCCGGGACGCTGAGCTGGGCGACGGCGAGCGGTTCGGAGCGCTCGTTGTAGACGCGCAGCTCGCCGGCTTTGCTGCCGCGATCGAGCAAGGCGACAATGGCGCTGAGGGCTGCATCGCGTGCGAGCACGGTGAGCATGTCAGGTTCCTTCCGGCTCAGTGCCGATCACGCGACCGTGTTCGTCGCGCACGATGGTGCGCTTGCCGGCGCTGGGCATTGTGACGTTGAAGATCGGCGGTTTCGCTGCGGCAAGTGCGCCGGCGATGCTGGCGCCGATCTCGCGCGCCAGGCCGGCGCCGGTGAGGCCTTCCTCGTCGTCGTCGTCTTCGGGCTGGTCGTCTTCCGGTTCCGGGGCGGGCGCGGTGGGAACAGGCGGGACCTTGTTGCCCTCTTGCCCTTGTTTGTTTTGGTTGGCCTGTTCGTCCTGGCTGGCGACCAGGGCGGTGTTGCCTGGAAGTTCCCAGCCAAGGATCAGCAGCGGGCTGACTTCGTACTTCAGCTCGGCTTTGATCTTCTGCGATTCGGTGATCGCCAGGCGCAGGGCCTTGGATCGATCAGCGACCGTTTCGCGGATGACGTCGTCGTAGCTGCCGCCGCGTTTGGCGACGATGCCGCGCGGGCTGTCCTGGCCGGTGGTGACCATGACGTTGGCGGCTTCGGCGTCTTCCTTCGGGTTGATGTACGGCCACGACGGCGGCGCCCAGCGGCTCTTGTAGAGCGTGCCGTCGTAGTGTTTGGCGCGGGCCACGGTGCCAAAGCGGCTGACGTTGCGGCGCAGCCACTGGCGGTTGATCGGGCGGTAGAACTTCGACACCACGATCTGCCGTTGCAGACGGACAAACGACATGCGCGCCTGGTCCATCGCGCCACGCCAGCCGCTGTAGTTGGTCTGGCTGGCATCGAGCAGCATCATCTCCAGCGGCATGTTCAGTGAGGCGCCGATCTGGCGGACGATCATCTGGACGTGCTGGAAGTGTTCCTGGTTCGGGATCGGGCCGGTGGCGAGCTTCGCCTTCACGCCGGCGGGCAGCGTGGTGGCCAGGCCGTAGCGCACGGTTTCGTGGGTGACCTGGTCGGTGGATCCGCCGGCGGTGGGCGAGGTGACGGTGTCGCGGCTGCCGATGCGCACCGGGCCGCCGGTGGTGCCGGCTTCGCGTTCGAAGAACACCGCGTGCGCGGCGGCCGACTGGGCTTTGACCACGGTCGAGAATTGCAGGTCGTCGAGCATGCCCGACTTGATCATCAGCGGCGTGATCCACGGGTAGCCGCGGTGCTGGGTGATGCGGCGCGGATCGTACAGGTGGCAGACCTGGCGCAGGCCTTCGTCGTCGCGCGCGGCGATCTGGCGGTTCTTGCCCGTGACGGCGATGCCGAACTGGGTGTTCGGTTCACTCTGGAAGTTGTAATGCGTGACGCGGCCCTGGCCGTCAAAGTCCAGGCCGAGCCAATGGTTGACCACTCCGCCGTTGGAGGTGCGGCAGCGGTCGGCTTCGATCAGTTGGTTGGTGCCGTCGTCGACGCAGAGGCTGAAGATATCCCCGCACTGCATGGTCTGGAAGAACGCGAGCCAGGCCTGAGCCGCGAGATCGCGCTCGCCGTAGTAGTCGCACGCCAGGGGATCTTCCGCGTATTCGTTCCACGCAGCCACGAGATCTTCATCGAGCGATTCGTCGCCCGTCTGCGGGACGTAGCGGCAACCATGGGCTTGCACGATGTTGTCGGTCAGGCGCGTGAAGGCCTGGCCGAGCAGGTCGTCGTTCAGCACCATGTGACGTGAGATCTCACGCACGCGCCAAAGCTCGTGGTCGGGGATGTGTGCGTCGCCGGATCCGCCAAGTCCGTCGCGCCGGCGCATGAAGCGGTTGTCGGGTTTGGCGGCGTCGAAGCGCGCTTCCGGCGACAGGTTGTTCGCGTATTTGCGGCGCGCGTCGGTCAGGCTCATCGCCTTTTCCGAGATCTGCTTGGTGACCACGACGATGGTGGGATCGGTCCTGGTCGCTTTCGGCGCTTTCGACGCCGACGCCGTTGCGCGGCCGCTGCGTTTTGGGCGGGTCATGAGCGGCTCTCACGGAAATCGTAGACCACGGTGGACGACTGGCTGCGCGCGGGATCGTTGCCATCCAGCCAGGTGTCGACGTCGCGGAGTTCGTCGCGGATCAGTTCGACGTTGCGGTTGATCGAGGTGCCGTCAGACGAGACGCCGGACGTATAGCGCCGCACCAGCAAGCGACAGGCCTGCGCAAAGAGGCGCGCCTTCGTGATCGAGGCGGTGTCGCGGTAGTCGGCATTGTCGTCGTAGGCGGCCTCGACCTCCGCATCAGTGCTGGCGCTGGTCAGGGTCATGCCCGGCGGTTTACCGGGAAACCGGGTGGTGTCCGGTTTGTGGACAGTGTCCGCAGTGTGCACACTGTCCGCACTGTGCACACTGCGGACAGGGGTGGGTGGTTATTTTTCGACCGCGATCGGTGCGGCGGGGAAGACCATCTGGCAATTGTTGACGGCGAGGCGCCAGAACCACGGGAACCACAAGATCGCAGTCAGGCCGAGCAGTATGACCGCTGCGCGCATCTTGGGAGTGAACCCGTCGGCTGGCATGGTGGACATAAGAATGATGAAACCGCTGACGCAGAGCGAGGCTAAGAGGATGTAATTCATGGCTTCACTCCCCCTCTCCCGTCGCACGCCGGTCGAGGCGTTCAATCTCTGCCAGGATCAAGGCCCCAGCGCGTACGAGATCGCGGCGGCGGTCCTTTGGCTTCCACCACGATGCGGCCCATGATTGGGGCCAGTGCTCAGGCACGGTCTCCCCACCTCTCATGCCGTCATCAACCAGGTGGTAGCGTTTGAACATGCGGCGATCGGTCATCGCGTAGCAGGCCGCAGCGTTGGCAAGAGATCCGTCACCGTGCTCGTCGTCGTGCTCGGGCGTCCACCCCTCGGCACTCTTCTGACGCTCGCGTTCCGCAAGTAGATCACGGGCCGCCTGAGTTCCCGCCCCCACGACCGCTTGCAGCGCGGCGGCAACATCGTCCAGCGCCTTGTTGTACCAGACTGCCGGACACTGATCTGCGTGGGGCGGCTCAACTGGGCGCTTGAGGGACCGCAGAGCATCCGTCACCGCCCCCGCCTTCATCGCCGCCAGCTCGGCCCGTGCCGCGTCGCGCTCGGCAGTCAGGCGCATAACCTCATCCCGAAGCGCCATCTCACGGTCAACCGCGTTGCATACATCACGGTAGGATGCCGACCACGCTGGGTCGCCCTCTTCAAGACGATAGCCAGCGGTCCTTTGCGTGTTCTGCAAGGCGGCAACGCCACAGGCAGCCAACTTGATTCGCAACTGACGCACCTCATCCCGCTCCTGTGTCATCGCGGCAAGCTCGGCGGCGAGGCGGACGTTTTCATCTCTGACGTTCTGAATCTCGTGCAGTCGCATCGCTAGTTGAAACTCGGCGTCGGTGCGCTTCTTCGCTGCATCCTCAGCAGGAGCGGCGGGCGGGGTGGCGCGGGTGGCTTCAATTGACTTTCGTGACGCCAAATAAGCGGATGGCGCGGCTCTGCTCAATGCGCTCTCAAAATCTTTGCATGCCCGAATGATTTCCTCGTTCATGCGCAACTCGTCCTCGCTGCATCCCTCTATACAGTTGAGCGCTTCGGTGGTGAGTGCCCACACGGCTAAGATAGCATCGCGGAATGGCCACGGCTCATTCGAAATCAGCTTCTCGTTGGCAGGTGGTTGGCAGGTCATTTCTTGACCCCCTTACGGTCAATGCGATCAATCTCGGCAAGAATTAGGGCGGCTGCTCGAACAAGGTCCTGTCGTCGGCCTTTCGGCTTCCAGTGAGCCGGTTCCCATGGCCATCCCCATGGGCAGCTAAGCTCTGTCATCTGCCGCATCCCCGGAGGCATCGCGTAACATGCAGCGGCTATAGAAAGCGAGTTGTCACCGTGCTCATCGTCGTGCGATGGCGTATAGCCCTCTTTGGCCACCTGCCGTATGCGCTCCCTAATCACGTCCTCTAGGCCAGCGCTATGCCGCACGCTCCTTTCCCATTTTGGCGTTCCGAAAACATGCGCGCCGTCTTTGTGACGACGAAGAATGCAGCGGTTGCCACAAGCAAGAGAGCCCTCTTGCGCCACATATTCGCATTGCTGGGCCTCAATCTCGGCCTCTATTGAAAATGGTTTTGGGTAATTGGAGGCTTGGCCAACAAACCGCGCAGACTCGATCATCATTTCCTCTTCCATTATTTTGGCTGCTTTTCTAAACGCCCTCAGCCATTTCTCCTGAGTGTTAGGCGGCGCTTCTGGATCTTTATGATCTTTCGGCATCAACTTCTCGTCGGCTGGCTGTTGGGTATGCGTCATGATTCCAGCCCTCCGCCGAATCGTTGCAGGTATTGTTTCACGAATGCGATGGTCAGTGATCGGAAATCGGTGTCGGGGTTCATGCGACCAGACACGAACTCGGTCGTCAGCGCGCGTGCGAGGCCCTGCGCCTGGCCGTCCGATACGCCGTGGAATTGCAGCGACAGATTCACCGGAACCAGGTACCGGGTGCGGTAGCGTGCTCCGTCTTTCGGGTTGCTGAGCGGCGTGGCGGGATCGAGCGCCAGGATGGTCAGCTCGTGGCTGGCCTGCGGATAGGTCTTCACCGCAGGCGGTGCACCGTCGATCGGATGCAGATGGACGACGCTGATGCTGTAGCTGTGCCACAGCGGGTGTGCTCCTGGGATGGTTGCCTGCCATGATGCGAGCGCGGCCTGTTCGTCTGGCCGATTGCGCACCAAGGGCAGATCGACTAGCCAGGCGTCGCCGGCGAAGCCGCGCAGATCCGGTTCGCAGAATCCGGTGGTGGCGGGGTGCGGTGCATGGGTCATACGTAAAGCGTCCTCATGTTGTCGGTCTTCATTTCCTCCTGCTGGCGCTGCTCCTCTGGTGTTCCAGGGCAGTCGTCGATCAAACGGCCGAGCCTTACGAGAGCGGCGTCGAATAACCTACCGCAATCAAGGCACTTCAGCGCGCGCGACCAAGCGTCGACATATTCGATGCGGTGTGCTCGTTGAATCACGGCGTGAACTCCAACGACTCCAACAGCCATTCGACCGCGTGGAACGGCAGGTAGACGGGCTTGCCGTCGGCGAGCCGGGCGTTGCATTTGGTCAGGCCGGTGTGCAAGGCGCGGAGCTTTTTCGCCTGCAGGAGCGACAGGCGGCCGTTGAGCACGCGGATCACGGTTTCTTCGTAATCGCGCGCCATCGGCGGGTAGGGCAGCGTCAGCGCGGCGGCGCCGCGTTCGGCGCGCATGGCGTCGAGCTGGGCCTTGAGCTGGTCGCATTCGGCACGCTTGGCGGCCAGTTGCTGCTCGGCCACTTCGAGTGCGGTGGGAGTGGTGGGTGCGATGGTGGGGCGGGACATGGTCTGATCCTGTCTAGCGGTCCGACAGCAGCAGTGGGCGACCGTCGGGGGTGGTTGGGATGGAAGCTGATTTGGTGGGTTTGGCTGGCGTCGCCGCGGCGTTGGCGACCAGCCACGGCTGATACGCACGCCAGAAACGGGACAGGGCGCGGGCGATCACCAGGCAGGCGAGCAGGTCGTCGCGGGTGCGGGCTTCGCGCCAGTACCAGACGCCGTTTTTCTCGTCGCGTGTCCAGACGCGCGAACTGAGGTGCAGGGCGAGCACGTCGGTGCTTTTGATGTCCTGCGGCAGCAACAGGACGCCAGGGTCTTCGCCACGCAGGAGCAGCGCGGCGTGGGCGTGCTGCTGCACCTGGCTGCGGGTGATGAAGCAGATCTGCGCAACGGAGCCCTGCACCTGACGGATGTCCATGATGCCGCGCAGTTGTTCGGCGACTTCGGGCGGCAGGACGGACTTGCCTTCGCGCATGCTGGTTTTCTGCATGCCTTTGGCCTTCTGGCCGCCGACGCCGATGCAGCCCATCCAGGTATCGTGGGTGGCGACCCACGGCAGCAGCAGGTCGGTGCGGTAGTTGATGTCGAAGCCGCCGAACACCGGCACCATGCGCGTTTCGCTGCCGGCGAATTGCCAGCCCTCGGCACAGCGGGCGTCGATGCGTTCGAGCACGGCCAGGTGATCGTCGTCGGTGACCGGCCGCACGGGTTGCCCGGTGACGGGATCGAGTGGCACGCACATCTCGTAGCCGTAATCGATGATGGCTTCGCGGCCGCGCGGTCCGCACGCGAGCGTCAGCCAGTAGTGGCGATCGCCCTGGACGTCCTGGCCGACGATGAGGTATTCGGTCCAGCTCGGCACGGTGCGCTTGTGCACGCCGCTCTGCTGGCTCTTCGCGGCCAGGCCGTCGTTGGTGATGCTGATCTGGCTGAGGTTGCGATCGCCGGTGTAGAACCGGCACAGACGGTCGCGGTAGAACCGGCGCATCGGTTCGTGCACGCCGAGCTGCAGGGCCGCGTGGGCTTCGTAGAACTTCACCGCGAGGAACGACAGCGAGATGCGGTAGCTGTCGAGTGCGGTCCAGGTCAGTGACCAGGTGAGCGATTCCGGCAACGGGCCGACCACGTTGCCGTGTTCGTCGACGGTCTGGGTGCGGGCGACCAGGCGTGCGTTGTCGACGCGGTACATGTCCATCTGGATGCGGTGCAGATCGGTGATCTGGTTGTTACAGTGCGGGCATTTCAGGTGGACGGTGTCGCGCGCGGTGCTGACGGACGTCTTGTCCATCACGACGTGTTCCCATTGCCAGTGCACGAAGCGGCCGCAGTGCACGCAGCCGTACTCGATGTGGTAGTCGAGGCCTTCATGCAGCGACTTGGTGAAGGGCGTGGCCTCGTCGTGTTTCAGCGTCGAGTTGTCGATGGTGATCGAGTTGTGTTCGAAGGAGTCGAGGCGGCCTTCCATCAGCGTGGCGTTGTGAGGGTCGATCGAGTCGAATTCGTCGCGGCTGAGCAGGCGCGCGCTGATCATGGCCTGCGCGGCTTCGTTGCTGGCGCCGGCGCCCATGAAATACAACGGGGTACCGTTGAGCGCGACTTCGAGTGGTGAGCTGTTGCCTTCGCTGCCTGGGCCGGTGGTCGGCAGGTAATCGGTGCGGCGGCTGTCGACGATCAGCGGGCGGGTCTTCGATCGCCATTGTTTGCCGGCCAGGACCATGTCGGGGAAACCGGCGATCGCCGGGTCGCCGATCTGCGTGGTCATGTAGAGCTGCGGGATCGACTGCGTCACCATGGTACCGCCGTCCTGCGTCGGCTTCATGGTGATGAAGCGACGCTGGGGAATTTCACCGCGCAGCGCCTTGCCGAACGCGTCGAGGAAGAACCACTGCGGTGGGTGACGCTTCGGATTGTAGGGCTCGGTCTTCTTGCCTTGGCGAAAGGTGAGGGTCTCAGCGAATTCGAGCGGCGTGAGCGGCAGCGGTTCCGGGCGGAAGCCGTTGGCCAGGCGGCCGGAGATCTGCGCGAGCGAAAACGCGGGGATCATGCGGCCCCCTGGCGTGCGAGATCGTCGAGGTAGGCCTTCAGCTTCGCTTCCATCTGATCGGCGATCGCGGCGCGCAGCGCACGCACGCGGGTGTCGAGCGCATTGCGCACGGCGACCTGCACGTCGGGTGAGGCTGAGCAGAGCTGCGGGATCGCGTCGAGGCCGGACCACACTTCGCCGAGCACCTGGAGCCAGGCATCGAGCAGCGGGTGCAGGTCGCTGACGTGGACCAGCTGTTTGCGGCGCTGTTCGCTGGCGGCCTGTTTGTCGAGCGCTTCGACTTCGGCGGTCAGGGCCTTCGCACGCGTGATGCGCTGTTCGTCAGTCAGGGCGGTGGGCTCTTTCGGGGCAGCCTGGGGAACTCCCGGCGCCGGCGGTTCGCCGGTACCGAGCACCGGCAGGTGGCGCCCCAGGCGGTCGCGGTAGTCGCCCACGCCGGCGGCAGCGAGCAGCTCGAACAGCGCCGGCTCCGGGTCCTTCGGGCAGTCGTAGCCGCGACCAGTGGCCGAGCGCGCAGCTGCCCACGTGCGCCACTGCCACTCATCGAGATCGCCTGGGGCGCCTTCCGCTCGCCACGCCCCGATCGTGTTGCGATGCACACCCAGCGCCTCCGCCAGCTCGACCGCTGTGCGTCGGGGGAAGGACACCGGCGGCTTCCGATCGACAGGCCTACGCGCCACGGCCACCCCCCAGGATCACGTCGGATTGACCTAAGCCTATGCCATGCACAGCGATATGAGCCGCAAATACACACGAAAAAATCAAGCTATCGGCTACGCCCAC
>JACCDR012251691.1_pt1 | contig 43396 bp, 62 predicted proteins | sample 7446431 | NCBI WGS metagenome assembly JACCDR01 (sample SAMN15323443, study PRJNA562643) | freshwater metagenome | isolation source: river surface water | place: USA:Blue River Watershed | collected 2017-08-17
ATGCGCAGACTCGCGATTTTTCGCTAGTCTGGGTGATGCCCCCGGAGTAGTCGCCCGGGGTGGTTTGGGGTTGTCGCCGTGGCGTCCTGAAAGGTGCTGCGGTGGTCGAAGAGTGGGTCAGTCTGCGAGAGTTTGCGCGGCGCCGTGGGGTGTCGCTGCAGGCGGTCCAGAAGGCGATCGCATCCGGCCGCGTGACATCCGTCAGGCGTGCCGATGCCGGCCCCGAAGGACAGCCCGGCCGCATCCTCGGAATCGAGGTCAACGCGGCCACCCAGCAGTGGAACCGGAACACGGACCCGACCGAGGCCGCCAAAAGCGGCAAGGTCATCCCGGCGCCGGACGCGCCGCAACCTATGGCGCCGGTCGGGACTCAAGCATCAAGCGCAGTTTGCGAAATTTCGCAAGTTAGCAAATCGGGTGGGGCGGCACTGGCCACCCCCGTGCAAGCATCGTTGATCGTTGCCGACGCCCCCGAACCTCCGGGGGCGCCGGCCGGCGGCAGCGACGACCAGGCGCCGGGGACGCGCCCTGCGGACGCCACCCCGAACCCCGCGCCTGAAACCGTCGCCGCTGCCGCCGTTGGTTTGACCGACGCACCTGATTCACGCCCGCCTAGCAGGCAGACTGCGCCCCCCGGCCCTGAAGCACTCAGGGCCGGGGATGCGCTTGATGCCGGCGCCGACGCCCAGGTGCCCGACCCGCCGCCGGCCGGCCCGCCATCCGCCGAAGCGCCCCCCGACGCCAGCCCAGCCAACAGCGAGTACTACGCGCACCGCTCCAAGCGCGAAGAGTTCGCGGCCAAGAGCGCGGAGATGGACTACCTGGCCAAGATCGGCGTGCTGGTGCCCGCCGCCGGTGTACGCAAGGCCGCATTCGACACCGCGCGGGCGCTGCGCGACAAGCTGCTGGGCATCCCTGACCGCGTCGCGCCGCTGCTCGCTGCCGAGCGCGACCCCGTGCGTGTGCACGCCGCGCTCACCTCGGAAATCACCCGGACGCTTCATGAACTCACCCGTCGAAATGCTGCTGCCGGAGGGCCTGGCCTCTCCGAGTGAGGCATACGAGACGGCGTTCTATGAGGGTCTCACGCCCGACCCCGAGCTGACGGTCTGGGAGTGGGCCGACCAGCGGCGCATCCTGCCGAAGGAAACCACCGCCGAGTACGGCCCGTGGCGCACCGACCGGGTACCGCTGATGCGCGAGATCATGGCCGCGCTGTCGCCCAGCGACCCGACGCAGGAAGTGATCCTGGCCAAGGGCACGCAGCTGGCCGGCACCGAAGTCGGCAACAACTTCCTCGGCTTCGTGATCGACGCCGCGCCCGGCCCCGCGATGCTCGTGCTGCCCACCAGCAACACCGCGAAGCGCAGCGGCAAGACGCGGATCGACAAGATGATCGAGGCCACGCCGAGCCTGCGCGAAAAGGTCGCGGAGAAGCGCTCGCGCGACGCCTCGAACACCGCGTCGCTGAAGGAATTCGACGGCGGCCTGCTGATCATCGCCGGCGCCAACAGCGCGGCCGAGCTGGCCTCCAGCCCGGTGCGCTACCTGTTCCTCGACGAACTGGACAGCTTCCCCGACTCGCTGGGTGGCGAAGGGTCGCCGGAGAAGCTGGCGGAGAAGCGCGCCGACACGTTCGTGCGCAAGAAGATCTTCAAGAATTCCAGCGTGAAGGGCGCGCGGAACCGCTCGAAGATCATGAAAAACTTCCGGCGCTCCGACCAGCGCCGGGCCTACGTACCGTGCCCGCACTGCGACCATCGCCAGGTCCTCGTGTGGGAGCAAATGCGGTGGGAAACCCGCAAGGCCCACGACCTCCGGTGTACGGAGTGTGGCGGCATCAGCGAAATCCTGCCGAAAGAACAACTGCGAGAGAGCGAAGTAGCCCCCGCCCTGCCGGACTGTGAGCCGGCAGGGCGTGTAGGGGTCGCTCCTGCAGAACCGATCACCGGGGCCGCAACCTCCCCGAAGGACGACCGCCTCCCGTCCCCACCTGCCGCGGCCCCGGTGATTCACGACTGCCCGCACTGCCACGCCCAGGTCCCCGCCAGCGACGACACCGTCATCGAACGCGACACGCACGAGGTAATGTGGGTGCACTACGAATGCGCCGGCTGCGGCGAGGCGATCGAAGAGCACCACAAGCCCGCCATGTTTGCCGCCGGCGAGTGGGTGCCGGAGATGCCCGGCGTAGGCCGCCCCAAGGGCTACCACCTGTCGAGCCTGTATTCGCCGCTCGGCTGGTACGGCTGGCTGCAGGCCGCGCGCGACTTCGTCGAAGCCGAGGCCGACCCGTCCGGCGAGAAAAAGCGCACCTTCTGGAACACCGTGCTCGCGCTGGAGTACACCGAACCCGGCCAGGACATCGAACACGAAGGCCTGCGCGCCCGTGCCGAACCCTACCGGCTGCGCACCGTGCCGATGGGCGGACTGATGCTCTCCGCCGCGGTCGACGTGCAGAAGAACCGCCTCGAGGTTAAGGTCAAGGCCTGGGGCCGGGGCGAGGAGTCGTGGCTGATCGCCTATGAGGTCATCTACGGCGACCCGATGCAGGACGACGTGTGGGAATCGCTGGATGACTTCCTCGCCAACGCCTTCCCGCACGAAGGCGGCAACACCATGCGGATCTTAGCCACCGCGATCGACTCAGGCTACTGCACCCAGCGCGTGTACAACTTCTGCGCCTCGCGTGGCCACCGGCTGATTTTTCCGGTCAAGGGCGTGCAGCAGCTGGGCAAGGCGATCTTGGGCAAGCCCAGCAAGCAAGACATCGACTGGCGCGGCCAGGTCATCAAGGACGGCATCGACCTCTGGCCGATCGGCGTGGACACGGCCAAGACCACGGTGCTCAACCGCCTGGCGGTCGACAAGCCCGGTCCGAGCTACATGCACTTCCCGCTGGGCCTGCCCGACAGCTACTACAAGGGCCTCACGGTCGAGCGGCGCACCCGCAAGCTCGTGCACGGCTACGAGAAATGGGTGTGGGAGAAAGAGCCCGGCGCCGCCAACGAACCGTTCGACCTTGAGGGCTACGCCTACGCCGCCGCCATCCGCGCCGGCGTGACGCGGGCCAACTGGGACAAGCTCGAAGCCTTCTTCCGCGGTACGCCCGACCTGTTCGTCGCGGCGGCCCAGGCGGAGGCGGCCGAGCGCAAAGAGCGCATGACCCGGGACCCGCGCACCGGGACGGACGCAGCCTCGCCCGAAGTGGTATCGGAGGGAGAGCCTCCGGGGACTGACCTGTATGCCACGGACGGCGAGGCGGATGCCGTAAATGCGGCCCCGTCCGCTGAAAGCGCGATCGCAGCACCGCCGGCAGCGGAACCCCCGCCGCCGGCCCCCGTGGCCGAAGTTGTGCCACGTGAAACACCCAAAAAACCCGCGTGGATTCAACCGCGACGGGATTGGTTCGGCCGCCGCTGAACCGCACCGGAGAGCAAGATGAAAGACTGGCAACTCACATTGCTGATCGGCCACGCCTGGTTGATTACTTCGTTCTTCCTTCCGTCCGGCCCGGGCGCGTCGATTGCGACGGGGTTTGGCGTGGGACTCATCGCTCTCTGCCTGATCGATAGGCTCCGCGCATGACCTGGACCCCCGAAACCAGCAACGGCAACGAAGCCGCGAAGATCCGCAACGAACTCGTGCCGTACACCGCCGGCGCCACGCTCGACATCGGCTGCGGCCCCTGGCGCGCGTTCCGGCACTTCATCGGCATCGATGAGCAGGCCCAGCCCGGCGTCACGCTGGCCATGTCCGGTGAATCGCTCGCCATCTTCGCTGACGAGAAGTTCGACGCCGTGTTCTCCAGTCACTTCCTGGAGCACGTGGTCGACTACAAGGCCGCGCTGGCCGAATGGTGGCGCGTCATCAAGGTAGGTGGCCACCTGTGCCTGTACCTGCCGCACCGCGACCACTACCCGCAGATCGGGCAGCCGGGCAGCAACCCGGACCACAAACACGACTTCGTGCCCGACGACATCCTCAACGCCATGGCCGAAGTGGCGCGCCGCACGGCCCGTGGCTGGGACGTCATGGAGTACGAAGTCCGCAGCGCCGGCAACGAGTACTCCTTTTGGCTGGTGTTCCGCAAGCTGCACGTGCTGCGCACCGTGTTCGAAGGCGGCAAGCGCGTCGCCGCCGAACAGGCCGCCCGCGCTGCCGGCAAGCATGCCGCGATCGTGCGCCCGGGTGCGTATGGCGACAGCCTGTGGGCCAGCTCCGTCGCGGCCCACCTGAAGGACGACGGCTACCGCGTCACCGTGTACACCGGCCCGCAGGGCGAAGAGGTCCTGCGCGCGGATCCCAACATCGACCGCATCATCACCGTGCACGAGCACCAGTTCACGCTGCAGGAACTGCCGGCCTACTGGGATGCCGAGTCCGCCAAGTACGACCGCTTCATCAACCTGGCCGAAGCCATCGAGAAGAACAACCTCGCCGTGCACACCGACCTGCGCTTCTACTGGCCGGCCAACGTGCGCCGCGACGTGTTCGGCGGCAGCTATTTCGACCGCATCCATGACCTGGCCGGCGTCGGCCACAAGCTGCGCATGCGCTTCATCCCCACGCCGGACGAGCGCACTGCTGCGCAAAAGCGCGTCCGTGGCCTGCGCGTCAACGGCCGCAAGCTGGTGGCGCTGGCCGTTTCCGGCTCCACGCCGCCCAAGTTCTACCCGCACCTTGATGCGCTGCTGCCGGCGCTGGTCGAGGCCAAGTGCGACGTCATCATCCTGGGCGACGCGCGCGGCTGGAAGCCTGCACTCGATGGCGCGCTGCATGGCCGGGTCCGCTTCATCGGCCAGGACTGGCCCATCCGCGAGGCCCTGGCCTTCACGCAGTTGTGCGACATCGTCATCGGCCAGGAGACCGCGCTCCTCAACGCCGTGGCCGTCGAGCCCATGCGCAAGGTCGTGCTGCTCTCGCACAGCAGCCGGCAGAACCTTACCGATCGTTGGCACAACACCGTGGCCCTCTCCGGCGACGTTGCCTGCTACCCGTGCCACCAGCTGCACCAGACCTTCCGGCACTGCACGCGAGACGACGCCACCGGCGCCGCCGCCTGCCAAGCCGACATCCGCGTCGAACTCATCGTCGCCGCGGCCCTCGAACCCCTCAAGTACAGGACAGCAGCCTAATGGCCTACACCACCACCCAGCTCGCCGCCCTGCAGAGCGCGCTCGCCAGCGGCGAACTGTCCGTCGAGTACGACGGCAAGAAAGTCGTCTACCGCTCCGTGGCTGAACTCGAGCGCGCGATCGCCGTGGTGCAGGGCGCGCTGGAGGCCGCCGGCACGCTCGCCCAAACCCCGCGCCGCAGCCTGGCTGCGTACAGCCGCAACTGACATGGCCGCCTCCGTGAACGACGGCCCCAACTGGCTCGACCGCGCCATCGGCTGGGTCTCGCCGCACCGCGCCCTGCAGCGCGAATCCGCGCGCGTCGCGCTCGGCCGTGTGCGCGAATACCAGGCCGCCAAGTCCGGCCGGCGCACCAGCGGCTGGACCACCGCCGGCACCAGCGCCAATGCCGAGATCGCGCCCGCGCTGGCCACCCTGCGGGCCCGCTCGCGTGAGCAGGTGCGCAACAACCCGTATGCGTCGATCGCCGTCAACAAGCTGGCCGTCAAGGCGGTGGGCACCGGCATCCTGCCCAAGCACAAGATCCAGAAGGCCGGCGCGCTGTGGAAAGAGTGGGTCAAGGTCGCCGACTTCGACCAGCACTCCGACCTGTACGGCCTGCAGAACCTCGCCGCGCTGGCCATGTTCGAATCCGGCGAAGTCCTGATCCGCCGCCACCTCGACAAGGCCACCGGCGGCGTGCCGCTGCGGCTGCAGGTCCTCGAACCGGACTACCTCGACAGCACCAAACACGGCCCCATGCCCGGCGGCAACTACGCCATCGCCGGCGTCGAGATCAACCCGCAAGGCCAGCGGGTGGCCTATCACCTGTACCGGCAACACCCGGGCGATTCGCTCGTCATCAAGCACGCGTTCGAATCCGTGCGTGTGCCGGCCTCGGACATCATCCACCTGTACGAAAAGCGCCGGCCGGGGCAGCTGCGCGGCATCCCGCGCCTGTCCACCAGCCTCATGCGCCTGCGCGATCTCGACGAGTACGAAGACGCCGAACTCGTGCGCAAGAAAATCGAGGCCTGTTTCGCCGCCTTCGTCACCACCAGCGACGCCTCGCGCGTGGTCGCCAACGCTCAGACCGAAACCCAGAGCGACGGCACCAGCAACCGCATCGAAACCCTTGCGCCCGGCCTGATCGAGTACCTGAAGCCCGGCGAATCCATCAGCTTCGGCGCGCCGTCGTCCTCCGCCGGGTTCGGTGAGTACACCCGCACCCAGCTGCACGCCATCGCCGTCGGCTGCGGCGTGACCTACCAGCAGCTCACTGGCGACCTCACCAGCGTGAACTTGAGCAGCATTCGCGCCGGCATGATCGACTTCAACGAGATGATCGACCAGTTCCGCTGGCTTACCTTCATCCCGGTCGTGTGCGAGCGCATCAACGCTTGGTTCATCGAGGCCGCCTACCTGGCTAACCTCAACCGCAGCCAGGACACCACCGTGCTGTGGACGCCGCCGAAGCGCCAGTGGGTGGACCCGACCAAAGAGGTCGAAGCCGCCCGCCTGGAGCGCGCCGCCGGCATGGCCAGCCTGTCCGAACAGATCCGCCAGAAAGGCGACGACCCCGAACAGACCTTTGCCGAGATCGCGGCGGAGAACAAAAAGCTCGCCGAACTCGGCATCGTCATCGACACCGACCCCGCCCACAAGATCGCCGCCGATGCCGCCAAGGCCGACGCGGCCAAGGCTGCTGCGGACGCCAACGCCAACGACGGCACCGCGCCGGCTGGCCCCGGCACCGACGGTACCGACGGCACCGACAGCAACAACCCCTGAAAGGCCCACCCATGAAACTCAAACCCGGCACCTCCGGCGGCCCGGCCGTGACCCGGCGCGACATGCCGCTCGAAACCCGGCTCGCGCCGATCGGCAGCTACAACGAAAAGGCCCGTACCGTCGATCTGGTGTGGAGCGCCGGCGGCATGGTCAAGCGCTACGACTGGGAGCGCAGCCAGTACTACATGGAGGCCCTGTCCCTCGACCCCGCGCACATCCGCATGGGCCGCATGCAGGCCGGTGCGCCGCTGCTCAACAACCACAACCGCTGGCAGCTCTCCGACGTGCTCGGCGTGGTGGAGGGCACCAGTTTTGCCAATGGCGAGGCGCGCGCCTCGGTGCGGTTCTCCGAGCGTGACGAGGTGGCGCCCATCCTGATGGACGTGAAAAGCGGAATCATCCGCAACGTCTCGGTGGGCTACGCCGTGTACCGCATCGAGCAGCTGCCGCCCTCGGCCGAATCCGAAGGCCTGCCCATCTACCGCGCCATCGACTGGGAGCCCATGGAAGTCTCGCTGGTGCCGATCGGCGCGGATCCCGGCGCCGGTGTACGCGGTGCCGACGGCAAACCCGCCGCCCCCCAATCTCAAGTTCGCACGTTCCCGTGTGATTTCACCGCAGTGCAACCGCCGGCGGCTGCCGGCACCACGCTCGAAAGGAGCCCCGCTATGAAGAGCAAACTGTTCGAGCTGCTGACCAAGGCAGCGCCGAATCAAACCGCAGGCAAGACCGTCGACGACTTCACCGAAGCCGACCTCGCCCTGCGCCTCGAAATCGCGCTCGATGTGCGCGGCCAGTCCGCGAACCCGACCCCGGCCCTCGCGGCCACGCCCGCACCCGCCATCCCGGCCCCCGCCGCCTCGGCCGATGCGACCCGCGCCGCTGTCGTCGCCGAACGCGCCCGCGTCAGCGAGATCGAAACCCTGGCCCGCCAGCACGGCCTTGACCAGGCCTTCGTGCGCAAGCACATCGACGGCGAAACCGCGCCCGACCAGGTGCGCGCCGCCGTGCTCGAAATCCTCGCCGAGCGCTCCAAGAAAAACACCCCGCAAGGCGGTCTCCCCGGCGGCCACGTCGACGTCGTCTCCGACGAAACCGTCAACCTGCGCGAGCACGTCTCCAACGCCCTCATGCACCGCGCGCTGCCCGGCCAGATCAAGCTCGACGAAGGCGCCAAGCAGTACCGCGGCTACACCCTGCGCGAAATGGCCCGCCTCATGCTGGAGAAGCGCGGCATCAACACCGCCGGCATGAGCATCCAGCAGATCGCCGAGCGGACCTTCATGTCCGGCAGCGACCTGCCCAACATCCTCCTGGATGCGGCCAACAAATCCCTGCGCCGTGCGTACGACGCCACCCAGCGCACCTTCACCGTGTGGGCCAACCCCGCCAGCGCGCCCGACTTCAAGAACATCAACCGCACGCTGCTCTCCGGCGCGCCGTCGCTGCTCGAAGTCAAGTCCGGCGGCGAGTTCAAGTACGGTTCCGTGTCCGACGGCAAGGAAACCTACGCGCTGGCCACCTACGGGCGCATCATCGGCATCAACCGCCAGACCATCATTAACGACGACCTGCAGGCCTTCACCCGCCTGCCGCAGTTGTGCGCCAATGCCGCGGCCGACCTGCAGAGCGACACCGTGTACGGCATCCTCACCGCCAATGCCGCGCTCGCCGATGGCGTCGCCCTGTTCAGCGTCGCCACCCACGCCAACCTCACCTCCAGCGGCACCGCCATCTCGGTGGCCTCGCTCGGTGTGGCGCGCACGGCGCTGCGCAAGCAAACCGGGCTCGAAGGTCGTCCCATCAACCTGACGATGAAAACCCTGCTCGTGCCGGCCGCCATCGAAACCACCGCGCAGCAGTTCGTCAGCCAGGCCTACATCGCGTCGGCGTCGTCCAGCATCAACCCCTTCGCTGGCCAGCTCACCGTGGTGGCCGAACCGCGGCTCGACACCGCCAGCGCCACCGCCTGGTACGGCATCGCCGACCCGGCCCAGATCGACACCGTCGAATACGCCTTCCTCGAAGGCTCCGAAGGCGTCTACCTGGAGTCGCGCATGGGCTTCGAAGTCGACGGCATGGAGCTGAAAGTCCGCCAGGACTTCGCCGCCAAGGCGCTCGACTACCGCGGCCTGTACAAGAACAACGGCGCGTAATTCCGCAGTCTCCTCCCCGGTGCCTCGGCACCCCTTACGCCGCCCGGCTCAACCCGGTGCGGCGTTTTTTTGCCCCGGTTCAAACACTCTCCGAAAGGAACCACCATGAAACATGCATTCACCCCGCAGCGCCTGGTCCTCTTGGGCCTGGCGGTCCTCGTGGCCGTGGCCTACGCCGCCGGCCTGATCGGCGTGCAGGGCCTGGGCCTCTCCGCCCTGGCCATCGGCGCCACCAACTTCGTCGCCGAAGGCGAGCGCCTCACGCTCGTGGCCCCGTATGCCGTGACGGTCGGCGGCGGCGCCAAGTTCGGCAACAACTTGTTCGGCGTCGCGATCGACACCGTGGCCTCCGCCGGTACCGGCGTGTTCGCCACCGAGGGCGTGTGGGACATCACCAAGACCACCACCGCCGCCTTCGCCGTCGGCGACAAGGCCTACTGGGACGACACCAACAAGCGCCTCACCACCACCAGCACCAGCAACCTGCCGGTGGGTGTGGTCGTCGAAGCGGCGGCCACCACCGGCACCACGGCCCGCGTCAAGCTCGCCCCGGCCACCATCGTCGCGGCTGGTTCGTAAGCCAGGCCCGGGCGCATTGTCGCCCGGCGTCAACCTCCACAAAAGGCCCGGCCCATGAAGCCGGGCCTTGAATCAAATCAACGCAGCATCCGCAGGAGCCCATGATGTCCGCCTATTCGAACTACCTCGCCAACAAACTCGTCGACTGGCTCTTGCGTGGCGCGACGTTTACCCCGCCGAGCACCGCCTACATCGGCCTGCTCACCACCACGCTGGAGTCGCGTCCGAACAGCACATCGGTGTCGCTCAACGCCACCATGAGCATCACCGCGAGCGACGGCAAGCGGCACCTCTACAAGGCCACCACGGCCGGCACCAGCGCATCGAGCGCGCCCACGTTCCCCGGCGTGGCTGGCGAAACCGTTACCGACGGATCGGTCGTCTGGACCGAACAAACCGCCGGCCTCAAGGCCGGTACCGCCGCCGTCGAGGCCAGCTACACCAACTACGCGCGCACCGGCGTGACGAGCAACACCACCAACTGGGCCGGCACCCAGTCGGCCGGCAGTACCAGCACCAGCTCCGGCACCACGGCCACCACCAGCAACAACGGCACCATCACCATCGGCTCGGCGGCTGGCAGCGGCCCCACCTACGCCTGGGCGTTCGCGGTGTATGACGCCTCCACCAGCGGCAATCTGCTGATGTTCATCCCGCTGACGACCGCGCGCACCATCGCCAACGGGGACGGCGCGCCCACCTTCGCCGCCGCCGCCGCGCAGATCTACGTCGATTCCGACAACTAAGCGGGGGCGCCATGCAAGTCAAACCCAGCTATGCCGCCAGCGCGGCGCTGTTCACCACCAACGCGCTCGACAGCCTCGCCGCCAGTTCCACGCTGCTGGCCGGGCTGGCCAGCGCCAAGCGCAACAACGCCACCGACCTCTGGACCTCCTGCCACCTCGGCGGCCGGTTCAAGGCCAACAACACCGCGCCCACCGCCGGCCGTATCGAGGTGTGGGCGGCGGCCATCCTCAACGACACGCCGACCTACCCGGAGAATCAGGCGGGCTCGGGGTTCGACGGTACCGAAAAGGCCGTCACGCTCACCAGCGCCGACATCAAGGTCGCGGTGATGAAAAACATCGCCAGCATCGTCACCGACACCACCGCCAACCGCATCTACGAATTCGACGGCGTCGACCTGGCCAACCTGTTCGGCGGAAAAATGCCGGCACAGTGGTGGGTGTGGGTCACGCACTCGATGGTGCAGGCGCTCAACACCACCGCCGGCAGCGGCGGCCAGGTGTGGGCCACCGGCCAGCAGATCCTCGTCGAGTAGCGCGCGATGTTCGCGTTTCAGCGTCCGGCCCGCCGCCGGTCGCAACCCGCTGAGGCCGGCCATTCGCAGGGCGGGCTGCCGCTCGCCGCCTTGTGGACGGCGGTCGGCAACTCGTTTGTCGACGCGGTGTCTGGCGCGATCGCCACCCGTAACGGCAGCGGCACCAACGGCGCGGTCGGCAGCGGCGAGATCGGCCTGCTGGGCAATGGGTCCAGCTGGTGGACCATCCCGACGATCACGCTGCCCAAGCCATACACGGTGGTGGTGCGCGGCTATTCGCCGAACAGCAACAAAAGCATGCTGTTCGGCCAGCAGGGTGCGACCACCGACTATTTCTGGCTCAACAACGGCAGCGGCTCCACCCAGTTGCGGGCGGCCAACAACAGCAGCACGGCGTTCGCCAACAGCGCCTACGGCACGCTGTCGACGTATGTCGTCACCGTCGACGCCAGCGGCAACTACAAGTTGTTCCGTGAGGGCGCGCTGCTGCAGAGCGTGTTCCTGGCTACGACGCCGACGCTGACGGTCAACGCCATCGGCAACGGCTACAGCAGTACGACGTTTGCCCTTAACACCGGCGGCGGTGTCAGCCTGTTCGCTGCGCTCACCCAGGACGTGGGCGTCGATCGCGCCCGCGAGCTTTCGCTGAACCCGTGGCAGCTGTTCGAGCCGTCGCCCGACAACGGCATCAACCTCGGCGCCATCCTGGCGGCCGCGCTGGCAGGCATTGGCGGGGCCCAGGCGGGCGGCGCTGGTGACGTCACCACCAGCCCCACCGCCGGCGGATCGGGGGGCGCGCAGGCAGGCGGCGCCGGTTCGCTGGCGATCGCCGCCGGGCTTGCGGCCAGCAGTGGCGCGCAGGCAGGGGGCAGTGGCGCGCTCGACCCGGCCGGCACCATCGCACTGAGCACGCCGGTCCAGTACAAGATGCACCAGCGCGACGAAGTGACCGACCTGGCCGACATCGACGCCACCGGCACCTACACCGGCACCCCGTCGGCGATTCAGGCGCGCTTCAATGGCGGGTCCTGGGCCACCATCGACGCCAGCCCGTCCGGCGGCACCTGGAGCGGCACGCTGTCCGATTGTGCCGTCGGGCAGGGCACGTTCGAAGTGCGGTTCGCCAACGACAGCGGCGTCACCGACAGCGTGGCCGACATCGGTGTCGGCGACATCTTCATCGTCGCCGGACAAAGCAACCACTCGGGCCGCGCCTCCACGGCCGTGCAGCCGGCCAATGCCGTGTTCACGGCGGTGCAGTACGGCAACGACGGCACGTGGAAACCCCTGCAGGAAGCCAACACCGGCAGCGGCGCGTTCGACGACCAGACCGGCGCCACCTACTCAGTGCGCACCAGCCAGCAAGCCGCCGTGGCGGGCAGCTACTTCGGCCGGCTCTCCACGCTCATCGAGCAGCACGGCGTGCCCACCGCATTCGTGCCGGTGGCGATGGGTTCCACGGCCATCAGCGCCTGGCTGCCGTTTGCCGATCACCGCGCGCCGTCAACCCTGTACGGACAAGCGCTACTGCGGGCCGAAGCGGCGGGTGGCCATCGCGCCATGCTGTGGTACCAGGGCGAGGGCGACGCCGGCGGCGGGACCTCGCAGGCCACCTACGAATCGCGGCTGGTCACGCTCGTGGATTCATGGTTCGCCGATACCGGCAAGAAAACCGTGGTGTACCAGATCTGCCGGCGCGGCAGCACCAGCACGGCAGGGTGGGACGCGATCCGCGCCGCGCAAGTGGCCGTGCCTGGCTACAACAGCAACGCCATCCTCGGGCCGGATCTCGAGTATGCGTGGACCTCGACCAACATCCACTACCTGACCCAGGGCGACATCGAAAGCCTGGCCGACATCGTATTCGCCCGCCTGGCCGAGCTGTACGGCTACACCGCCGCCGCCGATCTTGAAGGTGTGGGCGGCGCGGCCGCCGGCGGTATCGCCACGCTGCAAGGTGCCGCGGCAATCCTGGCGGGCGTGGCGGGGGCCACCGCCGGCGGTACCGCCGCGCTCACGATCGCATCCGGGGATCTGGTGGCCGATGTCCGATACCTCATCACCCGGCCGCGTACCAACTGGACCATCACACCATGAGCACCTACTTCAAGCGCAAGAAAGACCCGCACGAAAAAGCGGTGCTCACATTCGACTTCAGCAGCGAGCTGGCCGCCGGAGAAACCCTCACCGGCACGCCGACCGTCTCGGTCAGCCTCGAAGAGGGGGCCGATCCCAACCCGTCCGACCTCCTGAATGGCGATGGCGCCATCAACTCGGCCACCATCACGCGCGTCAACGGCACCACGATTGCGATCGCCAGCGCATTCCAGCAACCTGTCAAGGCGGGCGTGAGCGGCTGCGTGTACGGCATCGAAGTGATCTGCGAGACCACCAACTCCAACAAGGTGCTCGCGTTTACCGGGCTGTTGCGCGTGGCAGAGGGCGCCTGATGGACTGGTCGCGGCACATGCGCTCGATCATTGAGCGGCTGGGCGAGGACTGTACCTGGCGCCCAATGGCCTCCACCGGCACGGCCACCGTGCGCGCCATGTACATCGCCCCGTTCGCGCGGGCGCTCGACATCGTGCCTACCAACCGGCCGCAGATTGCCTTCATGACGGCCGACGCCGCCGACCTGGCCATGGATGACCTCATCACCCTGCGCGGCACCGAGTACCGGGTGGCCGAAGTGCAGCCGGATCCGGTCTCCGAAGTCACCGTCTGCCCGCTGGAAGAGGTGTAGCCATGCGCCTGGACATCCGTGAAAACATCGACGCCGCCACCGTGGGCCTCACCGCCATCCCGGAAAAAGCCACCAAGCCGGCCACTGTGCGTGCCCTGAACCGCACCATCACCAGCGTGCGCGCCGAGGCCGCCCGCCAGATGCGCAAGGACTACGGCACGCTTCCGATCCGCATCCTCAAGGCGCTGATGCGCTTCACCCGCGCCAACATCGCCACGCTCACGGCCAGCCTGACGTTTTCCAACAAGCGCATCCCGCTCATCCGCTGGAACGCCGTGCAGACCTCGCGCGGTGTACGGGTGAAGGGGCCCAAGCGCATGGAAACCTGGAGCGGCCAGATCATCACGCCCGAAATGCTGCGCAGCGCCTTCATTCAGACCGCGCGCGGCAACGCCGGCCGCAACGTCTTCATCCGCCTCGGCAAGGAGCGCTACCCAATCGAGGGCATCGTCTCCGCCTCGCTCGCCAGCACCTATGTCGAAGGCAAGATCAGCGCCGCCCTCAACAGTGCCGCGCGGCTCAAGTTCCAGGAAAACTTCGTGCGCGAGCTGCGGTTCGCGCTGGGGGCAAAGTAGTGGCCGACCACGTCCGCACGCAGATCCGAAACGCCCTGGCCAACCTGCTGGCCACCTTGCCCACCACGGGCGAGAACGTCTTCCGCGCCACCGGCCGGCCGATTCCCGAATCCCAGCTGCCGGCCATCATCGTCGGTGTGGGCGGGGAGAGCATCACCGCCGCCACCGTACACGGGCCGGACCTGCTCGAGCGCGAGGTCGACCTCACCATCACGGCCGTGGTCATGGCGACCGATGACCTCGACGACACCCTCGACACCATCGTCAAGGACGTCGAGGAAAAGTTGAACGAGACCGGCACCGCCGATCTGCTCGGTGGTTTGCTGAAGCTCAACGACTTCAGCGAGATCTCCGAGATCGAGATCGACAACACCGGCAAGAAACCCGTCGGCCGTCTGATCATGACGCGCCGCGGCCTCTACTACACCAGCGCGGACGACCCCACGACCGCGCAGTAACGCAGTTTCCCGCAGTCCCACCGCCCGCCCGAGCAGCCGCTCCGGCGGGCTTTTTTTTGAGCAAAGGAGCCCGTCATGGGAGTCAAAGTCTGGTCCAAGGTGGCGATTGCCGTGCAGAGTGCGCTGGCCACCGCCGTCACCATCAGCGGCATCACCAAAGCCAACCCCGGCGTCGTCTCGTGGGCGTCCGGTACCGACCCCGCCAACGGCGACTACGTCCTCATGAAAGTGCAGGGCATGACGCAGCTGGACTACCGCGTCTGCCGCGTCGCCAACTTGAATGGCGCCGGCAACACCTTTGAGCTCGAAGGTGTGGACACCACCAGCTTCGACACCTTCTCGAGCGGCACCTTCGAAGTCATCACCTTCGGCACCACGCTGTCGATCGTCTCCGACATGTCCGCCTCCGGCGGCGATCCGGAGTTCATCGACACCACGACGATCCATGACGACGTCAACAAGCAGGTGCCGGGCAACTTCAGCGCCATCGTCTACAACATGACCGCCAACTGGGATCCGGCCGACGCTGGCCTCATCGCGCTCAAGGCTGCGTCGGATCTGAAGGCGATCCGCTGTGTACGGATCACCTTCTCCGACAACACCCGGGTCGTGTTCGCCGGCTACGTCGCCGCCTCGGGCGTGCCCACCGGCAGCGCCAAGGGCAAGGTCGCCACCCCCATCGCCATCACGGCGTATGGCCGGCCCTCGATGTTCGCGACCTGATGGCCATCGATCGCAACCAGGCCAAGCCTCCGGTATTGCCCAAGGAGGCCGTGGACGTGCCGGAGATCGGCGGCGAAGTCATCGTGCGCGGGCTGCTCCTCACCGAGCGGCTTGCGCTCTTTGTCGAAAACCTCCCCCAGGCGCAGGCCGAAGGGGAGGAGGCCGTCATCGATGGCCCGGTCGCCGCCGACCGCTACATCCACATCCCGCGCATGCTCGCCCGCACCGTGCTCGCCGCTGATGGCAAGCCCCTGTGGACCGAGGCGCAGTGGGAGGAGTTCGGCGCCGTGCACTTCGACGTCGCGCTGCGCCTGTTTCACGTGGCCCAGCGGCTTTCGGGCCTCCAGGTCGAGGAAGCCAAAAAAAACTGATTGAGCGGCCCGACCTGCGCTTCGCACTGATGTTGTCGCGCACGCTGGGCCGCACCCTTCAGGAGCTTGGGCAAACCATGACCGCGCGTGAATTCGGCCTGCACTGGGCCGAGTACACGCGCGAGCCCTGGGGTGATGCCCGCATCGATCTCGCCGGCGCCGTCGTCGCCCGCACGCTGGCCGAAATCAACCGCGACCGCGAAAAGCGCCCCACGCCGTTCTCCCTGGCCGACTTCCTGCCGCTGCAAGAGCGGCCGGACGAAGAGGCCGTCGAGGCCGGCACCCCGCAGGACATGTTCGATCAACTCAACGGAGTCCACAAGTGAGCCAGAATCCGCCGCCGGTCCAGTTGATTCTGTCCGCCAAGGACGAGACCCGCGCCGCCATCCAGTCCGCCGTGGGCGGGCTGGAGCAGCTCAAGTCCAGCGCCGCCGGCCTGCAGGGCCTGCTCGCCGGCGCCCCCGCCGCGCTGGCCGGCCTGGCCGCGGTGCAGCAGTTCCGCAACTTCGTGTCGGCGGCTGCGGCCATGGACGACCTGGCCGAAAAAACCGGCGCCTCGGTCGAAAAGCTATCCGCGCTGGCCTCCGTGGCCAAGATCTCCGGCACCAGCATCGACGTCGTTGAAAATTCGCTTGTACGTCTCGCCAAGGGCCTGGCCGGAGCGGATGAAGAGTCCAAGGGTGCCGGCAACGCCCTGGCTGCGCTGGGCCTGAAAGCCGAAGAACTCAAGAAACTCGACACCGCTGACGCGCTCAAGCTGGTGGCCGACCGGCTCAACGAATACCGCGACGGCGCCGGCAAGACCGCGCTGGCCGTCGACCTCCTCGGCAAGTCCGGGGCCCAGGCGCTGCCATACCTGAAGGACCTGGCCGAAACCTCCAACCTGCAGGCCAAGCTCACCGCCGAACAGGCCGCCCAGGCGGAGAACCTCGAAAAAAACTTGGTACGCCTGTCCGCCTCCACCAGCGGCGCGTGGAAGGAATTCTCGGCAGCGGTGTTACCTACCGTTGACCAATTTGTGCAGGCGCTCCTCGAGGCCAGCAACAAGAGCGGCGGCCTGCGCGACGAGATCAAGAAACTCGCCGCTGATGGCACCATCCGCGACTGGGCGGAAAACGCCGCTATTGGTGTGGCCTACCTGATCGACGCCGCCCGTAACTTGGTCAACGTGCTCAATGTGGCCGGTGCATCTACCGCCACCGCGTTTGTCGGCGCAGAACTCTCCGTCGCCAAGGTGCGACAGTTCCTGGACGGTGGGCGCAATGCGCGCTACTTCGACCAACAGGTCAAGGATCTGCGTGCGCTCAAAAGCGAAGCGGAGTCAGGTGTATCGGAGGCATTCCAGAAGTTTCTCGACGCGCCGCAGTTTTCCAATGCCGTCCGCGATCGGTTTACTGCCTTGCGGTCGGCCGCGCAGACCGCGTCCGAAACCAAGCCCCAGATCGATTACAACTCCAACGTCGGCAAGGCCGCCGGCGCCGCCAAAGACGAACTCAAGTCCATCGAGAGCTACGTCGCCAGCATCCGCGAACAAGTCGTCGGCGTCACCGCCGGCGAGTTCGAAAAAATGCGCCAAAAAGCACTGGACACCTTCAGCGCGGTCGATTTCGGTGCTCTGAGCGGGCTGGATAAGAGCCGCTTCTCCGATGCCTTCGCGCAGGTCACCGAGGACATCGATGCCCTAGAGGAGCGCACCCGTACCATGCAGTGGGCGAAGGCGCTGTCCGACGGTTTCGTGGAGGCCGCGCGAGCGGCCGAGGCCGCCGATCTTGCGTTCAGCGGCTTCAACCAGGCCATGAGCCAGCAGGCGCAGGACCTGCAGTTCGAGATCAGCCTGGTGGGCAAGCTGGCCGACGAGCGCCGCCAGCTGGCCGCCATCCGCAAGATCGACGCCGACGCCCTGCGTGCACAGGCCGCCATTCCGGACAATGCACCCAACCGCGAAGAGCGCATCGGCGACATTCAGCGCGAGGCCGAGAACGCCAAGCAGCGCGTCACTGAATTGAACACCCAGCTGCGCACCCTGAGCCGCGACGGCTTCACCGGGCTGCAGTCGGCCGCCGCCGAGTACTTCAGCCGCGTCACGAACGACGCGTCCAACTTCGGCAACGCCTTCACCAACATCATGGGCTCGGTGGAGAACAGCTTCGTCGAGCTGGCCAAGACCGGCAAGTTCGAATTCAAGGGGCTGGTCAACTCCATCATCGCGGACCTGGCGCGCATCGTGGTGCGCCAGCAGATCACCGCGCCCCTGGCCAAGGCCGTCAACGACGCCGCTGGCGGCGGGCTGGGCGGCCTGTTCTCGGGCCTGTTCGGCAATAGCAGCTCCGGCAGCTTCACCGGCGATTCCGCGCTCGACATCGCCATCGGCCTGCGCGCCTCTGGCGGTCCGGTCGATGCCGGCTCGCCCTACATCGTGGGTGAAAAGGGCCCGGAACTGTTCGTGCCCAACCTGGCCGGCAGCATCGTGCCCAACAGCGCCATGGGCGGCGTGTCGATCGTGCAGAACATCAACATCGACAGCCGCTCCGACCAGGCCAGCATTCTGCAGGCGATGACGGTGGCCAAGAACGAGGCGGTGGCCGAAATCGAGGACCGCCGCCGCCGTACCGGGGGCATGGCATGACCACCATCGCGTTCCCCTCCATCTCGCGCCTGCCGCGCGAATACGAGTTCGGCGTCGTGTGGAACACCCAGGTGTTCTCCTCGCCGCTCACCCAGGCGGTGCGCACCATCGAAATCCCCGGTGCGCGCTTCAAGATGCAGTTCCGCCTCTCCGCGTTCGAGGAGGACGACAGCGCCCTCGTGCAGGCCTTCCTCATGCAATTGCGCGGGCGGGTCAACCACGCGGCCATGTACAACCTGGCGCGCCCGCTGCCGCGCGGCACCATCGCCGGCACGCCGCTGGTCAAGGGGGCAGGGCAGAGCGGCGCCACGCTGGCCATCGACGGCTGCAGCGTGGGCACTACGCTCAAGAAGGGCGACTTTTTTGGCGTCAACGGCGAACTCAAGATGGTCGTCGCCGACGCCACCGCCAACGGCTCCGGCGAAATGAGCGTCACCTTCGAGCCGCCGCTGCGCGCCTCGCCGGCCGACAACGCCGCCATCACCACCACCCGCCCGACGGCGCTGTTCATGCTGGAGTCCGACGAATCCATGTGGACCACCCGCCCGGGTACGCGCAGCGACTTCGTGCTCTCGTTTATCGAGGTGTTCTCATGACCACCCGCGACCTCACCGCCGCCGTCGAGACGGCGCTGGCCGGCACCAACCTCACCGCCATGTTCCTGATCGAGCTGCGCTTCGGTTCGGGCACGGTGTACGTCAACAACCTCGACTTCGACAAGGACTACGGCGGCCACACCTGGCTGGGCCGTGGCCGGATCGGCTCGATCTCCGCCATCGAGGAGGGCGAGGACCTGCAGGCCAACGGCGTGCGCCTCACGCTTTCCGGCATCGACTCATCGCTGGTGGCCATCGCGCTCACCGAGGATTACCAGGGCCGCGCGGTGATCATCTCGCTGGCGCTGCTCGACAGCAACCACAACATCATCGACACGCCGGTGCAGGTGTACCGCGGGCGCATGGACACCATGCCCATCGAGGCCGGGCAGACGGCCACCATCACCATGAACGTGGAGGGGCGGCTCGTCGATTTCGAGCGCCCGCGCGTGCGCCGCTACAACAGCGAAGACCAGCAGATCGTCTACCCGACCGACCAGTTCTTCCAGTACGTCCCGCAGATGGTCTCCAAGGAACTCTACTGGGGCATGGCCACCCCGGCCGGGATCTCGCAATGATGGCCCCCGCCGTGGTGTGCGAACTCGGCCACCGTGTGCCGGACTGGCCGCGCCAGCTCGACGCCGTCGTCAATGATGCGCGCGTGCGGCCGTTCAACTGGCGCCGCCACAACTGCGCCACCTTCGCCGCCGATTGCGTGGAGGCCATGACCGGCGTGTCGCTGCACGAGCGCTTTGCCGACTGCTTGACCAGCGTGCGCCGTGCCGTGCTCAATGCCGAATTTCTCGAAGAGCACGCCGACAGCATTCTCGGCGTGGAGCGCCGCATCCCGGTGCGCCTGGCGCAGCGCGGCGACGTGGTGATCGTGCGCGTCGAGCCGGCGCCGGCGCTGGCCGTGTGCCTCGGCATCAGTGCGGCTGCCGTCGGGCCGACCGGCGTGTCATTCGTTCGCATGGAGGCGGCCCTATGCGCGTGGCGCATCTGATCCGCTGCGCGATTGCGCTGGCGCTGCTGCTGGTGGCGGGCGCTGCGATCGCCGGGCCGGTCATTGCGATCGCCGGGTCGGTGATTGGCGCATCGCTGGCCACCTCGCTGGGCCTTTCCGGGTTTGCGGCCATCGCCTTCCGGGTCGGCTTCTCGTTGGTCGTCTCCGGCATTTTTGGCAAGCAGTCCGAGCCCACCCGCGACACCGGCCAGCAGGGCAGCTTCACCGCCGAAGCGCAGGGTCGCCAGCAGATCGTGCGCTCGAACGTGTCCGCGCGCCAGATCGTGTACGGCGAGGTCCTGCAGTCCGGTCCGCTGGTGTTCGCCGCCACCTCCGGCAGCACCAACGACACGCTCGACCTCGTCATCGCGCTGGCACCACATGCCGTGCACGCCATCGGCGACGTGTACCTCAACGACGAGGTGATCGGCGATCTCGATGCCAACGGCGCGGTCACCACCGGCCGCTTCGCCGGCTACGTGCGCGTTACCAAGTGCTTGGGCACGCAGACCACCGCCGACCCCGGCCTGATGGCGCGCCACCCAAGCAAGTGGACCGCCGATCACATCGGCTTCGGCGTGACGTACATCATCGTCACGCTCACCTTCAACCGCGACGTGTTCCCGCAGGGCATTCCCAACGTCAAGGCCATCGTCAAGGGCGCGCTGCTGCTGGACCCGCGCACCGGCCAGCGCGCGTACCACACCAACTGGAACCTGGTGGTACGCGATTACCTGACCCGCCCGGCCATCGAGGGCGGCCTGGCAGCGGAGCCCGACGAGATTGACGACGTCGCCAACATTGCCGCCGCCAACGTGTGCGACGAGCGGGTCCCGATGGCTGCCTATGGCGCCCGTGCCGCCGCCAGCGCCACCACCGACCGCTTCACCTACCTTGAGGCGGAAAAGCGCATCGCCACCGGCGACGCCGTCACCCTGCTCACCGACGGCGTGCTGCCCACGCCCCTGCTGGCGGCCACCGAGTACTACGTCATCCGCCTCAACGCCACCAGCTGCCAGCTGGCCAGCAGCTACGTCAACGCGCTGGCAGGCGTGCCCATCGACCTCACGGACGACGGCAACGGCACCCACACCCTGCAGCATGTCAGCCAGGCGCGCTACACCTGCAACGGCACGGTCGACACCAGCAAGAAGCCCATCGAGATCCTGCGCGGCCTGATGACCGGCGCCGCCGGCGTGCTCACCTACCCGAACGGCAAGTTCACCGTGTATCCGGCGGCGTACTCGGTGCCGGAGATTACGCTCGATGAAGACGACCTGCGCGGCCCGGTCAAGCTGCTGCCGGCCCCCGCCCGCCGCGAGCTCTTCAACGCCGTGCGCGGCACCTATGCGGACCCGTCCAAGGCCTGGCAGCCGGGCGACTTCCCGCCCATGCGCAACCCCGCCTACGCCGCGCAGGACAACGGCGAAGAGATCTTCCGCGACATCGAACTCGGCTACACCAACGACGAGATCCGCGCCCAGCGCATTGCCAAGGTGATCCTCGAGAAAAGCCGGCAGGGCATGACCATCGAAATGCCGGTCAAGATCAACGAGCGCACGTTCAAGCTGTCCGTGTGGAACACCGCGCTGATCGACAACGCCGCCTTCGGCTGGAGCGGCAAGGTATTCCGCGTCACCCGCTGGCGCCTGGCGCAGGACGGGCAGGGCCTCGACCTCACCCTGCGCGAAGACTCGGCCGAGAGCTACGACTGGTCCGCCGGCGACGCCACCATTGGCGACCCCGCACCCGACACCGACCTGCCCAGCCCGTTTACTGTGGGCGTGCCTGGCACGCCGGTGGTGAGCGAGGAACTGTACGAAACCATCGGCAGCAGCGGCGTCAAGGTCCGTGTCACTATCGAATGCGAACCTGCGGTCGACCCGTATGTCGTGCGCTACGAATTCCAGTTCAAGGCCGACAACGACCCAGAGGAAGCCTGGCTGGCCATCGCCTCGGTGAGCCTCGCCACGGCCCAGCTGATCGACCTCACGCCCGGCGTGTACGACTTCCGCGTGCGCGCCATCAACACCCTCGGCGTGCGCAGCGCCTGGTCGGCCACTGTCACGCGCGAGATCCAGGGGCTGGTGGCCGCGCCCGGCGACGTGCAGAACTTCAGCGTCATCGCCATCGGCGGCCTGGCGCTGGCCAGCTGGGACATCACGGCCGACCTCGACGTGCGCATCGGCGGGCGCGTGTGGATCCGCCACAGCCCGCTCACCAGCGGCGCCCTGTGGGAGAACGGCGTGGTGATGGAGCGCTTCGCCGGCGGCGCCGTCAACGGCCCGCTGCCGCTGGTCACCGGCACCTACATGGCCAAATTCGAAGACAGCGGCGGGCGTTTCTCCGCCGCCATGGCCAGCTACGTCGCCACTGAGGGCATGGTCACCGGCCTGTCGACGCTGGCCACCATTACCGAAAGCCCCACGTTCAGCGGCACCAAGACGCAGGTCGTGGTCGACACCGGCACCCTGAAGCTGGACAACTCCGGCGACATCGACGCCGTGGCCGACTTTGACGCCATTCCTGATGTCGACGCGCTGGGCGACATCTACGGCACCGGCGAATACGTGTTCGCCACCGTGTACGACGGCACCACCAAGGCCGTGCGGCGCTTCGAGGCCGATATCGCCGTCACCAGCACCGACGAAGCCAACACCATCGACGACTGGCCCGACTTCGACGCCGTGGCCAACATCGACGCCACCGAAGTCAACGACACCGACGTCACGCTCTACGCCTCCGTGACCGACGACAACCCGGCCGGCAGCCCGACCTGGGGCCCGTGGACGCAGTTCCACGTCGCCGAGTTCAACTGCCGCGCCGCCCGCTTCAAGCTCGCATTCAGCAGCGGATCCCCCACCCACAACATCGCCGTCAGCACGCTGGCGGTGGCCATCAAAGCCTGAAGGAAACGCCATGTCCCAGGAAGATTACGTTCTCGCCAGCGGTCAGAACGGCAGCAGCCTGCGCGCCGACGTTCAGTCGCACCTGCGCGCACTGCTGTCGCTCAACTCCGGCGCCAGCGAGCCGTCCACCATGTACGCCTACATGCTGTGGCTGGACACCACCAACGGGCTGCTCAAGCAGCGGAACGGCGCCAACACCGCGTGGATCATCCGCGACACCGCGGCCGAAACGCGCGTGGTGGCCAAGAGCGGCGCCTACACCGTCATCGATGACGACTTCGGCAAGACCTTCAAGGCCTCCGGCACCTGGAGCCTCGCGCTCACCGCGGCCGCCACGCTGCTCGATGGCTTCTGGTTCGCCCTGCGCAACACCGGCAGCGGTACCATCACCATCGACCCGAACGGCAGCGAGCAGATCGATGGCGCCACCACCGTAGCCCTGGCGGCCGGCGAGTCCTGCTACGTGGTGTGCGATGGCAGTGCCTTCTTCACCATCGGCCGCTCGACCAGCTCGGCCGCATCTGTGGTCGTACCGGTGCGCCAGACGGTGCTTTCCGGCCCTGTGGATTCGACCGGCCTGTCGGCCTTTGGCGGCAGCACTGGCGGCACTACCGTCACGGCCACCGGCACGCTGTACGCCACCGCCGCCAACGGGTTCGGCGCCTCAGGCGCGGTCGATGTAGTCGGCGGCGTGACCAACCCAAGCTGGACGGGACTGTCGACCAACGGCACCATGTACCTATACGTGGACATTGCCGGCGGCGTGGCCACCACCGGCAGCACCACCCTGGCGCCGACCTACCAGTGGGGCGGAACGTATTCCACAACCTCGGGCCAGTTCACGTTCAACATTCAGGAAATGGTCGGCAAGGTCGGCAACGGCTCCTCGGCGGTGCAGACCAATCGCGTATTCGTGGGCGAGGTCACCGTCGCCGGCGGGGTGGTCACTGCCATCACATGGTATGCCCTGATGGGACGCTACACCTCGGCACAGTTCGGCCATGCGCTAAATACGGTGTACAGCCAGAGCCACAACATCGGTTGCATGCCGCGCGACGCTCGGGTTGTGTACGTCAATGTCACCTCCGAGGCCGGCTATGTCGCTGATGACGAGCTCGACGTCAGTCAGGGAATTGCCGACAACAGCAACAACGGCGTGCACGTCATCCTGCAAAAAACCGCCGCCAGCGTGGCCACCAGCAACAACTTCCGCATCCAGAACGCCGCCACGCCGGCCGGGCTGGTCGCGGGCACCGTGGCGCGCTGGAAGCTGAAACTCTATGTCAACCGGGGGTGGTAAATGAGCACGGCAAGCGCCGCCAGCGCAGCAAATGAGGCCACCGCCGCCGCCGGCGTGGCCATCACCGTCACCGGGTCCATTCTCGGCCTGCAGTTCGACGCGCTCCTCGGTGGATTCGTCGGCGCGCTGGTCGCGCAGACGCTCGTCACCGACCCGCCCATCGAGGGCCTCACTGCGCTGCAGCGCTACGTGCGCGTGTTCGCCCAGCTCCTGGCCGCCGGCATGCTGGCCGGGTTTCTCACGCCGGTGGTAGAGACCATCGCCGCCGGCCTGCTGCCGGCCAAGGTGCCGTGGCATGCCCTGCACATGGCGGTCGCCGGCGCCATCGGCATGGTGGCACCGGTGGTGGTGCCCGCCCTTCGAAAACTGGCTCAAAAACTTGCAGAGAGGCCTTGATGGACTACGTCATTCTCACCCTCGCGCTCGCCGGCCTGGTGGGCTGCTACGACATCGCCCGCCGCATGAGCCTTCGCACCCGACACTCGATGCGCCTGGCCGTCATCGTCATTGGCCTGGGCTGCGTGCTGGCCATGTTCGGCGAATACGAGTGGGCGCTGGTCGCGCTCCTGGCCGGCTGCGGCCTGTACCGGGTTTTCGACCTGCGAACGGAAGGCTGGCACCATGTCCATCACCCTGCTGGCGGTATACGTCCTGTGGCAGATGCACCGCCTCAACGCCCCGGGGGCGCCGATGAACCTGCTGACGCGCCTGGCCATCCTATGGGTGGCGTGGTGTCTTTTCAGGCTCATCGGGCAAATCATGGCCTGATGCGGCGGGTAGCTGAATGACGCCCGATCTGCTCGCCGCCGCCACCGGCTGCCGGCCGGAGATCGCCGCCACCTGGGCCCCGGCCTTCAGCGCCGCGTTCGACGAATTCAAGTTCCACAACCGCCCGCGCCGCGCCATGCTGGTGGCGCAGTGCGCCCACGAGTCGGCCAACTTCACGCGCCTGCGCGAAAGCCTCAACTACTCCGCCGAAGCGCTGCGGCGCCAGTGGCCGCACCGGTTCAGCCTGGAGGAGGCCTACCGCGTCGGCCGCACGCCCACCCAGCCGGCCAACGAAATGGCGATCGCGAACATCGCCTATGGCGGCCGCATGGGCAACGGCGACGTGGCCAGCGGCGACGGCTGGCGGTTCCGCGGTACCGGGCCCATCCAGCTGACCGGCCGCGATCTGTACACCCGCGCTGGCGCGGCCCTGTACATCGACCTGGTGAACAACCCGGACCAGCTGCTCGACCCGTTCGTCGGCTGCCGCGTCTCCGCCTGGTTCTTCGCGGTGGAGAAGGGCCTGCTGCCGATCGCCGACCACGGCGACGTGATCACCTGCACCAAGTACATCAACGGCGGCAACATCGGCCTGGCCGCGCGCGTGGCGGCCTACGAGCGGGCAATGCGGGTGGCGCTGTGAAATTAGCGTATACGCTAATTTAGCCTGGAGGCTAATTTCAAAATGACGCCAGCCGCCATCCTTACCCGCATCCTGCTCGTCACCGCGCTGCTGGCCGGCGTGTACGCCGCCTTCCGGCACTACGAAAACCTGGTCAGTGACCTGGTCGACGCCCGCAACGACCTCGTGCGCACCGAAAAGGCGCTGGAGGTGGCCATCGAGGCCGCCAACGCCGAACGCGAGGACCACGAACGCAGCATGCAGCTGCTGGCCGGCCGGCAGCGCCGCGCCGGCGAACTCGAACAGGAGCGGAACCGCTATGCCCAATTGCTCGCCGATGCCCAGCGCGACCCGGTCGCGCGCCAGTGGCTGGATGCTGATGTGCCTCGCGCTGTGTGGTGCGGGCTGCGCCGGCGGCCCGCAGGTGTTGACTGTAACCCGCTCGGTCCCGGCGATCCCGCCCGCGCCCCTGCTGGTGCCGACCCCGGCGCCCGAACCGCAGGGCACCACGGGCTCCGCCTTGATTACCTACTCGCAGAACCTCGAAGCGGCCCTGGAGTCCTGCAACGCGGACAAGGCCACCTTGCGCGAGTGGGCGGGTAGGGCGGCCGTTCCGGCGAAATAGCCTTCTATATGGTGCACCGCACCGGACATCGCGCCCGGTGCGGTAAACTCTGTGCCAGATTTGTACAGACCGGCAATTTTTCCGGACTGCTCTAGGCGGCTCGTTTTTTGGCGGGCCTTTGATTTATAAAGACTTTTAGTGGTGTGGCAGGATTGTGATTCCGGTTGTCGTGGGTTCGAACCCCATCAGCCACCCCATTCATTCCTAAGGCTTTTTGGCCTTCAGAACCCTCTGTATTGGCACCCCTCCTGTGCCAGTTCTGTACAGAGTTCCCAGCGTAGGCGGCGGCATGGCCCGGCGCCAGATGCGCATACCGCAGCACCATCTCCATGTTTGACCATCCCCCCAGCTCCTGCAGGATCTTCAGCGGCGTGCCGTTCTGAACGTGCCAGCTCGCCCACGTATGGCGCAGCGTGTGCCAGGTGATGTGCGGCACCTTCGCGCGGGCCTTGGCCTTGCGGAATGCCGTGTTGTTGGCGCCCTGGCTCATCGGCTCGGCCACGTACACGCGCTCCTTTGAGCCCACCGCGCGCGGCTTCGGCCGCGGGTAGGTGAACACGTGCTCGTCGTGGTCGCCCAGGCATTCGCGCAGCACGGCGATCGCGTCGTCGTTCAACGGAATCGAGAGCGCCTTCGCGGCCTTCGCGTCCTCCGGGTCCACCCACGCGGTGCGGTTGCCGAAGTTGACCCGGTCCCACGTCAGCAGCCGCATGTTCGCGTCACGCAGGCCGGTGGCGAGCGAGAAGCGGATCATGCGGGCCAGGTGCTCCGGCGCCTCATCGATGAGCGTGGCGGCCTCCTCCTGGGTCAGGAAGTCGATCTTGCCTTCCGGCTCGTCCTGGTAGGGGATAGCCGGCACGGCGGCGATGATGTCGCGCTCGTGGCAGCGGTTGAGCGCGGCCGATAGGATGGCCAGGTAGCGGTTGGCGGTGGCCGGCTTGATGGCGCGGCGCTCCTTCGCGCGGGCCTTGACGACGGCGTCGCGGATCTCCATCAGCGTGGCGGTGCGCACGGCCTTGACGCGCACGTCCGGCAGGTGCGGCAGCATGGTCTGCACGCGGCGCCAGTCGTCGGCGTAGCTGCGTTTGTGGATGGCGTGCTCAGTCAGCCATTCGGCGATCGCTTCGGCGAGTGTAGGGCCAGGGTCCTCGCCAAGTGCGCGTGCCCGCCAGAGCTCGTTGATGCGCCGCGCCTCGTACTCCTCTGCGCCCGCCCGGTTGTCGATATTGCACCCGGTGGATTCACGGACGCTGCCGTGCTTGAACCACCATCGTTTGCCGCGTTTGTAGAGCGCCATGGCCCCTCCTTGTAGTTCGACCGGATCCAGTCGATCAGGTCCATGGTAACGAAAACCCAGCAGCGGCCGATTTTGGCGGCCGGCAGCCGCCCCTCGCGCGCCCACGCCTCGACCGTGTGCTCGTGCTGGTGCAGGAGCTCGGCAGCTTGGTTGAGGTCGAGGGTGGGGGACATGGCTAGAACGTCACCTTGACCTGGTGCTCCTGCACATCGGCCACGCCCCAGCGGTTGAATGTGGCGCGCGTGGTCAGGAAATCGACGATCAGGCGGGCAAGGTCCTGGCGGCCGACCTCGTCGAGCTCGATGATCGAATCGTCGCTGCGGATGTCTTCGAAAAGCCATTCGTCCGCGTCCTGGATCAACCGGTCGACCATAAAGGGCCCTCGCTTGGCCAGAAAGGCGGAGGCCTCCAGAACGCGGCCGGTGTATACCGTACGCGTCTCGCCCGGCATGACGTCGTCGACGATGGCTCCAACCTCAGCAAGGGCCTCCTCGCGTGTTTCGAACGGGCCGGTGTACTCCTCGCCATCAAGGCTGTAGCAGAACTTGGGCGGCACGATGTAGGGGGCGCGGTCTTCGGTCATGACTTTGAGGTGCTATACGTGATCGACACGTTGCGCACCAAATCGAACGAGCGCCCACAGTCGCTGCATTCGTGATCGCCTTCCCTCATTTCGAAACTGTCGCGGTATTCGTATCCACAGTGCGGGCAAACCGCCTGAAAGGTGTCGTGCGTGCTGTCTTTGAACTCTGCAATACGTTTTTCAACCCGGGCGGCGTGACACGGGTCACAAAGCGCGCCTTCCATGCGGGTGACCAGACCTTCTCGTGTTCCGCAGTCAGCGCATTGGTAATGCTCATCGCAGTAAAAGATGAACGGCGGCTTCGTTGGTACGCTGCATACGCCACATTTCAGTGCCATCACTTCCCTCCCTTCATCCGCTCCCACCCCGCCGCGTCGACGGCGATGGGGGTTCTGCGGCCGGTGTTGCAGTTGACGAACGCGCCGTGCCAGTAGAGCCGGCCGCGGCGCAGCAGGTGCCAGAGGATCTGGCTGGCGGCGCGGGTGACGTCGTCGTTGACGAACAGTTCCTGCCGCTGCAGGGCCTCGGCCAGGCTGCAGCTGGGGGCGGTGTCTTCCGCGCTGGTGGCCACCAGCGCGGGCAGCAGCGTGTACGGGTCCGGCAGGTCGAGGTGGCCCTCGGCGCGCGGCTTGGCGTTGCGGTGGCGGCCGATCTGCCCGAGGATCACCTGGCCGTCGGCCGCGCGGTTGCCGAGGTCCATCACGTAGGCAAGGCCGTTGCGCGAGGTGGCGTCGATGACATGCTGACGAATCGCACGGCGTGCGCTGCGGCTGTCCACGCACACGATGCTGAGATCGGCGCTGTCATGCACGACCGACTTGACCTCGAACCGTTCCGCGCGCGCCTTCCACGCCAGCCCGAAGAACGCGTTGACGCGGTAGGTGAGCACGTCCGCCTTGGCCTGGCCCACGTCGGCGGGGCTGAACATCTGGCGGCCGACGTTGGCCTCGCTGACGGTGTCCGGGTCGTACACGGTGACGTCAAACCCGGGATGCCCGAGCGCGACCATGGCATGGTGCAGCCGCGCCAGGCAGGTGAGCATCTGCGAGCCATTGCCGCCGGCGCCGATGAGGGCGACGTCGAAGCGCTCGAGGAGGGTGGGGTGGGTGTGGTGGGTCATTGCACCGGCCCCGACTTCCACTTGCCGCGAAACTGCGGTTTGGCCAGATGCTGTGCGGTGCCTTCCAGACGCGCCACCGCAACGTCCTGGCCCTGCGTGGCGATCATGGCCAGCCCGCAGACGCTCACCAGTTTCATGAGCACGTTGCCCACATCCTCCACGTCGCGGCATCCGCAGGCGTTGACGTAGTCCTGCATGTGCTTGGTGGCCAACTCCTCGGCTTGCTCCGGATTGATCACGCCGCACCCCCAAAAATCTCCTCCGCCCGCACCGTCACCGGAATGAACACGCCCAGGCAGCACAGCCGCGCGGCGATGGTGGGGATGGGTTGGTCGAGGTTGCCGATGACGATGGCGATCTTCACGTCGTGGGCGTCGTCCTGGTCGTCGGTGGCGCTGAAAAACGCCGGGGCGGTGCCGTGGGTGTGGAGGTCGATGCAGGGGCTGAGGTTGGCGGTGTGCTCGGGGCGGGCGTAGTGCAGGGCGCCGGGGGTGCCGACGTCCTGCCCCTCCTTGGTCCACACCAAGCGCGGCTCGGCGCCGTCGATGCTGTGCTCCCATGCCACCCACCCGCCGCACTCGTTGGGCAGGCATTGCCGGCCGCTGGCTGCCATGCCCTGGATGAACAAATGCGGCACGCGGCCGAAGGCGATCTTGACGGTGGGCGTGAGGTGTCCGAACGGCGTGATGTGTGTGGAGACGAGATTCTCCGGGGCGGTGGTGCCGATGGGCCAGATCAAGTGCAGCCAGGGCCGGCGGCATTCGAGCCAGAGGCCGTCATCTGCAACCAGGTAGCGGTGGCCGTTAGCTTCTAGCGTTTCGAACGCACCATGCTGTGGCACGCATACAGCAGGCGATGCGCGATACAACATCAAGTCAAGGATTGGGTGCTCGCCATAGGTGCGATCTGGGTTGCTTGCAAAGGGCCAGTCTTGCATGTCAGATTCGGCGGCGCGGGGTTCGTCGGCGGCCAACGTGGTCAGCGCATCGAGGGCATGGTCGCGCAGCGCGCGGGCCGCGCCGGCCTTGGCCGCGATCGTGATGGCTGCCTGTTCCAGATCCAGCGTGAGCGCGGAGAGTTCGGCGCGCACCTTGTCCACGGTTTCGAATGTCATTGCCTTCCTTTCGTGATCTGCCCGACAAACTGTTCGAGCGTGAGGTTCATGGGGGTGAGGTAGCGGTCGGGAAAATCGAGGTCCTGCGGGGCGGTGAGCAGCTCGCGCCACAAACCGGCCGGCCCGCCCGGGTGCGTGGTCATGCGTGGGTTGTTGCTGTGGGTGAACTTGCTGTCGAAGAACGCGTCCTCGAAGCCCTGCAGGGTGTCCAGCGCCAGGCGCGAGGGCAGCGTGGCATTGCCGGTGCAGATGGCGCCGTTGTCGTACACGTTGAAGTAGGGCGCGTGGGCGAGCGGGCTCTCGGGCAGCGGACGGCCGGTGCGGTCGATTGCCGGCACGGCAAAGGTGGTCTTGCTGCGCACCACCTGCGGCACCGCCGCGACGTACCATGCGCTAGGCGTCACGGCGAACACCAGGCGCGGGTGCTGGATGTTGCCGCGCGTGACGCCCACGCCGGCACCCTCGGTAAAGAACACCGCGCGACTGCCCGGCCGGCGCGTCCAGACGATGCACTGGTCGTCGAGGTACAGCACCTCCTGCGAGATCCACCCGCCCATGCCCTTCGGCGTGCCCAGCTGCTGCAGCGTTTTGCGCAGCGTGCTTTCGGAGAGCGGCTGGCCGGCGCCGATGCTGGCGCGGCCGGCCTCGTGCGTCACCGGGTGCAGGGTGGCGTAGTGGTCGCCGTGTTGGGCTTCGTAGAGCAGCACGGCGCGGCGCAGGGTGTATTCGGCGATGCGGTGGCCGTGGACGATAAGGGGCTTCATCCGAAAAATCCTCCGGTGGATGAATCGGCCAGCTTGTCGAGCAGCCGATCGGTGGCGTCGATGAGGCGCACGGTGGCCGGCAGCCGCGTGCGGACGAATTCGAGTTCTTCCAGGTTGCGCAGCGGCCACGCGCCGGTGAACACGGCGCGGCGCCGGCCTTCGAGTTCGGCGTACCAGTGATCACCGAGACGCGTGTGCTGGTCGTTCCAGCGCCAGCGCAGGATGATGGGATAGCCGAGCACCGGCAGTTCGGTCAGTTCGAAGGCGTTGCGGGTGAGGATGAGTGGCTCGAGCATGGCGTCTTCGACGGCGCGGACTTCGGCGACGGGGTGGCGCGGGTTGTCCCTCAGTGCTTTGCGGCTGGTCCAGCCTGGAGCGCACCGCATCCTCGCTTCGAGAGCGGTGCCGAGCACCCACCCCGACTGCATCGCCGGCGCCAGGCTGCACGCCGCAAACCGCGTCTCGAACATCTTGCGGGTGAGAAACCCGGTGGTCTTGCGCCGGCCGGGCGCGAGGTCCTCGGCACCGTCCCACCAGTAGCGCCGCGCGAAGTCGAGGAACCGCGGCGGGGTGAGGCTGTAGCTGATGCGGTCGAGCGCCTCGTACAGCACGGCCAGTGCGTGGCTGGCCTCCACCGGCCGGCGCGCGTGCCACGGCTCGAACTTGCGGCGCAGGTAGTAGCGGCGCACCTGCGTGTACGCGGAGAGCACCAGCCACGGCTCGCCGGCTTGCGGGCGGGTGCCGTCGGGCAGACGAATGCCGGCCTGGTGCAGGTCGGTGCTGATGGTGAACTGCAGCGGGCTGGTGAGGCGCGCGGGCAGGCCGGCCTCGGTCCACCAGCGTTCGAACACGCGTTCAACCATGCGGCGCAGGCCGCCGGTGCCGACACGCAGATCGGCCGGCTGCATGTGGCCGCCGTTGACGAGCATGTAGGCCAGCGTGGCGTGGCCGGTGTCGGTGACGCCGCTGCGCAGCTTGACCGGCACGTCCGGCGCGAGGGTGGGGAGGGCGAGCGTCATGGCAGCAGCGGCAGCAGGGTGGAGGGTGCGGGCAGGCGCGCGGGGTTGTGGTCGCGGCGCACGTGGTGGTGCAGCGCGCCCGCCTCGCGCGTGAGCTCCGCCACCAGCTCGGCGGCCTTGGCCTGGCTGGGCCGGATGGTCAGCGAGTCACGCCCGACGTAGCGGTCGATGGCGGCACGGGCGGTGGCGGGGAAGTTGTTCATGCGCGTTTCCAGAACGCCAGGCGCGGACGCTTGACCTCGGGTTCCATCAGGACAATTTCACCGAGTTGCGGGCCTTCGGTCGGCACCGGTTTTAGTACGTTCTCCGGCAGACCCAGCAGTTCGACAACCTTACGGCGCACGACGTCGGCCATGCCAAGCGGCATGTCGCCCCAGTGCACACAGTGCATCGCGTGCAGGGCCTGGTAATCCTTGCCTCCGACGGTGCGGTCCAGCAGCTTGGCGAGGTTGTCCACGTCGCAGATCGAGAAATGGTTCGAGCCGTAGAGCGCCTTGCGCAGAGCGACAGCGGCGGCCTGGATCTGAAACTCGGTGAGCGGTTGCGGGGTATGGTCGATGGTCATGATTTCAAACCCCCAACTCCGCAGCCAGTTCCTTGAAATAGCGCGTGCAGTGCTGGCCGTAGGACTCGATGACGTTGCCATCCGCGTCGCACATGGCCATGAAGCCGGACGGATCGGCGGCGTATCGCTTGGCCCACTCCTCGAACACGCGCGCCATGTTCGCCTCGGCGATGCAGATGACGTGCACGTCCGCGTTGTCCGCCCCCTTCGTCCCCACCGCTCGCCGGAACGTGTAGGCGTGCGTGTTGCCGACGACCTTGGGGCCCTCGATCTCGGCGTTGGTGAGGTCGGGGTAGACGCTGGTGTAGAAGTCCTTCACGGCGGCCGGCGTGAGCGCCGCGCCGGGGTCGGCCAGTTCGATGGCGTTGTAGGCAAAGGTGCGCCGGAGCGCTTCGATCTTCATGGGGTGGGGCTCCTAAATGATGTCGAGGGAAAAGCCGGTGGGCGTCGCCGCCTTGTGGCCGTCGAGGACGGGCTCGCCTTCAAACAGCTTGGCGGTGGCATCGGCGGCGGGCGGCTGCAGGTCCTTGAGCGCGACCGTGGCCGGCGTGCCGTCGTCAGTGGTGGCGACCATTGGCCACGCCGGCTGCGGGTTGTGCATAACGGGTGCCGAAGCAGCAACAGCGGTGTCAGGCGCGACGCCGGTCACGTCCGACCCGGAGACCTGGTTAGTTTCTCCGGGCTGTTGTGCTTCGGCATTCGGTGCGGCCTCGCCCACGGCGGGCAGGGCCTGTTGCTGGGCGGCGGCGACCAGTTCGTCAAAGTTGGCGAACAGACGCTCGTAGCGCCGGCCGGTGGTGGGCTTGTACTTGTTGAGGTAGTCCGCGCGGCTGGGCTTGACCGGTTTGTCGCTGGCGGCGTTGCCGGCCAGGTAGGCGCGCATGTCGGCAATGCAGGCGAGGCGGTCCTTCTCGATGGTCTCGGCATCGTCGGGTTTGGTGCGGGCGGTGCGTACCTTGACCACGGGTGCCGATGCCTCAGGCGTCGTAACTGGGGAGGGACCAGCCCCGGGCGTCGCCGCTGCGGGCGCCTGGGCATCAGCATTCGGTGGTGTGGGTGATGCGGCGGCTTTCTTCTTCGCCGGCTTCGCGACCGGTTTGGCCGGCGCCTTCGCGGCGGGTTTGCTGGCGGTGCGCGTCTTCGGTTCGGCCGGCATGGCGGGCGCTTGCGCAGCGGCTGCGGCGGCCTGCGCCACCAGCGATGTCTGCGGTGCGCGCCAGGTGGTGATGGCCTCCACGAACCCGGTGTCGAATTCGTCGGGCGTGGCCACCAGCGAGAGCGCGGCCGGAATCGGTGCGTCCTTGCCGGTGGGCTTGGGCTGCAGCGTGACGCGCAGCTGCTCGCCTTCGGCCACGATGATCATGTGCAGCGTGGCGGCCTGGGCAATGGTGTGGAGTTCGCGGAACATCATGCGGCGCTCCCGACGCTGTTGTTCTCGATCAGCTTGTCGAGGTAGTGGCGGGCCTTTTGCAGGTCCTCGATGCCGCCCTTGGCGGGGGCGCGCGCGACGTACTTGACGACGTTGCCAGCCAGGAACGAGAGGTTCCAGGCGGTGATGACGTCCCACGGCTGCGGGTCGAGCGCCTTGTAGTGCGCGCCGCCGATCTGCACGGCGTTGACGCTGGCCGCCGGTGCGGCCGCGCGGCTGGGCGATTTGCGCGCGGCTTTGGCGGGTTTCGTCCGCTTCGACGGCTTGGCCTTGGTGGGCGCGGGTTTGGCGGCGCGCTTGGCCGGGCGAGCTTTCTTGGCCGGCTTGTTGGTCGCGGCCGGGCGCTCGGCCTGGGGGACGCGCACATCGAGCGGCGGGCCCTCCGGGTTGAACGTGTAGCAGAAGCCGCGGCCTTCGACCTTTTCGCGGGTGAGGTTGCCGCGGTCGGTCAGCTGCTTGAGGCGCGCGGCGCAGCTGGTGGTGTCTTCAACGCCCTGGCAAAGCGCGGTGATCTCCGCGACGTTCATGCCGGCTTTGTATTGCACGGCGTCGAGGATCTGTTGTGTCTGCGATTGCGACATGGTGGCCTTTCAGAGAAAGCGGCGGGCGGTGCGCCACGCACGGGGAAGAGAGAAGCTCAGGATCGGGTCGCGCCAGAGCTTGATAGCGAGGCAAAGGCGGCGGATCACGGCAGGCACCTGTACGCGCGGTCCTGCAGGAAGTCGCGGGCCCAGTTGCGCAGTGCGTCGGCGCGGCCGGAGAGGTACGCGGACACGCCGGATTCGATGGCGGGTTCGAGCGCTTCGCCGGCCTTGTTGATCGTGTAGCCGCGATCCTCAAGTTCCTTGATCAGGTCAGCGTCTTCGATGTCATCGAAGTCGACCTCGACATCGACCGTGATGCGGCGGCGCCGGCTCACGCGCGCACCACGTACAAGCCAAGCCGATCCGCGCCCACGCGGAACCCGCGCGCGGCCTGTTCGGCGATGATGTCGACCAGGCGCGCATCGGCCGGGGCGATGAGTCGGAGTTTCATTTGAAGGCCCTTTCAGGTGAGCGCCAGTCGTTGACCGGCTGACAGGTGGCCACCAGCTGGCCGCCGCGGTTGTGGACGACCAGCACGACGCGGTCGCCGGGGTGTTTGGGCAGGCCGCAGTCGCGTGCCTGGGCGATGGCCTGGTCGCGAGCGGCTATGGCAGCCAGGTCGCGGTGGGCGATCACCACGGCGGCGGTGAGCGCGAACACGATGAACAGGGCCACGGCCCATGGCCAGGCGCCAAGCTCGAGGTGATCGGCGGCGCGGTAGGGCGGGAGTTCCTTGTGCTCAGGCATGGTCGAACTCCCTCGCAGGGAGGCGGCGGTGCGGCAGGCCTTCAAGCGCTGCGGCGGCGCGCGGCGGCAGGCAGCGCTGCACGCGGCGGATTTCCTTGATGACCTCGCGCGCGACGGTCAATTCGTCGCACAAGGCCTTCAACACCATCAGATCGCGACCCGCGAGGATGCGCATGCGCGTAGACACTTCGGTCTCGAAGGGCGTGAGTTTCCGCAGGTTGGTGTACACGGCGCTCATACGGGCGGCTCCGGTTTGAGTTCGCACGGCAGGTAGGGGAACTCGCGGCCGTCCTGGTCGAGGCGGACCCAAACAAACGCGCAGTCGCCGTGGCCGTTGTCGGTGATCACGCGGCCGGGGCCGCCTTCGCGCACGCTGGGCAGCGTGGATCCGGGCTGGCCCAAGGCGATGACGCGATCGCCGAGGGTGAAGGTGGGGGTGGTGGTGGTCACTGGCGGACCTCGAACCAGGCGTCGCACTCGCGCGCAAGATCGAACCGCATTTCTTCCAGCCGCCCCAGAGACGCCAACCGCAGTGCGTCAAGGGATTGCTGCTCAGCATCGCTGCGATGCTGATGGTTCGACACGGACCAGCGCGACCATTCAACGGCTGTGCGCAATTCGTTGAGCGTGTCCCGCAGGTGGTGCGCATACCAGCGCGTGATGGCCTCCGGCTCGGAAAAGCCGGCGGCCATGTACTGCTCAACGAGCGGCAGGCTCATGCCTGCCCCCGCTGCTGCCGGTACACGCAGCGCACGTGCAGCTTGAACACGCGCTGTGCCAGCGTGCAGGCTTCGGTGAACGAACGGGCTTTCAGACCGTAGGTTTCGGTCTGGCCAACCTGGTTATCGCCGTTGGGCGGAACCGTCTGGACGACGGCGCGGTAGGACTGCGGGGTGGTTTGCATGCGGCCTCCGTGTACGAATGGCCGCATTATTGGCAATACGTTGCCAATGTGTCAAGCAATAAATTGCCAAGAATGAATAAAAATAAACGGGCTTGGCGCCCGTCGGGCCCGGCTGCTGGCTATTTGCAGCGGCCGGCGTAGTAGATCGTGTACGTCCTGGCCAGGGTGTCCTGCGTCACCACCGGCTTGCGCGAGGTGATTTCGTAGCCCTGCGGACAGAACTTGTTGTCGGTGAGGTAGGTTTCGAGCCAGCGCATGCGCTCGGTCTCGGCGGTGGGCGATTCTTCGCGGTACACGAGCGAATCGGTCTTCGCCTGGTAGCGGAAAGTGGTTTCGGTGAGCGGCTCGAAAGTGCTGAGGGCGGGCCGGTCGTAGGCGGCGCAGCCGGCCAACAGGAAAACGGGGATCAGGTGGCGCATGGGACCTCAGTGGTGGGAGTGCCGATATTCCCAGGGGGGAACGGGCGCCTGGGCGCGCCACAGGCCGCGCTTGGCTGCCCGGGCGTCGGCTTCGAGCGCGGGGATAGCCGGGTCGGTCTGGTATTTGGTGAACGCCCACGCCAGGCCGCGGTTGACCTGCGCGGCGCTGACGTCGGTGCCGGCGCAGTACACGCGCGCGAGCGTGCGGCCGTAGCGGTCGAGGTGCGGATCGTGCAGTTCGGCGGCTTTGCCGAGGCACAGGCTCTTGAGGGAGTCGGTGGCGCGGCGGCTGTAGGGTTGCAGACGCTCGGGCGCGTCGATCTCGACCAGGCGCACCTTGAGCTGGGCGCCGGCGCAGCGGGCGGTGAGTGTATCGCCGTCATGAACGGAGACGACGGTGCAATCGGTTCGGTTCTGCGCGTTACTTGTCGCCAGCGACAAGGCGGCCAAGAGCGCGACCCAGCCTTTCAGTGCCTGAGCTGACATCGACGTCTCCGTGAAAGTCGGCCACCAGACGGCGGCCGCGGGGTGAGTTGGCGGGGATCACATCGGCCGAGCCGCAGCCGGCGCACACCTGCGCGCGCGAAGCATGCCGCCACACGGAATAGATGAGGCCCGGGACAATGAGCAGGCACCACAGGAAGATTTCCATCAGCAGGCTGCCTTTGGTGTGCAGGCGGGTATTGCCAAGGTGGCCGCACGCCGCGCAAATCTTCTGTGCCATGTCAGTCTTTCGGAGTGTCGCCCTTGCGGCCCTTTCGTTTAACGGAGTAGGGCGCGCGGGGCTGTTGAGCGGTGGGAGCGCCGTTTTGCAACGTGGCGTTCCATTGATCGCCGACGACATCGTCAGGCACGGCGTTCGGCCCGAGGATCTTGTTGAGCAGGATCAGTTTGTCCACGTTCGGGGAGTCCGTCAAGAGACGCCACACGGGGACCTTGAAGGCGTCGGCCACGGCTTCGATGTTGCGCAGCGTGGGATTGCCGTCCCCGGATTGGAGCATGTAGCCAACGGTTCGGGCGGAAATTCCGGAGCGGGCGGCGATCTTGTCCCGGTGATCTAGCGCCGGCGTTTTGCTCATGAGCGCCCGCAGGTTGTCCGCGAGGATTTGCCTGGCTGAAGTCATGCGCGGAAGCATATTGAATCCCTCTGGCAATGTTTTGCTTGACTGTTTGGCAATCTGTTGCCAAAATCGCCAGCCCATGGATACCCCAATGCTTCAGGCCGTCCTGGCCGAACTGCAAAAACGCAAGGGCCGGCTGCCCGACATCTGCGCGGCCGTGCCCGAAATCGACTATTCCTGGCTCTCGAAGCTGACGCAGGGGCGCATCAAGGATCCGTCGGTCAACAAGATCCAGGCGCTCTATGACCATCTGTTCGAGGTCAAGCGGTCGGCAGCCGAACCTGCGGAGGCCCGCTAGTGCTTGATCCCGTCTACTACACCGACGAATACCCGAGGCTCGGCTGCACCGCCGCGGTAGACGTAACGGCCGCTGGCTTTGTCCTGTCGATCTTCGCGCCTGGGGGCGCCCAGCTTGAAACCTACGGCGCAGTACGGTCGGCAGAAGCCATCGGCCGACGCCTGCAGGCGTGGTGCAGCGGGCAGCCGGTTCCGAAGGCCCGGTCGGGTGACTAGTCGAGGTTGGTGACGTGCACCCGCCCCTCGTCGTCGCGATAGACCTGTTGATTGAACTCGATCTGCAGCAGCTTGGGCCCCCGCGTTTTGACGCGGTAGAAGTCCAGGCCACTGAACGAGATTTCGAAATCGTCCGGATAGCCGGCCAGTTCTTGCCGAAGTTGGCCCACTGAGATGGTGGGTATGTCGCTTTTTGCCATTGGAAACCCCTTTGTGAAAGTCGCTGGCCTAGGAACCGTGATCGTAGCACTGGGGTTTCCTCCTTTTTCCGTTGTCTCCTCCCCCCTCCTGGGGTTTGCGGGCCGGCGTCCTTCGGGGTGCCGGCCCGGTTTTCTTTGTGGAGCGCGTCATGTGTGGTGATGAACTGGTCGATTTCCGAACCAAGCTGCAGCGCAAAACCCATTCGGTCCTGTTTGCCAAGGCGCAGGCCACGGGGCGCGACATGCAGGAGCTGGCGCGGGAAGTGTTGGCCCAGTGGGCGGCGAATGAGTTGCATGCCGCCACTGTGATGGATCGGGTTCTGCGCAGCGAGGGAGTGCTGGGGGAGTCCGGAGGGAATCGTGGGGGAGTGGACTCCCCGGCCGGGGGCAAGTGATGGAATCCACCGACGACCAGACCATCCTGGACTACCTGCGCGAGAACCGCGCGGCGCTGCTCGATGGCCAGATCGCCGCCGGTACCGGCCTGCGCCGCATTCGCGTGAAAACCGCCTTGCAGCGCCTGCGCGATCGCGGTGTGGTGGTGATCGAACCGGTGCAGGTGATCAAGGCGCGCCTGGACGGGTTCCGTGCGGTATGAGCCGGCGCGCGAAGCGGGTGGTGCTCACGGAGCGCGAGGCGCGCTACTGGGCGGCCGCGGCCACCCGGCAGTTGCGCTCGATGCTGGAGCCGGCGGGGTTGTTCTGCCTGGCGGGCCGCCCCGAGGTGCGTCGCGTGGGCACGGAGAAGTTCGAGCGCCTGACGGAGTCGCGCACGCAGGCCTCGGCCACGCTGATCGGGACGTACACGCCGGAGGTGGAGGAGAGCCAGGTGTTCGAGGACCTGCAGGTGTGGCTGCGCGAGCAGCGGTCGGTGGGGGAGGGGTAGATGCATCCCTCGGGCTATCCGGATGCGGCGATGTGGGACACGGCCTCGGCCGAGTGGCAGCGGGTGTGCTACGCGCGCTGGATCTGCCGGCTGGGTGGGCTGGATGCGCGCCTGGCGTGGTTTGCGCGGATCTCGCGCCGCCACGGGCCGGCGTTTGCTGAAGAGATGAAGCTGCTCACGCAGCAGCAATGGATGACGCGGGCGCAGTGGGCCCACAGTGGAGCGCAGTGGCGCTCCCGTGAAACCGAGGAGGCGTAGTGGCAAAACCGGATGATTCTGTTGAACGCGGGCCGATGTATTCGAACGAGGCCGAACAGGCGGTGCTGGGTGGCCTGCTGCTGGACAACAAGGCCTTCGACGATGTGGCCGACATCATCGGCCAGGCGGACTTTTACGTGCAGGACCACGCGCAGATTTTCCGCGCGATTTTCGAGCTTTTGAACGCGGGGAAGGCGGCGGACATGCTGACGGTGCATGACTGGCTGGCCGACCGGTTGATCAAGATCGAGGACGCGCTCAAGTACCTGCACGCGCTGGTGACGAACACGCCCGGTGCGGCCGGGGTGGTGAACTACGCGCGCATCGTGCGCGAGCGGGCGCTGCGGCGTGCGCTGGTGGCGGCGTGCCAGTCGGTGATCGTGGATGTGCACGCACCCAACGGCCGCACGGCGGAAACGCTGGTCGATGAGGCGCAGGGGCGCATCCTGGCGATCGCGGAGTCGAACGCGAAGGGCGGCGGGGAGTTTCCGTTGATGCAGCATTTCATGAGCGATGCGGTGCTGCGCATTCAGGACCTGTCTGAGCGGGAGAGCGATTCCGACCTGATCGGGCTTTCGACCGGGTTTGCCGAATTGGACCGCAAGACGGCGGGGCTGAGTGCGGGCGACCTGGTGATCATCGCCGGCCGGCCTTCGATGGGCAAGACCGCGCTGGCGCTCAACATCGCAGAGCACGTGGCCCTGGTGCAGCGCCGGCCGGTGGGCGTGTTCTCGATGGAAATGCCGGGCAACCAGCTGGCGGTGCGCATGATGGCCGGTGTGGCGGGCCTGAACCAGCATCGTGTACGCCGCGGCAAGCTGAACGCGAACGAGTGGGAGAAGCTGTCGGAGGCGGTGGGCCGGCTTTCCGGTGCGCCCATCCACGTGGATGAGTCCTCCAACCTCACGCCCAACGAACTGCGCGCCCGTGCGCGGCGGCTGTTCCGCGCCACCAAGGGCACGCTGGGCCTGATCGTGCTCGATTACCTGCAGTTGATGGCGGGCAATAACGACCGGGACAACCGCGTGCAGCAGATCGGCGAGATCACCCGCGCGATGAAGCTCTTGGCCAAGGAGCTTTCCATCCCGGTGATCGCGCTGTCGCAGCTGAACCGTGAGCTCGAGAAGCGCACGAACCGGCGCCCGCAGATGAGCGATCTGCGCGACGGTGGTGGCATCGAACAGGACGCGGATGTGATCCTGTTCATCTATCGCGACGAGGTCTACAACGAGGAAACCAGCGCCAAGGGGGTGGCGGAGATCATCGTCGGCAAGCAGCGCAACGGGCCTGTGGGCACGGTGAAGCTGGCCTTTCACGCGGCGAACACGCGCTTCTCCGATCTGCAGGGGGAGTACTGACGTGAGTGTGAAATTGATGGGCCTGGTGTTTGATCGCTATCCCGCCGGCGGTGGCGAGATGCTGCTGGCCTTGAAGCTGGCCGATCACGCGCACGAGGATGGGTCGCATGTGTTCCCGTCGGTGGCCACTTTGGCCGAAAAAACCCGGCAATCGGAACGCACGGTGCAGTACCAGTTGCGCAAAATGCAGGCTTCCGGGTGGCTTGTGCTGGTCCGGGCAAGCCGGGGCGGGCGTGGCCAGACATCGGAATATCGGATCAGCGAGGCGTGGATAAACGGTGCAAATTTTGCACCGTTAGAACCGGAGAAACGGTGCAATCCGGAACGCGAAACGGTGCAATCTGACGCACTAAACGGTGCAACAGCTATTGCACCCGAACCGTCATTAACCGTCAAAGAAACACCATGTCCGAATTTGCATTCGGACGTTGGTTCGCAGGGTTCGAAGCCTGAAGGCAAGGTGGCCGATCCTGAAGACACCCGTCTGGCGGAATGGATGTTCGGGTTGGTGTTGCAGCTGCAGCCGAAGCACAAGCCGCCGAATTGGGCGAAGTGGGCGAACGAGATTCGCCTCATGCAGCAGCGCGATTCCCGATCTCGACGCGAGATCGCTGCGCTGTTCCGCTGGGCCAATGAACACAGCTTCTGGCGTTCGAACATCCTCTCGCCGGCCAAGCTCCGCGAGAAGTGGGACCAGCTGGAGATCCGTCGTAAGACCGAGTCCGCCCTGCCTGGCGCCGTTGCTGCCAAAGCGCCGCCGGTGATCGACCGGCAGTGCGCGTTCTTCGAGCGTGGCATCCGGTGTACGTGCGCCGGCGTCACCTCCACCGGCAACCACCCGTCCAGCCCGTGGTTCTGCGCCCCGCACCTGGAGCGTGTGGAGCAGGGCGACATGGGGGACCCGGTACCGGGCAAGCGTGGGGTTTTCGAGGAGGTGAGGGCATGACTATTCCGTTCCATGTGCTGGTCAACGCCGATGGCACGCGGCGCGTGTGCGTGATGAACTGTGGACAAACGATCGGCGACAAGCGATCCCGCGAAGACATCATGCGCGAGTGCGACGATTGCGTTGATTACCCATGTCCGCCGCCTAATCCGAAGGTTCGCATTGGCATGCTTGAGGCTGAGATCGCGCACCTGCGCGTGGCTCTGCGCAATGTGCTGCACTCCCTCGATGCAGGGACCACACGTGGTTCGATTCGCTGCACCGTCGAGGGCATTTTGAACGACAGCGACGCGAGACTGGGATGAAATCGCACCGTGTCCATTTTTTCGAGCAAAAGCGCGCGCGCGTTGGCACGGTTTGTGAAGCATGGGAATACCGCGACCCTGCCGTCGTCGTCGAGATTCGCGAAGAGCGTGCCGAGGAGATGCTCGCTGCTGAGGCCGCACGTGCGCAGGCCGATCGCGAGATCGAGCGTGCCAGGCGTGCGCAGGCCTACCCCTTGTCCCCGATCACCGCGCGGCTGCTGAAGCGCTTGCGTATCCGTGAACTTGTGAAAACTGCGAAAGGTGGTGCGTGATGCGGCATCGTGCGAAATGGCTTCCCGTGGAGATCGACCAGGCCATGGACATCCGCCTGCAGAACTGGGGCGACTGGCGTGCCCGTGAAGAGAGCCCGCGGCGTACCCACTGCGCCAGCATCGAGGGCCGCTACCGTGCGCCCCGTGCGGTGGGGGATGACGTCGACAGCGTCACCCGCTCCCCTTGGCGCCCGCAGATCGATGAGGCTGATGCATCCCTGATCGACCGCGTCATCAAGAACCCATGGTTTCCCGAACGCGAGTATGCGTTCCTGCGTGCCCACTACGTGCTGCGCGCCAAGCGTGAGCTGGTGATGCGCACCATCGGCCAGCGTCGTGGCGACTATCTGCCCTACCTGGCCCGCGCCGTGATCATGGCGCGCAATCGCGTGGCTGTGGTCGAGGCGCGCCATGCTGCTGCCATCAGCCCCACAGAGGGGCGCACAGACGGGAAACCGACAACCCCTCAAGCGCCGGATAATGCGCCGGTTGTCATTATCCGCAGATCATTGACACCCAGTAGTCACGGGGATTACAGTGCGCCCACAATTTGCTGCGGCCCCCGAGGCCTGCGTTCAGAATCCGACGACGGAGGAGGGCGCGCCGGGGTGGTAGACGTGGCGAACCCTGTGTGATCAACACCTTGCATCACATGACCAAGCCCCTGCAGCAGCAACGCAGGGGTTTTTCACATCCGCGTCGGCAATCGCGCGGGTCCTTCCCCAGCCCAAAACCTTGCGATGCGCAGA